>ERZ1740058.498-NODE-498-length-29472-cov-7.467519_pt1 | contig 29472 bp, 23 predicted proteins | sample MGYA00581745_ERZ1740058 | MGnify/ENA primary metagenome ERZ1740058 (study PRJEB43018, sample SAMN04849742) | marine metagenome | isolation source: floating plastic debris | place: Pacific Ocean | collected 2008-08-30 | study: EMG produced TPA metagenomics assembly... | reverse complement strand
GGTGTTGATGTCGTCAGCGGCGGTTTCTAGGGATTGTTCGTCGGATTCGATGATTTTGTTTTTGGTGGCGCTGGGGAGTTGGGCGAGTTGGCGGGCGGCTTTTTGGGTTTGTTGGGCGATGGCGGTTAGGGAAACTCCTTTTGCTGCCGAAAGGTCACTTTGGGCGGTCTTAGATGAGGGTTGGAGGGTTTGGGGTTTCATGGGTTTTTCGGTTCTTTGATATCAAAAGGGATGTCAAGAGGCAAAACGCAAGGCGTCAAGAGCGGGGCTTTCCTCCCCACACCCCTCCTCTGCTGGATGCTTTGTTTGCCGCTTGGGGGCCCGGGCTCCCCCAAACCCCCCGAAAGGGAGTGCTCGGTTGGTGTTTTTAGCTATTGTACAGGGCGTGTATTGCTGGTTTTAGTCAATCGGTCATTGCTTTTAGGAGTTGGCTGGCGATTTTTTGGCTTGCGCCGGGGGTGCCCATGCGTTGCTTGCCGTTTTTCTGGATGGTTTCCAGGCGGGTGGGGGTGTTGATGATTTGGGCGATCGCGTTTCCGACGTCTTTGGGGTTCTCGATTACCTCGATGGAGGGGCCGAGCATTTTGGCTTGGACGGTGGCGAAGGCTTTTGTATTTTGGGGGCGGGGGCGGGGGAGGGTGATGGCAGGTTTGCCGAGGCCGACGAGTTGTTCGGTGGCGGTGCCTGCGGTGGCGATCGCAATGTCGGCAGCGGCTAGGCAGTCGTTGAAGGCGTCGGTAATTATTTTTAGGGTTACGTTTTTGTAGAAGGGGTCGTGGGGTAAGGGTTTTAGCTGTTCGAGGGAGAGTGAGGGGGCGATCGCGCCTAGTAGGACGACTTCTCGGGCCGGAAAGACGGAGGCAATGCTGGGAATTGCTTGCAGGATGCGGGTCCAGTTGTCGTAGGCTTCGGGGGGTCTTGAGCCGGGGATTAGGATAATGGTGAGGGGGTTTGGGGGTTGGCTATGGAGGTCTTTGAAAAGGGTTTTTAGGGCTCCGGTGGGCGCTAGGCCATCCATCATGGGGTTGCCGGCATATTGGGCTCGGATGCCGAGGGTTTGTAGGTGCTGGGCGGTAAGGGCGTCGCGGACGAAGACGCTGCGGCAGTTGGGCCGGGTCATTAGCCAGCGCTCCCAGGGCAGGTAGACGGAGCCGGACCAGCCTTTTAGGGGGTCTAAGCGTTTGGTAGGGGGATATTTGCCGCGTTCGTCGCGCAGCCAGTATTCGGATTTGGCGGTGCCGATGAAGTGGTAGGACAGTCCGGTGCGGTGCGCAAAAATTAGGGGGACGATGTCGCCGACGGCAAGGATTTGAGGGTCGTTTTTAGCGTTTTTTTGAGTCCATTTTTTGATGGTGGATAGCTGGGAGCGGGTAAGTGAGATGAGGCCGCCTCGCATGTCGCGCGCGAGTTGCTTGGGGTCTTGATTTAAGAAGCCGCCGGAGGGTAGACGCTGGGTGGGCCCGATGATGTCAATATCAGCGTTGCGATAGGTGCTGCCGGCGCCTGAGATTGGCAGCGCGGATAGCTGGATATTGGGGGCTTGCTGTCGCAGCGCCGAGAGAATGCGAAGGGCAATGATGTCTTCACCGTGGCCGTTGCTAATGCACAGCAGGTTCATGGGAAGTTGCTACCGTTGAAAGGGGCCTTGGCTCCAAATCCTATCAAACTGCCTACCTAAACATTTGCATCAATGACGCTTATTACTGCCAACAGCAAACCAATAAACGACAGCAGCCTTCTAAGCGATGAACTAGCGTCTTTTCTAACAGCAGCAGTCACGCCCCATGCAAACACATTAGATATCCATTCAGAAACGCTGTTTGAGGCGTTTGGCCAGCTGGGACACCGGGGCTGGCTAGCACCGAAAAACCCCGAAGTATTGGGCGGCTTTGGCCTGAATACAACCGCCTATCAGCAGTTTCAAAGCGCGATCGCGCGTCGTTCGGGGGCATTGGCTTTTTTACAGACGCAGCATCAAAGCGCGGCGAGTTTGCTGTTGGGGAGCGAAAATGAGGCTTTGAAACAAACCTATCTATCGAAAATGGCGACCGGAGAACGGCGGCTCGGCGTGGGATTTTCGCAGCTCCGACGGCACCCGGCACCGGTAACGGCAACGGCTGTTGCAGGCGGCTATAGGATCAATGGTGTCGTACCTTGGGTGACAGGTGCGGGGCTGTTTACCCATTTTGTAGGCGCGGCGATGCTGCCAGATGGCTCAGCGGTGTTTGGTGTGTTGCCTTTGGTAAACCAAACTGAGAATGAGGGTCAGCTGGCGGTCACAGAACCGATGGCTTTGGCAGGCATGGCTGCCACTAATACGGTGCAGGTACGGCTAGAGAACTGGCTTTTGGCAGATGAGCAGGTGGTGGGAAAGCGGCCAGCAGGCTGGATTGAGGGGCGCGATCGCAGCAATCCGCTCAGTCCATTGGGACTCATTTTTGGCTGCGCGCAGGCAGGTATAGATGTGTTACACAAATCGCTGAAGCGGCGAGGAATTAAGCACAATATTGCAGAGCAGCTGCGTCTAAAACTCTCGGGACTACAGGTCAAGTTACCTGAGGTCTCGGCGCTGCCAGATGCGGCCTATGCTCAAAAAATAGCGTTTAGAGGAGAAGCGATCGCACTTATGAACCATTGCGCGCAGGCAGCGGCTGTAGCAGCAAGCGGCGCGGCTAACACAATTAGTCATCCAGCGCAACGAATATACAAAGAGTCGTTGGTCTTTAGTGTCAGTGGGCAGACTACAGACGGCGCGATTGCGACCCTCGATCAGCTCTTGCCAGCCACCTGAAGAATGAGCTGAAAATGAAGGGATGTAACGCTCCAAGTGCGGCTGTTAAGAAGAATGTTTTAAACAGCTTCTGGTGGTTTTCATCGCCGCATATACGCTAAACCTGAAAACAATATAAAGGTTTTTAATCATGGACATTCGTCTATTACGCAAGCTTTGGTCAATTGTTGAGTCAACGCCTAATCAGCGGATTTCTAACCTGGACGATTCTGCGGTGTTGGGTTGGCTCACTGATCTTCTCCAGTCCGATCCGACTTTCGACCGCCAACAGCTACCGACTGTCAGTCACTACATCCAGATGCGGATGCCTTTGATTCGTGATATGGCACAGTCCTAGGAGTCGCAGTCAGCTGCAGTCACAGGGGCTAGTGATAGCGATCTGTTTAAGCGTTCTGTTTATTAAGTGGACGCTGCTTAATTCGAAAGAAAGCCGTCTGATTCGAAAGAAAAAGGAATCTGCTGGTGAAAATTTCGGACCTTAATCTTTTCAAAATCTTCCTTAATCTTTTCAAAATCTAAAGATGGGTAGCAGAATGTACCGATTTTCTCTGTAAGAAAGATGATAATGTTGAGCGCAATTACCATTCGGTAGATTCAGGTAATTGTGCTGAAAGCCTTATTCGTTAAGGCTTTGCTATCAATGTTTCTTGATAGAGAAAAGGCAGTTGAAATAATCTATCGAGCTAATTGTGTTCCTTTTCTTCGGAAGTGCGTGAGGTTTGATATGAAAAGATGGGGTTTGACACTCGCTGCAAGCATGAGTGTATTGGCACTAGCAAGCTGTGCACCTGGCGCGCCCGGCGGGTCTGCGGATGGTGGCGAAGCTGGCGAAGCGAGTGCTGCTGGAAGTCGTTTACAAACAGTTTTGGATAGAGGCGAGCTAATTTGCGGCGTAGATGGCGGCATTCCTGGCTTTAGCTTTGTTGAAGATGGCGCTTACTCAGGGTTGGACGTAGATGTGTGTAAGGCGGTTGCCGCTGCACTGTTTGACGACCCAGAGGCCGTGGTCTATCGCAACCTCGACTCCACCGAGCGTTTTGAAGCGCTAAAAGGGGGCGAGGTAGATATGCTTTCTCGCAATACCACTTGGACGATTAGCCGTGATACGTCGGTGGGTATGGAATTTGCACCAACCACTTTTTACGATGGTCAGGGGATGCTGGTCCGCTCTGCTGATGGGATTAGCGAGCTGACTGACTTTGAAGGACGCTCTATCTGCGTAGAGGCCGGTACCACGACCGAGCTAAACCTGGCTGACCAAATGCGTCAAGCAGGCGTTACCTTCGAGCCTCAAACTTTCCAGGATGCAGATGCGGCCTACGCGGCCTACGAAGCAGGCAGCTGCGAAGGGATGACCTCTGATAAGTCTCAGCTGGTTGCCCGTCGTAGCACGCTTACCAATCCTGACGAGCACGAGCTGCTAGAAGTCACGATGTCAAAAGAGCCGCTGGGCCCCTTGACAGGTAACAATGACTCTGCCTGGTTTGACACGGTTAAGTGGGTTACCTACGCCCTGATTGAAGCAGAAGAGCTCGGTCTAACAGCTGACACCATTGAATCAACCGCTGAGTCTACAGAAGATCCTAATATCTTGCGCTTTACCGGTAAGGAAGGTGCCTTGGGTGAGGAAATGGGTCTGCCTAATGACTTCGCACTGCGGGCGATTAAGCACGTCGGCAACTACGGAGAAATCTACGAGCGTAATCTCGGCTCTGGCTCACAGTTCGACTTGCCGCGTGGTCAAAACGCGCTGTGGACTGATGGTGGCTTGCTATATTCCCCACCGTTCCGCTAGGGGATAGCCAGCTGATAGCGAGAGGATAGCCGAGGGGACAGCTAGAGAACAGACCAAAGGATGGATAGTTCAATGTCTCTGTCCTTTGGTTTGTTGAAGATACTGTCTTCGCGATATCATCTTCAGCAAGATCGTTTTCACCCATAGAAGCGCAGGTGACCGGGGGCTCTCGGTCGCTTGCGCTTTTTGCGAATAAGATAAAAATAATACGTTTTTTATCGGGCTGAAGTTGCTGCTGTCAAAGGCTTATGATAACCATACACAAACTCTCTCTAAAACTATTACAAGAGATTTTGATGAATGTATCTTTGGACGTAAAACAGTTGGACTGTAAAAAAACAGACCGAATGTTGTGTAGCTTTGATGCATAGTGGCCTAAAGCTTGAGCAGTCACTCTAAGCAGGCAGCATGTTTTGTTGATCGATTAAACCTATGGCAAGAACCTCTACCAAACCCATCGCTAGGCTGCGATCGCTCTTACGAGACGAACGGTTTTGGCAAATAGCTTTTCAGGTCATTGTGACCATTGCAGTCTTTAGCGTTCTCTCTTATCTCTTTGGCAACTTAACTCAAAACCTGGCCCGCCGAGGCACGCAGTTTGGTTTCGACTTCCTGCAAAATCCGGCGGGCTTTGCCATTGGTGAGAACATGCTGGGCTATCGCCTCCAGGACTCTTATGCCAAGGTAATTCAAGCCGGGGTAGTCAACTCGCTGCGGCTGATTTTTGTCAGCGTCATTATGGCCACTATTGTGGGCATCGCTGCTGGGATCGCTAGCTTTTCAGACAACTGGCTCGTTCATAAAATTAGCCGGGCCTATGTCGGCTTAGTGCGCAACGTGCCGCTGCTGCTTCAGCTGGTGTTTTGGTATTCAGCAGTCTTTCTTGCCGCGCCCACAGAAGAGAACCAGATTGTGCTTCCAAGTGCCAACACAGTTTGGCTGGTTGCCAGCAATAAAAGGCTGAATATGCCGGGCCCTGGCTTGCCGGGCGAGGTATGGGTGGCGCTGATGCTGTTAGGCTTAGCGCTGCTGCTGCTGGGGCTGCTGTGGAACTCGGTCAATAAGTTTCGTCAGGGGCGGTTTGCAGCGGGCATCGCGGGCTGGTTGGAACGGCTAGGTGCGATCGCTGTGATTGCCGCTGTCGTTGTCGTCGATTATTTCTTACTCTTTAGCAATTCAGCAGACGATAGTTTGTACTTTAAAGGGTCGTTGATTGCCCTGTTTACCAACCCTGAAGGGCTGTGGATACTGGCGCTGATAGCAGCTGCGATTGCGATCGCTGTGCTGTGGCAAATTCGCCTGCGGGCCATGATGGAAGATGGGCAAGACGGCAAAACGCTAGCGGGCGTGATGATGGCCATTGCGATCGCCGCGCTAGCCATCGTCATTTTTGCCTTTGGCTGGAACACACCCACCATTACCGAGGGCGGTCAGGCCAGAGGCGGACTGGTGATGTCTATGCGCTATGTCGCCTCTGTCACCGCGCTGACCTTTTACACGGGCGCCTTTATTGCTGAAATTGTTCGCGCGGGTATTCAGTCTGTATCGCGCGGGCAGTGGGAAGCCGCCCGCTCAGTGGGGCTAAACAACAGTAAGGCCATGCGACTGGTAGTCTTTCCGCAGTCTTTGCGAGTTTTAATTCCGCCGCTTAACAGCGAGTTTGCCAACCTGGCAAAAAACTCCAGTTTGGCCTTTGCCGTCGGCTACCCAGAGCTTTACAACCTGGCCAACACCACCTTTAACCAAACTGGTAAGCCCATCGAAGTTTTTCTAATGATGATGGCCACCTACCTAACGCTGAATCTGTTGATTTCTCTCAACATGAACCAGCTAAACCGAGCCGTTCAGCTCAAGGAACGCTAAAAGGAGCGCAACACCCATGACAACAACAAGCTCTCGACCGATAGAACGTGGCGCTCCTAGAGTCCAAAAAACAGGCCCTATAGCCTGGAGCCAAAAGCATCTGTTCAACAGCGCGTTCAACAGCGTGCTAACCGTAGTGCTCATAGGCATACTGGCTTACGCGGCCTACAGCACGCTGGTCTGGGGATTCACCCAAGCGCCCTGGGGCGTTGTGACCGAAAACTTTGCGCAGTTTATGGTGGGGCTATACCCCTCTGCCTTTTACTGGCGCGCCTGGGCTATTTTCGCCATGGTACTAGCGCTAGCCGGTTTAAGCTGGGGCATTCTTGCGCGGAATCAAAAGAAAATTTTCACCGTCCCGGTTTTAATCGGCTTTGGGGTTGCTGCTCTTTTACTGATTGCGCTGCCCATGACCCGGCCCTACTTAGCCTACTCACTTGGATCGCTGGCACTGCTGGCCGGTGGCGCCGTGGCCGGGCAATCCTTAGGCCGCCAGTATCCCAAGGCCGCAACGCTGATCTCAGGCGGATGGTTTATCTCGTACTTTGCGGTTTTGTACCTCCTGGGCGGCAACACATTTACCAACAGTTTGTTTTACCTGGTAGTCATTCAGGCAGGCCTTGGCATACTCGTGGGCTGGCAGCTCGCTGCGCGAGTGGGTGTGCCCGCAGTCACGAAGTGGCTTGGTAAACTAGGCTTGCTGGCTATCGGCTTTGTATTGGGCTACTACGTTTTAGGTAATCTTCTTTATCCTATTCTTGGCGGACTGCCCTACACGGTCTTTTTAGGCATCGCAGCAGCCCTCGGCATCGCCTTAGGTCTGCTGCTAGTCGTCGTCTTTACAGCGCCCGAAACTGTCCATAGCGTCGGCAAGGTAGTTTTATTTCTCAGCGGGTTTGCGATTGTTTTTGGCCTGTTGGGCTGGCTGCCCCAGCTGCTAGGGCTAGACTTTGGCCTAACAACGGTTCGTACCAACTCCTGGGGCGGGCTAACGCTAACGCTATTTCTAGCTATTAGCGGCATTGCGCTATGCTTCCCGGCAGGAGTGCTGCTCGCTCTCGGCAGGCGGAGTAAGCTACCGCTGATTCGCGCTTTTTCAGTCACGTACATTGAGCTGGTACGCGGCGTTCCTCTGATTTCTATTCTGTTTATGGGCCAGGTATTAATTCCACTATTTTTGCCAGAAGGCATGCGCCCTGATCCGGTCGTTCGCGCCATTATCGGTCTAACGATTTTTAGTTCTGCCTACTTAGCCGAGAACGTACGCGCCGGTTTGCAGGCAGTGCCGCAAGGGCAAAGTGAAGCCGCTCAGTCGCTGGGGCTGAACAAGCCATTGACCATGTCGCTAATTGTCTTGCCACAGGCGCTGAAAACAGCGATTCCAGCGATTGTGGGGCAGTTTATTAGTTTGTTTCAAGACACCACGCTGCTGGGCATTGTGGGATTACTAGAGCTGCTAGGCATGACCCGCAACTTGCTGGCTAGCCCCAAATATTTAGGAGACTTTGCGCCCGCCTATGTCTTTATCGGGGCAATTTACTGGGTGTTCTGCTACGGCATGAGCTACGGCAGCCGCCGGGTAGAAGAAGCGCTCAATACTGACCTGCGCTGATCTTTCTTTTCCTTTGGCCTTCTCTTTATTCTTTTTGTCACCTACTGTTTCATCTATTAAGGAACCCCATCCATGACCCAATCTGAAATGGCAGCGCCCGTAACCCCCCGCAACGAGGTCGGTGCGGAAGCAGTAATTGTCGCCAAAGACGTGAACAAGTGGTACGACAATGGCTTTCATGTGCTCAAAGGGGTGAGCATGAATGTATATAAGGGTGAAGTGGTTGTGGTGATGGGGCCTTCTGGCTCGGGTAAATCCACCTTTATTCGTACGTTTAATGCGCTAGAGCCCTATCAGGAAGGCAGTATTGAAATTGACGGCGTGCTGATTGCGAATGACCTCAAAGACATTGAGGCCGTGCGGCGCGAGGTAGGCATGGTGTTTCAGCAGTTCAATCTGTTTCCTCACCTGACGGTGCTACAAAACGTGACGCTAGCGCCGATTTGGGTCCGCCGATGGCCCAAGGCAAAAGCGGAAGAAATTGCCATGAGACTGTTGGACCGCGTCGGTATCGCTGAGCAGGCCTACAAGTTTCCAGGGCAAATGTCGGGCGGACAGCAGCAGCGAGTTGCGATCGCTCGCTCGCTCGCTATGCAGCCCAAAGTTATGCTATTTGACGAACCAACCTCAGCGCTTGACCCTGAAATGGTACGCGAAGTGCTCGACGTTATGCGCAACCTGGCCAAAGACGGCATGACTATGGTGTGTGTAACGCACGAGGTCGGCTTCGCCAGAGAAGTCGCAGACCGCGTGGTGCTGATGGACGGGGGTGTTCTGGTAGAAGAAAATACGCCGGATGAGTTCTTCAGCAATCCGAAAGAAGAAAGAAGCCAAGCCTTCTTGTCTCAGATCTTGTAGGTTACTGGGAAAGCGAATGATGAAGTATGAACGATGAAGGTGAGTGCATTTCAGCTCATCGCTCATACTTTATTTTTCACTGCTTCCTACATAAACTTGCCAGCCATACCGAGCATATCGCCCATATCGACATCGCCGTCACCGTCGCCATCTAAGAACGCCGTCAAAATTGGGTTGGTGTCGGTCGCAGGAACACCGCCCTTAGCATTTCCTGAACTAAGAAACTTCATTACCAGCGGCAGCACCATGGGCAAAATGCCCTGCACCTGATTGGTGTTCAGGCTGGTTTTATCGGTAACAGCAGAAATCATTTCAGTCAGCTGACCGGAGCTAAAAAGCTTAGGAATAACCGCCGCACCGTTGGCAGAGCCCTCTTCAATTAAGGCTTGAGCCGCGTCATTACCTTGTGCCTGACGCTTTTCTTTAAGCGAGGAGCGGACAAAGCCACCAATGACAGACATCGCTTGCTGCATAGTATCTGCATCAGCATTGTTCTCTTTGGCAACCTGCTTAGCAGAGCCCAAAATTTGCGTCAGCTGGCTAGCACTGGCCTGGCGGCTAGGGTCAGCAACGGCCTTCATCACCTGATCGAAAAGTCCCATAGTTCAAAAGTATCCTAGTTCAAAAGTATCCTGATTCGAAAATATCCTAGTTCAAAAATATCCTGACGCGAAATATCCTTACTTGCAGATATAGCCAATGTCCTAAGCAAATCGACAGAAGCTGTAAACAGTCTGCGGGCATACCAACGGCATTATACGGCAAGGGCTGTCCTAGCTTTAGACACTATAGAAAGAGGCGTTTGTAGTGCGCTATAACTAACAACTAAGGCATCTATTTTTTCGGTTCCTTTTCCTGGTTAAGTACATGGCGGTCTTTGGCTGGCAACCGGCTCATCGCATTACGAATCGTCTCAGTCATAAAATCGTCAATCGTAAAGCGATTAATAGCATCAGTAACAGCATCAGTAACAGCATTAATCACGACAGCATCAATCACAATAAAGCGACCAGAGCAATCAATCGAACAGTGGCACTGGGTATTGCGCTTTTGACGTTTGGCTGTAGCACACAGCCGTTTAGTGGGCAGATGCTGGCATTGGCAGAAGAGGAAGGCTCTGTTTGCACGCTAAATGAATCTGTCACCAATAGCTCAGGTCGCTACAGCACCAACGTTGACCTGACGGCGAGCATTGCGCTGCCTGGAGAAACAGGCGTAGATGTTGTAATGACTTCGCAGGGTGCGATCGCCGCGACAAACACAGAAACGGGCGCTTTACTACACTGGGTAGACCCAGCAACAGGTGAGATTGTACAAACGGTCGAGCTGCCGAATCCGATTAGTGATATTGCCTTTGACGGCCGTGATGTCCTCGCAGTTGCCACTGCTAACACGCTGCTTCGGCTCAGCGCAGCTGATGGTGAGACGCTTAGCCGCATTAATTTGCGTGGTGCGAAGCGGGTTGCTATTTCTTCGGACGGTCATCTTGCGGCGATCGCCGGTAAGAGAATTCTGGCCTACGACGACAATAATCAAGAAATGTTTTCTACGCAGCGAGACTACAGAGAAGTCACTGACGTAGAAATTTTGAGCTGCGACGATAAGCAAATGGTGTACTTCACCAGCTATCGCAACGCCACCTTTACCGACATCAACGACAGAACCAACCCGGTACAAATTGCTCGCATAGAAGCGCTTGATTTTACCGGCGAAGTGCAGTGGGATTTGTTTGGTGACGACACCGAAACCATTAAGCAAAACGTGGCCGATACGCGGCTATACCGGGTGGTGATGGCGCCAGATGGCTATTTGTATATCGCTGGAGAAAGTGCTGGCACGGCCACCATCTTTCGCTGGCGCGGTCAGCCCATGACAGAAGACGAACAGTTTGGCCGCATCTCCCCCTTTCTCTCTCGGATCGACGAAAGCTCTTCTCTGCATAACAGCGGCGCGGCCCACTTGGCCTACTACGCCCGGGTGCATCCAACAGAAGGACGGCTGGTCACCGCGCAAATGAGCTTTCCTCGCAACGTCGATACCAAGGCAAACGCTATGAGAATCGGCGACATTGACGTCAGCGCCAACGGCACCCTGTACTTTGGCGGTGCGGCGAGTAGAAATATTCCAAACCGAGAAGAGTTAACGCTCAACGGCGTGTCAGTCGGTGAGTACGGCGGAAGGGATCGCGCTTGGATGTCTGTCGCACCGGATTTTCAGGCCCGCAACTTTTGGACAGTGCTCGCAGAAGAAGGCGGTAAGGGAATCGTGAAGGGGGTTGGCGTTGGCTATGGATACAGTGCGGCCCTGAGCAATGTGGAAAGCGGCACTGTGCCAGTCACAGCTGGGGAACAGGAAGGCAGCGTATTTCTGAGCTTTACCGCAGAATAATAGAGCCTATACAGGCTTCTTGGATACTTTTTGGGCGCTTTTTGAGCTTTTGCGTATTCAGCTACACCCTATTTCAGTGATTTCACGGTATGCTTATAAAAAGTTAAGTATGCATACAAAGATCGCCAAATCTTCTGAGTATCCTATTGCCCTATTGAGGCCGCTTAGTATGAGGCCGCTTAGTAGCTCTTTGTTGTGATCTCAATCAATGTCTGTTTTTGAAAACAGTCTTCTTGCTAGCACCTTTACTTTTTCTCGGCCCACGTTATCCAAGACTTAGGCTTGATCGCCTTAGGCAGTTTCTGCATCTTCCATCACTTTTTCCATTCGCTTAGCATCTACTTCTAATAAACACCTACCCGGCCAACAACAAAGTAACCATCGCCAAGCGAAGCATCTACAAAGCATTTAATTGAGCAGACTCTATCAGGGAACTCTCGCAGCTCAGTCATTGATATTTCTATGTACTGTCTTCTAATTCTTCCGTGTAAGAATTGGCATTACTCATGCAGAACAATAAGCCCACATTTACCTCGATTGGCATCAACGTCGGTGTAAATGTCAAACAAGCCCCGCTACAGCGCCAAGTCCGGGTCCAACAGTTTCATTTGCCAGAGGACGCTGCGATCGCAGCCGTTGCTCCCCCCAAGCAAAAAGCCTACTACGCTGAATCTAACTCAACAGCTCCCTCTAAAATTCAATCCCGCTCTGATACGAGTGGAGAACCTGGCAAGGTCTCCAGTAAAGAGCCCGGTAAAAAAACCGATGAACGAGCCAGTGAAAGGCTCAAAGAGCCGGCTACCTACAGGCAGTCTACGTTTGAACTAATCTGCCCGCGTCCGGTTCAAGAGCGCTCTGTTCAGCAGCGCCCTGCCTCAAGTAGTGTTCCTAACAGCGTTCCCAATAGCGTTGCAGGCGCTGTCCACAGCGCGGTTTCCAATGCGACCTCAAACGATTTACCCGTTCCGCATATTGGTGAACTTCTGGTCCGCAACCGCTTTGTAGGCATCAGCGCAAGATTCGACCCGCGGCTTTGCCAGAGAAACACGCCCTATGCAAAGTCCATTTTCCCTTCAGGCTTGTATTTTGAAGCGGTAGGTGTTGTTGAAGCGGTGGGCACAGCAGTCACCGACTTTCAGGTAGGTGACGCGGTGGCGGTTAGCCGCAGCAGCTACATACACGAGAAGTATCAGATCGTTAAGGCCGGGCTAGCGGTCAAAATTCAGGCAGCTACGCCGGAAGCGTTGACCGTTTTGTCTGCCGGTGTTCCGGCTGTAATTGGGCTAGAGCAAGCAGGTGATATTGGCACAGAAGGGACGGTTTTAATTACCGAGGCCGCCAAGGACGTGGGCCATATTGCGGTGCAGCTCGCTAAGCTGCTGGGTAACTATGTGATTGGCACCTGCGGTACGGCTAGAGAAGAGCAGTTACTGAAACGATTGGGCTGCGATCGCATTGTTAACTACCGCGAGGAAAACCTTGAGGAAGTCCTCAGCCTGGAGTTTCCAGAGGGTCTTCACCTAGTGTTCGACTGTGTGGGCAAGCGGATGTTTGATATTGGCATTCATCACCTTACCCGGCGTGGCCGGTTTGTTGTGACAGACTTTGGATCTGAATCTAGCGAGCTGCCGACTCGACTGCCCCGACCCCGGCTGTATGAAAAGCTATTCTGGCGCTCGGCGTCTGTTCAGGGGTTTGTCCTCTCTCACTATCATGAGTTTATTCCAGGGGCGTGCGATCGCCTGCTAAATCTGTTCTATAGCAACATGCTAGAAGTCTGCGTCGATCCGATGATATTCAAGGGGGTAAAGTCTATCCCCGAAGCCGTAGACTATCTACTGAGCGGTCGCAGCTGCGGCAAAGTTGTGATTCGCTATTAAGTGGATAGCATGCAATGAGTAAGAAGCTGGTTAGCGATCGTAGTGAATAACGGTCTTGTTGTCAGGATTGTTTGTGCGATCGCAGCTTCTGCTTACTTGTGAATCAGATCCGTTGAAGCGATCACAGCGTCTACTGATTCGTAAATGAAATCCGTTGAGGCAATCGCAACAGTTTCCTAACCTAGAACAAGCTTCGCCAAGGGACTCGCAGCGTCTACTTACCTCAGGACAGGATCCACTGAGGCGATCGCAAAGAATGTCTGTCTTGAAACAAGATCTGTCGAAGCGTTTTTAACGTTCGTGCGTATTGAAGCAAGAAACGTTTGCATGATCGCAGCCAATGCCTTCGCTGCACCTGCGTTGCTTGACTGCACAGGTGCAGCGAACAAAAACTAAATTCTTAGCTACAATGAGAACCTCTTCTACAGCTAGGAGGCTTTTCCTATGTTTGATTCGGTAATAGCGATCGCAGCATCGCGGCAATCCGTAGGGAATTCGTCTCTCGGCATCGTTCGATAGCACACCTCAAAAATTCTCTACGGCGAACAATCCAGTCAGGTCTGTGGAACCCATCCATAGACCACTTTCTAACGACCCTAGAGAATTTTTAAGAGACTTTCGAACAATGACATTACACAGCTTAGGCTGGAGCGAAGACTTTGCTCGCAGCTTTGAACCCTATGCTGCTCAAGGCTACCGGGTTGGACGAGTGGCGATCGCCCATCGCAGTCAATACCACCTCTACACCGAAACAGGAGAATGCAACGCTACACTGACCGGGAAGTTCAGGCATCAGACCCAAAGTGCTGAAGACTTTCCTGCGGTAGGAGACTGGGTCGCCATTCATCCCCAAACAGAAACACAGTCAGCCTTAATCGAAGCCGTATTGCCTCGCAAGGGGCAATTCTCCCGGCAGGCAGCAGGCACTCGTCACGCGGCTCAAATCATTGCCGCCAATATAGACACGCTCTTTTTGGTCAGCGGACTGGACCACGACTTCAATCTGCGTCGGATTGAGCGCTATTTGGTCATGGCATGGCAGAGCGGAGCAACCCCGGTGATTGTTTTGAATAAGGCTGACCTGTGTGAGGCCAAAGGTGAGAGCTTAGAAGAGAAAATTGTAGCGGTGGAAGAAGTTGCCATTGCAGTTCCAATCATCGCGCTTAGCGCCTTACAACAAAACAATATAGAGGCGCTTGCCCCATACCTACAGCCCGGTAAAACTGTTGCACTGCTAGGCTCTTCCGGTGTCGGCAAATCAACGCTGACCAATCAGCTTATGGGCAGTGACGTGCAAGCAACGCAGGCCGTACGCGCAGACGATAGCCGCGGACGGCACACGACCACCCACCGAGAAATGTTGAAGCTACCCTCAGGCGCTTTGCTAGTCGATACACCAGGCATGCGTGAGCTGCAAATATGGACAGCGGATAGTAGCGCTGAAGGAACTGTTGAAGGAACTTTTTCAGACATTGAAGCATTGGCCATGCAGTGTCGCTTTCGCAACTGTCAGCACGGTAGCGAACCGGGCTGCGCTATTCAAGCAGCGATAGAAACTGGCAGACTATCAGCGAAGCGATTGAACAACTATCGAAAGCTCCAAAAAGAGGAAGCCTACCAAAATAGAAGACAAGATAAACAAGCACAAAGCAACGCCAAAGCTCGCTGGAAGCAAATTACGAAAACTGCGCGCAAGCGGCGCAAAAATGAACCCTATTAAACGCCCTTAAAGCCGACAGGTGCCGTGAGATCTTGCTGGCTAAGCTGTTGTTGTCGGGCCATACTCAACCGCTGAATCCCCACCTGATTACACAAAATGCCGACCAAAATCACGGCCCCACCAATGTATTGAGCCCTTGTCGGCAGCTCTTGCAGAATTAAAAAGGCGGCCAGAATACCGGCCAATGGATTGAAGGCAGCGGCCAGAGAAATCTCGCTGGGAGTGCTCATGGTCAGACCTTTAAACCAAGCCAGCTGTCCGCCTAACACAACAACAGCGCCATACAACAACATCCATCGCCAGACGAAAGGAGACGCCACATCCATAAAATGACTAGGATCAAACAAGACTAACGTGACAATAAAGAAGAGAACGGTCCCGACAAGCATTCTGTAGATATTGAAAATACCCAAAGGCACCTGACGTAGGCTAACCTTGCTCACGGTATTAGAGATAGCTTTGCAGATAGCTGCAAGCAAAATTAAAACATTGCCTAAACTCATTTGGAGGCCCATGCCTGAAGCTCCCACAGGCAAACTTGAGCCATCAGTAGCAGACGGAATCAAGACGGTCAGCGCAACACCCACCAAGGCAAGCGCTGCGCCCACAGTAACCCAGCGGTTGATACGACTGCCTAAAAAGACAATAGAGAGCGCCAAGGCTAGCGGGGCATCTAGCTGCCCAATCAAAATCACGTTGTTGACGCTAGTCAACGACAGCGCACTGAAAATCAGTGACGGAATGACCGCTGAACTTAAAATGGATACCAGCGTTAGCGTTAGCCACTGTCTTACGCTAATGCGTTTGAGTGCTGGCACGCGCCAATGATGTTGATAAATCGCTACCATAATGAGTAGAGCGCACAGATTACCCACAAATAAAACATTGCAAAAAGAGATCGGGTTATGGCCACCCATTGCCTGCTGAGCGCCCAAATCGGTCAGCTTACGAATGACCGCACTGGCTGAACCAAAAATTAGAATAGCAATCATCAAATATAGCCGTCCGGAAGGCCGAAAAGCTATGAGCTGATTGTTCAGCTTTTCATTCATAAACATTGTGTAGAAAATTAGCCTAATGGTGCAGGCGCTAGGCTGCTGAGCCCATAGCACGCCGTTACGGCTTCAAGTTATCTCAACCCAACCCATAGATACTGAGTCGTTCCTGAAAAAGGCTCTCATGTAGCCTGAGTAGAACGCACTCATGCCGGTCTGTCACTGCCGATTTATCACTGCAGTTTCTAGCCAATCGGTTTCTGGCCAATCAGAGCGCGGTGGCGCGGATCGCTAGCAACTGTGATCTTGTGCTCAAAGCCGCTGGCGATTAGGGCCGCTTCTACATCAAAGGTATAGTAATCGTCTGTCCAGGGCTCTGTGCTTTTCATCAGGGTAAAGAGTACGGGTGGCAGGTTTTGAATGACCGGTGACTGCGGATTGTTGTCGACAATAGCCAGGCAACCGCCGGGTCTGAGCAGTCGGTAAGCTTCTTTGAAGATGGCCTGAGTGATTTTCCGCGGCAGCTCGTGAATCACAAACTGTAGGGTGATTAAGTCAAAAGAAGCACCTGTTAGTCCGGTGTCTTCCGCTTTGGTATGAATCCACCGTGAAATACTGCCGGTAGGATCTTGAGCCTTTGCCACGGCTAGCATATACGGAGAAAGATCTAGCCCAACAGTCCGTATTGACAGAGTCTGTTTGGTTTGATTCTGTCTGGCTTGGTAGTAATCGTGAAGCGCGCGGGTTGAAATGCCAACCGAGCATCCCATATCCAAAATGTCTTGAACATGAGCCGGACCGTGCTGAGCTAGCACCTCGTGGAAGCTACCCCGCAATCGGTCTTGAGCGGCTTGCCAGGTGAGTCCTTCATCTGGCCATACTCGTAGCGCCATAGCGTAGGTGGCTGATTCTGCCTCAAACGCGGCGGGCCAGCATAGATTGCCCTGGTCGTAAGCGTGGAAAGGGACCTGATAATAGTCTGGATAAACGATGTGTGGATTGTTTACCGCTGCCAGCGTTTGATCTATGCCCGACGTTTCAAAGGCCCGGCGCGTTTCTCGCCACGGAATGCCGTTCTTTTCTGCGGTTTGAATTAACACCCTTCTGGCCTGTGATTTCATCACCTGGTAAATCGGCTTCGTTTGAATTAGCAGATTGACAAAGCGAGAAAGAACATCGTCGCCCGCCCAGTTCGGTTTGGCCTTGGTACTGATCACGGTTTCATAGCTCACTGGTTTATGGCCAAGTTGCAGAACGCATTTTATTTTAGCTGAGCGCTGGAGGCTTCCTTCGCTTAGTCAAGGTAAATGATCTAGGGTTAAGGCACACAGAAGCATTCGTGATTACCTATGCGTCGGCCCTATATTTTGCTTGCTGCGATCGCTACTTTAATCAGCTTAGTCTTGCTCCTGGCAACCGTAGGGTCTTTAGCACAGCTGTACAGCGCCACTGCCGCAATTTCACCGCTGCTGGCACAGCTTGTCCTAGCGATCGTTCTGCTATTACTATTCGCCGCATTAGCCGTAGTCGCTCGCTACGCCTGGCTATTTCTTCGCCCCAAGCGATCGCGCACCATCACCCTACCTACCGCGCCCGATGAAGTCGCCGCCGTCAGCTTGCAGGCAGCGCAGCAGCAAGTGGGGCAAATAGAAGACGAAATCGCCCGGCAGGCTTTAGCGATTCGCTCTGAAGAGCTGGCCAAGCGCATGGCACAGCAAACGTTTCAGGTGGTGGCGTTTGGCTTGGGGTCTACAGGCAAAACGGCGCTGGTGAATGCGCTAGTTGGCGAGATGGCGGGTCAGGTCGCCGCGACCATAGGCACCACACAAAAAGAGCACACGTACCGCATCGCACTCGAACAGGGAAAGGAGATTTTACTCACAGATACGCCCGGATTGTTAGAAGCAGGGGTGCTAGGTGAAGAGAGAGCGGCCACTGCTAAGGCACTAGCCGCGCGGGCAGATCTGTTGCTGTTTGTGATTGACAATGATTTGCACCGAGCGGAATATGAACCGTTGCAGATGCTGATGAAAATGGGGAAGCGATCGCTGCTGGTATTTAATAAGTGCGATCGCTACTTACCCGCCGAAAAAGAACAGATTCTGAAACGGTTAAGAGAAAGAACACAAACCCTACTACAGCCAGAAGACATCATCGCCGTTTCAGCGCTGCCATCGCCCGTTTCTCTGCCCGATGGAACACAACTACAGCCCGACCCAGAGATTAACCCTTTGATCAAGCGCGTCCTAACCATTCTGAAAAAAGAGAGTGGCGCCCTGATGGCGAGCAATGTTCTCTTGCAGTCTGAGCAGCTCAGTGAAGAAGCTCGCACCTTACTTAGCACGCAAAGGCAGCAGCAGGCCGAAACCATCGTCGATCGCTATCAGTGGGTCGGCGCAGGCGTATTGGCTGCAACGCCTTTGCCCGTCGTCGATATGCTAGCCACCGCAGCGGTCAATACCCAAATGGTGATTGAGCTAGGCCGCGTATACGGCATAGAGGTCAGTATTGAAGAGGCCAAAGCGCTCGCCATTTCGCTCACTAAAACCATGGCCGGGCTCAGCATTGCCAAAGGTGCGATGAAAATGCTCGCCGTTGGATTACAGGTCAACATTGCCACGGCAGTAGCGAGCAAGCTAGTACAGGGTGCAAGCGCAGCCTACCTGACGCGCATCGCGGGCAAAAGCTTTATCACTTACTTTCAGGCCAATCAAGACTGGGGTGATGGCGGCATTCAGGCCGTTGTCGCGCAGCAGTATCAGCTCAATCGGAGAGATGAATTTGTTAAGCAGTTCCTGCGCCATGCGGTAGAAAGGCTAGGAAAGTAGAGAGGCTAAGGAAAGTGAGAGATTAGGAAAGTGAGAGATTAGGAAAATAGTTGAAAATCCCCAGCTCCGAATCTCACCATATATAGGCGCATATAGGCGACTAAGTTACACTTGCCTACCACTGCGCAATCAGTATTGACTCATCCACGCTTACCGTCGCCAGCGCGGTATCAGCATCCGCCCGCAGCGCATCTTCAAAAGACACTCTCAACGCAGTCGCCGCTTCAGGGCTCTCAAATTCAACAGCCCACCGATGCAATATCTCTTCTCCTTCTGTGCTCACAATGCCCAGCGTATCTGCTACGTAACTATCAGCAAGCTGAGAAAGCTGCATGCGTGACTCGGGGAAGCGGGCAAACAGCCAGTGAACAGCATACGCGCCCCGCACGGCTTCAGCCTGCAAGGATTCGCCGGCACTAAGCGGAACATCCACACTCCGAGCAGTTCTTTCACCAGCTATATAACGATCCGGGCTAAAAATAAGCGCAGTTGACTGCGGCGGGTCTTGAAACATAGCATCGACCGCTGCCCAGCCGCCCTGCTCACGAATAGCCTGAACAAACTGCTGACCCGTACCGTAGAGAAAAATACTTTCGAACAGCGCCTCATTCACCTCACCCGCCGCCGGTAGCCGAGCGTGATCTAAAAAGCGATAGTTCATTAGCTCACTAACAGCCAGCATCGCTTCACCCTCAATGATGGCAGAAACCGCCTGATTGTAATCAGGCTCTTCCATACTCTGCACGCGCAGGTTGTACAAGTCGAAGTTTTGGTCTTGCAGCGCGTGAAAAATTTCGTGGAGCAAAACGCCTTGCCCTAGCGTCTCTGAAGCATCTGTTGTCACAGAGAGCTGTTTGGTCTCGGAGTTGTACCAGCCGTTGAGCGTAGGATCTGCTTGAGTTTCAAATGTGACCTGCAAATCGCTGGTAAAGGAAAGGTCACGCCACGCTTCTAGCTGAGCCATGATCTCTGTTGCGGTATCTGCCCAGGGAGGGGGTGTACCATCGAAGGTCACGACAGGCCGTGTGGTGGACTGCGACGGACGGGCATTTTGTGCTACCGCAACGTCATTTAGGCGAGTGGTACAACCGGATAGGGTCATAGCGATCGCAACCATTCCACACATCGTTCTTTGCCAATACCTTTGCCAACGTTGCACCATAGATTTTTTCAGATAGATTTTTCTGTGAGCTTTTCCCAAAGGGACAAGGATGTCTTTATCTATTGTCGTCATAATTGAGGGTATTATCCGTCACAGCCGAAACCAAACTGCCGATAGATGACAAATAGGCCAATACTTTTCTATCTTGAGGGGTCAGTAAGCAGACAGCGCCCAGGTATCGTATGACGTTAGTTTTTTCCTTGATTGGTGGATTGCTGATAGCGGTTGCCGTTCAGCTAGTATTCGCCAACTTGGGAATTGCGCTGGGTTTGACAGTACTCGACTGGTCTCCCAAGCAGCTAAACCAGGATGTGCTCGAAGAACGGGAAATAGACACAGCAGCCCAAGCGGCCTCGTTTTCTACGCAAAGTTCAAATCTAGAAAGTTCAGATCCAGAAGTATCTGAGCGCGCTTTACCAATCACGCACTTTGTTGGCTTTGGCGTAGCCCTCGGATTCTCTGCTGTTATTTTTATCGCGACCCTACTTTCAGTCGAATTTTCTGCGCTGCTCGACCCTCGTCGAGGCATCATTTTCGGTCTGATCTTCTGGGCGACCTACTGGCTTCTGTTCATCTGGCTCAGCTCTACAACGATTGCAGGTATCGCCGACTCACTGCTAGGCACTGCGCTAAAAGGCGGCAGTCAGCTGGTTTCTACAATCAAGGAAGCCGTCGATAAACCAAATGCTCAGCAGCAGTCAGAGGCTAAGCCGCCTTCTGCCGAGCAGTCCATGCTAAAAGAGCTGATTGCAGAAGTTTCTCAGCTAGCAGAAGTACAACAGGGATTGCCGACGCTGCTAGAGAATCAACGAGAGGCGCTGTTGGAAGAAATTTGCGATCGCACCAATCTTTCTACAGAAGAAGCTGAAACTATCGTCAAGGAGCTAGAGCCGCCTGCCCCAATATCTACCCCGACACCTGCCCCGACGCCGATTCCTACGCCAGCACCAACAGCCGGTCTAATGTCGCAGCTAGATCTGCCTAGCTGGCAACAAATCCTCAGGCGTACGCTCAACAAAGTTGACCTTTCAGATTGGGATATCGAAACGCTATGGCAGCAGCTACCCACAGAGTCTGAGCCAGTTCAGTACGTCAAAGCTCAGTTTGTAGACGCGCCAACAGCAGTCTTTTCAGAAACAGCATCATCCGATAAACAACAGAATAGTGAAAAGGCCAAGCAGCGCATTCAACCGCTGACTCAACCCGTGACTCAGCCTCAGTCAGAGAGGCAACCGGCCGCAGTTAAAGCCATTCAGTCTAAAATAATTGCCTACTGCCGCTACACGAACGTGGATGCGCTAACACCTGAAAAGCTCATTGAAAAAGTAGCGACACAGCGGGAAGAACACAATTTGGATAGCGATAGTGCCTTTGCAGAGGTCGCTAGCACGCTAGATACAGACGCGATAGAGTCTGTTCTCTCTAGACGCAACAATCTAGAAACAGCGCAAAAAGAACAGCTAATGGACGCGCTAGAAACTGCATGGCCAGAAAATGGTAACGACCATACAGATCCCCTGTCTGTTCACAGCATCGTTGAAAAGGCTTACCAAGCCCTAGAATCTCAATTCCAGTCGATTGACTGGTCCAATGCCTCTTTAGAAGATATCAAACCTGAGGTGAATCTTGTATTAGAACAGCTAGAGAGAGAAGGCACGTTGCGATCGCTCGACTGGAGTGCCCTGAGTTCACGCATTCATTTGCCAGCTACCGCACAGGCAGAATTTACAGCCTGGCTGCAAACGGCCTGGCTGGCTAAAGTGCGATCGCTTCGGCCCGCAATCACCCAAACATCTCAAAACCTATCGCAGCAGCTAGCCGACCAAATTACCCACTACTTGCATCATCAAAAGAAATCAGAGCTAGAGCCCGCCAGAATAGCCAAACATTTGACGCATAGCATAGGGAATGCGATCGCGGCACTGCCTCATCCCTCAGAGTTGATAGACAGTGAACTATTGGATAGCGACAATTGGAACAAACAGCTTTGGGACAAAGAAGCCTGGCAGCAGGCATTGAAAAATAGAAAGGACTTAACCGCCGAAGAGATCCAACAGATCCTAGCCTGGGGAGAACGCGTCTGGCAGCCCAAGGCGCAGCAAATAGGCCGCTGGATACAGACCGCTGGCGCTGAAGTGAGCAAGCACTTGACCCTGCCAACAACAGGAGACTTATCTGAAAAGGTGTCCGATATAGGTCTGCCAGAGACGAATCCTTTAGTAGAAGCACGCCAGAAAATAGTAGACCAAATTGAGCTGGCGCAAGAGAAAGTGATAGAACGAGCGATCGCAGTCAAAGCAGACCTGCAAACGCAAGCAAATGCGGCAAGAAGGCAGGTTGCGATCGCTGCCTGGTGGCTCTTTATTGCACTTATCACTTCAGGCAGCGCAGCCGCTAGTGCAGGCTGGCTAGCCACCCGGTATTGAAATCTTCTGAATTAAACCTCTATTGAAACCTACATACGACCTGTCCTTTTCTTCATCAAATAACCCCTGAGGGTACTGCCGCAGCGGGAAGTAATTTTTAGGATGTGTCTGACAAAACCACGTCAGGTGTCTTTTGGAGGGGCCTCATGCAAATTATCGACAGCAGCAAAATTATTGACGGCGAAAAAGTGCCCGTTAACGGCACAGTGGTTTTTGACGAAGCGACGTATGCCTTTCAAGAGGTGAGAGAAAGCGACGCACAGCAGCTATTTAGCAGCGATGCATCCCCAGAATTTACGGCGATTAAACGAGGAGAAACCTTCAAGATTCTCTTTCAAACCAGCCAGTATGCACCCAACAATACCGTCTCGCTGCGCAACGAAGTAGACGGCTGGGGCAAAGACATTTACGGAGTGTACGCCTTTGGCGCGTGGATATTTGACCTAGAGCGATCTAGCTATCCCGGCGACCTTAGCATTAAGTTCTTCCTCAACGGTCAATACCTGATGGAAGGCGAGCCGTTTACCGTTAACAATACTGGTGAGTATCGGTTTACGGATAAAAACGGGACTAGCCAACGGGCGGTGACCTTTCCAGCGGCAGCGGCGACAGAAAACCGTTTCATTCACAGCTACGACAACTTGCCCACCTACGAAAGCCCGCATCAGCAAAAGCGCTTTCCCGGCAATCGCTCAGAAACGAAAGAATACGACGTGATTGTGATCGGCTCTGGCATGGGCGGCGGAATTGTTGCTGACGCGGTTTCAGATGCCGGGCTAGACACGCTAGTGCTGGAAATTGGCGGGCTGCAAACGCCAACACACGTGGGTAACGTCTACGCGGACTGGGATGAAATTGTCTCTGAGCACCAGGTAGGTCACTACGACCGCAAAGCGGGTACTAACTTTCTGTTTGGGGCACAAATGGCACTGGGCGGACGCTCTGCCTACTGGTCGGGCATCATTTTGCGCATGCAAGAGTGGGAGTACAGCTACTGGCCAACGGCGGTTCGCGACTTCTTAAAGAATGGGAATCAGGGTGGCAAGGATGGCTACAACCGGGCAGAAACGCTAATGCGAAAGCGTAAGACGCTCGGCAAGTTTCAAGATCGTGTGGTCAGCCATCTAAAACAGCAAATGCCTGATTTGAATATTGAGGATTTGCCGCGATCGCGCCACCAGCCCAACAAAGACGAACAGAACATGACCGACAGCGTTCTGTTTTCTTCTACCGGCGTATTTTCTACGACCGATTTACTTTCCGATTCTAAGGCCTTTAACACTGACGAGGGCTCAAGAAATCTCACGATTAACTTGAACCATTTAGTCACGAACATTCGGCCCGACCCTAACAATCCTGAACGGGTAAGCGAAGTTGTTTGCCAAGATCTCGTTGGCAACAAAGAGCGCGTCTACCGTGGAAAAGTGGTTGTCTTGGCCGCTGGGTCTATCGAGAGCCCTAAAATCTTCCGTCAAAGCAATCTGAGCGATCCGTCGAATAAGGCGGGCCGAGGTTTAACCGACCATCCCTACGTGTTCTCCAGCAACTACCTGATTCCTCAAGACAATCCATTTGCAGGCGACTTGAACCATGCCAAAATCCTGCTATCCGCAGGCGACGCCCGTAAAGACCACTATCCTTTCTATGCAGAACTGCTCATTAACCCCTGGTACTGGCACGTGCGCCGAGCAGACGACGATCTGTGGCAACGACAGCCGCCCGAGAACAGAAGAACAGAAATTACGATGAAGTTTGGCTTTGCCAAAGAGCTGATTGACAGTAACACCGTAGACTCGCAGGGGCTCGGGCAAAAAGCCGCAATCCGCGTAGATAATCTGACGCTAGATGGCTACTTGATTGACCAAGCCCGTCAGTTTCGCAATCGAATTCTGGGCGCGCTGGGCATTCCACACGACCCGAATGAAGGCATGGGGCTAGCGCCGCACGGTGGCACGGTAAACCACGCAGGTGGAACGCTACGGATGAGCGAGGACAGCGCGCAAGGGGTCGTTGACCAAAACTTGAAATGCCACGGCTATGACAACTTGTACGTCGCGGATGTTTCTGTTTTCCCTTACATTCCAACCGCTAATCCGTCGCTGACTTTGGGCGCACTGGCGCTGCGGTTAAGTGACCATATCAAAAACCGCTTCTCCGTAACGTGATGAGTGTGACGTAAGGAAGCAATAGACGAAGGAATCGCATACAGCCGCCGGGTCATGGCAGATAAAGGTATCTGTTATGGCCTAGCGGTGGCTTATTAACTCGACTCCTTTCTTCCCATGGTGCTGTCTTGTCAGTAACCCTAGACGGCTACTTGCGCTGCAAAAATAACTTGCGTTGTGAAAATAACTTGCGCTATAAGGATGATGCTTTAGTCAAAACCGCAAACAATTGGCGCTGCTGAATTACCCCCTCAGCAGCAGTCACTTTAAACCCAGTACTAGAAGCCATTAATGCGGCTTTAAGTGGCTAATTCGTCGATTATTTGCAAAAACAACAGAAAAAATGCTCCTGGAATTAGCCCTAAAAAGGCCCAAACGACTGCCAAAGTTTCCCTGGCCACTCCAGCTGTCTTTGGCTTATTTGGCAGCCGCCAAAGGAAAAGGAAAGCAAGCTGATTCTTTTAACGCAGTGGAGACCTACTGCACCTTTATAGGCTATTCTCGAAGCGGGCATAGCCTAATCGCAGCGCTGCTAGACGCCCACCCTAATATCGTTATGGCGCACGAGATGAAAGCCGCCAAATACGTTCAGTACGGATTTGACCGAGAAGCTCTCTACTACTTGCTATACCAGAGGACCAAAATCAGAGGGCATTCTTGGCAGCGTGGCGGCGGATACACCTACCACGTACCCAATCAATGGCAGGGTGATTTTGAAGAAATCAAAGTCATTGGTGATAAGCATGGAGAGTTTAATGCTTGTTATCTATCGTCGAATACTAAGGCGTTAGACCGGCTAAGAAAGGTTGTACAAGTCCCTATAAAACTTGTTCATGTCGTTCGTAACCCATTTGACAACATTGCTACTTTTTCAATAAAGGCGGCAGCCCGTCGCCAGCATTCGGACGTAACCACGAGCGATATTGAAAACAGCATTCAGCGATATTTTAGGGTTTGCAAGTCGGTTATGAACGTCAAATCGCTGGTCGATACAGCAGACGATCTCGACTTCCGCCACGAAGATTTAATTACCAGCCCAGATGATGAACTGCGCGCCCTGTGCCTTTGGCTAGGTGTAGAGGCTTCGCCTACCTATCTTTCAGATTGTCAAGCCGTCGTCTTCCCATCTCCCCAAAAAAGAAGACACAAAATTCAGTGGCCCAACGGTCTAAAGCAAAGAATTCAAAACGAGATGCAGCCTTTTCCTTTCTTAGAGGGATACACTTTTGAAAATTAGGGCTTCTAGAGAAGATAAAAAATTACTATGGGGTTCAAGAAATATGCTGCGATCGCACTCACGCTACTCATAGCAGCCTCATTATCAACGCTCCTACCAGCCTGCGCAGCACTAACCGCCACAAACGGCACACAAAACAAAGAATTAGCTAACGCCCAACCCGTTGCGATTTACCACGCTTTTAATCAACCCTACGCAGAGGTTGAAACGTTTGCCTGCGCGCTGGCAGATCAAGGCTACTCACACCTGCAAATTTCTCCGACACAACAGTCTAACCCGGGCCCAGAATGGTGGAAGCGCTACCAACCTTATGACCACAGCGTGATCTCAGGTCTTGGCAATGCGAGAGAGTTACAGCAGCTGACCCGTACTGCGCACAGCTGCAATCTTGAAGTCATTGCCGACGTAGTGTTCAACCATATGGCCAACTTAGACGGTGGCGAAGACTTTGAAGATCTCTCAAAATATCCCAATCTGTCTGCTGATGACTTTCACACAGACTCTAACAATATCGGCATCAGACCCTGTGGTATAAACTACAGCGACGGCAACCGAGAGTCAGAACTTAACTGTTGGCTAGGCGGCCTGCCCGATCTACGCTTTACCAACAATGTCAAAAGTCTCCAGAAGGCTCATCTACAGGTGCTTTTAGACTTAGGGATAGATGGCTTTCGCTTCGACGCCGCCAAACACATTCCCCCTGACGTACTCAGCGACTATATTGACTATATTAATCAACAAAGTGGCGGTAACACCTGGAATTATTTAGAAGTGATTAGCGATCACGATACCAAAGGCACAGACTACAGCTGGATTGCAACCGTCACTGACTTTGTTCTTTACAACAGTATGAAAGACGCTTTTAGCGCAGATGGAGATCTGCGATCGCTTCCTACCCAGGCCCTAGAAGATTCTCGCAGCGTCACCTTTGGCTCTAACCACGACACCGTTCTCTCACTCAATAGCGCAGCCCTCAATCCCTATGCTGACGTGGGCGACTCCTACCTGGCAACGGCCTACGTACTGGCCAGGCAAGCTGGAACACCACTGGTTTTCAGCGCAGATCACAGCAGCGCGCCGTATCTGAAAACTGGTGTCAAATTTCGACAGATTATCCGTCAGCGTCAGCAGCAGGGACTGAATACAGCAGAGAATATTCTTCGCGTTCTAGACAGTGATGTTGTCTTGCTGATGGAAAGAGGTGCAGAAGGATTTTTTGTAGAAAACAAAGGCACTCAGCCTTTCGACACGTCCACTTTAAATCTTACGCTGAGCAATTTAGACGGCTGCTACCGAGAACTGCGCAACGGCTTTACGGTAGCCATAGAGCACCGAAACGGCAAAAAGTATGTCACTCGCTGGGGCACCTGGGACCGGGGCGGAATAGACATTTCAGGACGCGACGCGCTGTACTTTGTGCGAGCACCTTTCGACCAGTGCCTGGCCGATTAAGTCGTGCTTTCATCGAGTCAATCCAGTTGAGTCAAGCCAGTTGAGTCAAGCAAACCCCTAAATAGGCTGCTCGTCTGCTAGATTTGTAGCAATTTCTGACAATCGGCACGCGTATCATGACAGACTCTGAAAATAAAAAGGAAAGTTTCGTTAACAAGCTTTTGCTAGCAGTGGTGGTACCGGTCGCGATCGCACTCCTAGCAGGCGGCACTTCACCCTGGTGGTGGTCAGAAATATTTGACCGAGCGTCTTCAACGCCTACGTCAACTGCTGACGAAGGGAACAAAGGCGAAGAAGAAGACATCGGCGAAGCCATTGACGAAGAAGAAGCGCGCATAGCTGATGAAGCAAAACAGCGACTCGAAGATCGTGCGGCGTACAGAGAAGTGGAGGTTAGGCGACTGATTAGAAGGGGCATTGCGATTCAAGGCACTGACCCGAGAGAAATTACTTTTAATATTCTAGGACGAGCTTCTTTAGAAGAAGGCGAACAGCCCTCTGTACTAGAACCACAATCGTTTACAGAGTATTCGGTCGTGACAATTACCAACGACGGAAGTGGTGATGACTCAGTCCGCGGGACCCGGCATCGGCTAGAGTTCGAGAAAATTGATAACCAGCGCTGGCAAATTGCCTGGGCAGGCATGCAGCAAAGGTGCTCTCGTGGCCAAAATCCAGGAGAATGGACCACAGAGCTCTGTCCGTAAACAGCCAAACTGCGGACCTAGAAGCTGGCCAGTAATCGTTCCAGTAATCGATTGATATAGACCTGGCTGATTCGCTCTTGCTCTAAGCGTTTCTGCGCGGTTGATAGGTGCATATACAGGTTTTCTTCGGCGGCGCTCAGCGGAGCTGGCGCAGGTACTATGGGCTTTTTATCTGCTACGGCAAAGCGTTCAAAGGTCTCATAGGTATCGGCATCCATCAGGATAGATTGGGTTTGAGGAAAGTGCGATCGCACCCCAGCCAAAATCCGAAACCCGTCCACATCCATATCGCCCCAGTAAAAAATAGAACAGTCCAACAGCCAAGCCACCGACTTTAGCAAATTGACCGCATAGCCGCTCCCCAAAATCGCAATGCTATTTTCAAGTAAAGGCAGCGTCAAAAAAGGCATGACGTTTTCTGTAATAAAACATCGCGGCGTTCCTAGCTGTAGCTGAGCAAAGTCAGAGATTGACAGGCTAAAGTCAGCCACAGGAAACCCATATTTCGTCTGAAGCGCCCGGTCCAGAATTCTTAGGCTCACCAGCGGCTCACGATATCGCAAAGAGAACCGCTGCTCAAAGACATGTTGCTTATCGGCAACCGGCATCAAGTGCTCTGCGGGCAGACTCTCTTCTAACAGGCTATGCAAAACTCGTTTGTGATCTTCAACAAACTTTGTGTGAACCGCAATAGGCAGCTCTCGAATGTACAGATTAGGTCTAGGGTTCTTCTGGAAATACTGACAAACCTTCAGCAGCTCTGGCCAGATCTCATGGTTGGCAACCACTTTTAGCGGATAGCGCTGAACCCATGCGGCTAAGGCGGGCACCGCTGACTGAATTAGCGCAACATCCGCTTGAAAGTTGGCAAAAGACTGTTCCTTTTCGAGCAGCTTCAGGTAGTCGCTAGCATCGCTGATATAAATGCGTTGAGGCAGCGATTGCGGACCATGCTTGCGAGTGTTCTTGGTCGCAAGCTCCACGGTGTAGCCAAATCCTTTTTGTGCCTTTGCATCGTTAATCAGATCGGTTACAGCCTTTTGCAGATCGGGATAGCGCTTCGGCACTTGGCCCACCGGAAAGTCCTGGGGAAAGAATGACTCGCTACAGAGCACCGAACGCAAAAATGCCTCATACTGCCTTTCAGCTTTCTTCTTTATCTGCTCAGGTGTGATCATAGGCGCGTCACACCGTTGCTGTGTCTCGATGCTTCTGTTGAAAAACTTCAATCGCAACAGATATCACCTTAGAGTAATCACCGGCTGGAGAGATAGAGACAAAGTGCAGCGTATCGATATAGGATTCTATGACGTTGATTTTGTCTTTGGGTGTAATCACCAACAGCTGAAGGTCTAAGTTTTTGAACAGCTCCATGGCATAGCGAGCATTGCTGTCGTCGGAACGGCTAAAGGCTTCGTCGATCACCACAAAGCGAAAGGATTTGTGGATGCCGTTTAGGGTCGTCGGCTCGGTATGAGTCAGGCCGAATTGATAGGCGCTCGCACTCGCCAGAATCGTATAGGCCAGCTTCGCTTTTTGACCGCGCGGCTTTCCTGACGACTCGGTGTGATGCTCTTATTCCTCATCGTCTTC
>ERZ1740058.497-NODE-497-length-29518-cov-7.288226_pt1 | contig 29518 bp, 22 predicted proteins | sample MGYA00581745_ERZ1740058 | MGnify/ENA primary metagenome ERZ1740058 (study PRJEB43018, sample SAMN04849742) | marine metagenome | isolation source: floating plastic debris | place: Pacific Ocean | collected 2008-08-30 | study: EMG produced TPA metagenomics assembly... | reverse complement strand
ATCAACGGATCCTACTGGATTCGAACCAGTGACCGACCGCTTAGAAGGCGGTTGCTCTATCCAACTGAGCTAAGGATCCAAGGAATTGGCTGCATTAGTCTACCGCAGATGATGGATAGATGGCAGCACTAACTCAATTTTAGTCTTTCTTTGTGTTTGTTAACTGTGCCAGATAGCGCTCATAGGACCGTGTTTATATCGAATTCGGTTGGTTTGCTTCTGAGGGTTTGGGCGTTTTGGGTACGCTAGCCTCACATAATGCATGCCGTACTCGCAGTCAGTGGTTACATTCCTAGTCTGTGATGAGGTCGGTATGGCCCACGCGCCGTCAGGCTCCTAAGAGCGTCTATTGCTATGTTTCTGCTAACCCCTGAGGATGTGGATATTACTAACATCCAGCATCCTAAGCAGCCTAAGAAAATTCCGATTTTGTCTTATCAAGAGCGGAACTTTCGGCTGTTGAGCGTGTTTCACGCGAGTCAAGGTGAAGAGGCCCACGCTGAGTGGCGTGAGCTGACAGATAATCAGGGTAAAGCTTGCGTACTGCTCGAAGAGCCTCACCGCTTTAGCCTGTGGCGACTGGTCAATATTGATAAAAGCTTGCTAGACCCGGTTGCGCCAGTTGCCTATTCAAAGGCTTGCGTGCTGATGATTCAGTCAATGTATGGAGATGTAGAACAATTGCTGGGTGCTAAGCAGGCAAAGAAATTTGGTGAAAGCCTGGCTCTGAATGTACAGAAGCAGATGAAAGAAGCGGGCGGGCTTGGCGGGGTTCTCCGTACTAATCCCCTCTCGGAAGTGCCGCCTCGCTGGGAGGAGGACGATTTGAGTGCCGTTTTATTAGAGTTGCACCGGCTGGGCTGTAAGTTTTTTGGTCGCTCGAAGTTTGTGAGCAGAACGTTAGCCTCGCTTAACGCACTACCTGGCAATGATAAGGCTGTGTTTCTGAGCTGGCTTCAGATGTCGCTTCTAGCTGAACTTTGGGTCTGAGTCTTGGCACTGAGTCTTAGCGCTGAGCCTGGGTTGAGACCTGAGTCTTTATGACTAGCGCGACTACTTGGCGCTTTAAAGCTGTGTTGCTTATCGTTTTTGTCTGTTTAGGGGTTTAGGGGTGTGGGTGAGCGTAGTGTTACAGCAGCGGTTGGGCTAAGTCAGGCGGATCGTAAGGTGCTGGTCGTGTGTGCCGGATGGGCTTTGCTGTCGTTGCTGGTGTTTGGGGTAGGCAGCGTTACTAGTGGCGGCGCTGACTGGTTTGTGATTGTCGTTAGCCTGCTAAAAGTGGGCGCTTTTTTGATTGCGGCGGCGCTGTGCTGGCGTAACGTTAGGCAGCCTGAGATTTTGAGTGGACGGAGTGTTTGGCAGGCGATCGCACTCGGAATGCTCTTTTACGCGCTAGGCGACATCACCGTTATTCTTTGGCGCAGCCTCTGGGGCATTGACTCAAGGGTTTCTCTGGGCGACGTCTTCTACGGTGCGAGCTATCTATTTCTAGCGATTGGCCTACTCCAGGCTGTATTGCCCAGACAAACAAATCTAAACTTGCCTCAAACATTAGGGATTTCTATCGCCGGTGTTATCGGTATTTTGTTTGCCAGCTGGATTAACTTTTATGCGCCGACTGTAGCGCCGGTTTCACCCGATACCCATAAATCTTACGCCGAGGCTATCCAGCCAGAATCGACTGCTGCTGAGTCTAGGGGGGTGGCCGCAGGGGCTATTACCCACAGTAAGCAAACTGCGCCAGCGGTTATTCAGACGATTGAGGCGCGGCTGGGTGGAATCGCTCGGCGCATGGGATTGGTGTATGTAGTGGGTGACTGTGCGCTGGTGGTGATTGCCATGGCTTTGCTCGTGGCCTTTTGGGGGGGCACCTATTCTGAAGCCTGGAAGCTGGTCGCTTTGGCAGGTCTTTGCCTGTACGTGGCAGATATGTTTTTGATGTATGAGGTGAGCAAAGGAACCTATCAGCAGGGCGAAGTGTGGGAAATTTTTTGGGTGCTGTCGGCGCTCTTTTTTGGCCTGAGTGCGGGGGTAGAGTATGGCGTTTCTACCCAGATGAAGCGACATTCGGCGCGTCGGGAGTGGCTGTGATGACGTCCGGATATTATTCATATATCGCTTAGTTGAGCAGCCCTGTAAAGGCCTTATTTTGAGGCGCTTTAATAATGAAACGATGATCAGAAAACCTGCCATACTGTGAAGAGACAATTGAGCAGGACACAGCACCCGGTATGGCCCCAAGAAAACTGTCTGATTCAGATAAGAACGAAATTATTGATCTGTACCGGCAGCCTGGACAGACGACTTCGACGTTAGCTGAACAGTATGGGGTGAGCAACAGTACCATCAGCCGCATTCTGAAAGGGGCGATTCCGTCTGAAGAATACAGCGCTTTGATTGCTGAAAAGCGGATGTCGGGCTCAGATAAGCCTCGTCGTACTCAAAAGAAGGCTGCTTCAAAGCCACCGGCTAAAGAGGAGGTTGTAAACGAATCGCTGACGGTGCCAGAATTTGCGCCCGCAGCCAATCAGCCTGATATAGACGGCACGCTAGTCTCCGAAAAGCCTAAAAAGGCGAGCGCCCCTAAGCGTAAGCCGTCTAAGAAAAAGGTCCAGTCTACGGCAGCGGAAGCTGAAGAGACCAAGACTGAAGCAGCCAGCGATGAGCAGCCCACGACATCCCGCAGGCGGCGAAGACGCAGCCGGGCTAAGGATGAGGAGACCGGTCAGCTGCCGCTTTTGGCAGAGGAAAGTGCTGAAAGTGAAGAGCTTGCAGAGCGCGCTGCCGAAACTGAAAAGCCGGTGCCAGCACCTCGCCCTAAGCCTGTACTCGTCCGGCAGGATGAGGATGACGATGACATCGATGAGGATGACGACGCGGTCGATTTGCAAGGGCTCGATGAGACCTTGGGCGATGACTTTGGTGATGATGACGATTTAGACGAAGACGAGGATGACGATGAGGATGACAGCGATGTTGAGCTGTCTATGCCGCGAGCGTCAGCTGCGGCGGCGCTGTCGATTATGCCGCTGGATGAGGCTGTGCTGCCTAAGCCCTGTTACCTCGTTGTTGATATGCGCGCTGAGCTGATTACTCGTCCTCTGGTAGAGTTCTCTGATCTGGGTCAAATTCCGAGCTCTGAAGAAAGGGAGAAAACGCTGCCTGTCTTTGATAACCATCGGGTGGCCAGACGCTTCTCTCGCAATAAGCAGCGGGTGATTAAGGTTCCCGATGGGAGTTTGATCACACGCACAAGCCCCTACCTGACGGCGAAAGGGATTACGCGCTTGCTGGTAGATGGTCAGGTGTTTGATTTGGCAGGGATAGAATAACTGGCTCTAAGGTTGAGCGGGTGAGTTTAAGACCTGATCAGAGGATGCTTTGATGTTGCTGCATTTGTCTACTTGGCTGGAGGTGGAGGATTATTTGACGCGATCGCGCGGCATTATTTTCCCCATTGGCTCTACCGAGCAGCACGGCCCAACGGGGCTGATCGGCACGGACGCTATCTGCGCAGAAGTAGTTGCTAAAGGTGTGGGCAAAGCCACCGGGGCGCTCGTGGGCCCAACGATTAATGTCGGCATGGCGCTGCATCACCTGGCCTTCCCTGGCAGCGTTAGCTTACGCCCCAGTACCCTGATTGCGCTGATTCAAGACTATGTAAAGCCGTTGGCTCGCAATGGGTTTGAACGGTTTTACTTTATTAACGGGCACGGGGGCAACAATGCGTCAATGAAAGCCGCTTTTTCAGAAACGTACGCTGCGATCGCTGATGCCAACCTCCCCAATGCCAGCAAAATTCGCTGCAAGCTAGCCAACTGGTACAACTGCAAAGCCGTAAAAGATCTGGCAGCGCAGCTATACGGTGACCAAGAAGGCTCACATGCTACCCCGAGTGAAGTCGCCCTGACTCAGTATGTGTATCCGGAGGTCGTAAAGTCGGCAACGCTATCACCGACGGTTGCAGCCAAAGGCCGTTCAATCTATAACCCAACTGACTTTCGGGCGTTCTATGCAGATGGGCGCATGGGCTCAAACCCTGCACTAGCGACGCCGGAGCACGGCGGTCAGTTTTATGAGAGGGCGGTAAAAGAGTTAAGTGCTGGTTATTTAGCCTTCATCAATGAGGACACACCCTGTGGGATTGAGTGAATAGGTGTCATTGATTTGACATATGTTGTGAGAGACGTGGCTATAGCTATATGCCCCTTAACAAAATATGTTTTGCTAGGACCTTCGCAAAGGACATTAATGAAGATTAGGTAAGCCGACTATAGGCTTGTTAACTAACGGCCTACCTATAGACTTTTTACCCTTAAACTGTTATCTACTGCTTGCAGGGACTAACGCTCCCCTCATCCGTAGAACAGATGAAAAGAGGTAAAAAAGTATGCCAGAGAGTATAGCAATTGCTGCGTTTGTTTTCGGCGCAGTTCTTTTCTTAATAGCGATCGCAGGTGGAAATCTCAAAATATTCGGTTCAGAAATTTCTAATTCTGTCTCTAACCCAGGGCTGCGGGCAGTCTCTTTCTTTGTAGGCACGTTCTTTCTTGTTATTAGCGTTGCTTCCATTCTTGATGAGCCTTCTGTACCATCCTCTTCACCGCCATATAACAACAATAGTAGTGAACAAAATAGCGACTTTCAGTCGCCTACAACATCATTTTCTGCGACGTCTTACTGCTCAATGACTGATGTATACGGCTATGGCGAGCACAGCGATGTCAGTACTGCTCAAGATCTTGCTATTGATGACTGTATCTATGCGGGTGGGGTGCCCGATTGCTGTGCTAGTAATGTGCGCGTTTCTCAGTAAACAGAGGCGCAAAATATAGACTAATTACGACTGTACGGCTTTTGTGTCATCAACAGTGCACAGCGGTTCACGATACTAAAAGTTGCACGCATAAGGAAAAAGGTAAATGGTTTCACTCGTGCCCGCTGGATTTTCTGTCCCGACGAATTTAGTTACTGACGAATTTCGCCTGAGAATGCTAACCATCAACGATGTCGTGAAAGACTACGATGCGGTGATGAGTAGCTACGAGCATTTGCAAGGCGTGTTTGGGCCCAACAGCACCTGGCCTAGAGCTGACCTCAGCCTGGAGCAAGATTTAATTGATTTGGGCTGGCATCAAAAAGAGTTTCAGAACCGCACATCTTTTGCTTATACCGTCATGAGTCTGGGTGAAACGCGCTGCTTGGGCTGCGTATATATCTATCCCGCAGAGCCCGCCGATTATGATGCGCAGGTGATTTTGTGGGCAAGGCAAAGCGAAATTGCTAATGGCTTAGAAGATCGGCTGCTAGCAGCCGTGAAGCAGTGGATGGGCCAAGCATGGCCGTTTAAGAAAGTAGGCTTTCCGGGAAAAGAGATTCCGTGGGCGGAGTGGTTAGCGCTGAGATAAAAAGTTAAGCGAAAAGTCAATTTGGCCAACGCGCTAAAAAACAATCTGCACAGCTAGCTGCGTGATATCCACCAGGTCTAACCCATCCAGCGCTTGCCGGGGCCACCACTGACACTTATCGGTTGTTCCTTCCGCCTCGTACCGCAGCTCTCCACCCATGAGCTGGGTGTGATAAAGAATGCGAATACCGTGAAAATCGGTCTCTTGTGAGCAGTCGTAAATGGAGCTAATGGTTGCGACGGTGGTGGGTTTAATCGTTACGCCTGTTTCTTCTTCAACTTCTCGAACAACGGCATCTCTAGGATCTTCTCCAAAGTCTAGGCCGCCGCCTGGTAGCGTCCAGTAGCCCTGCCATCGAGGAAGTGCTTTAGAGATCCGACACAGCAAAATGCGATTTTGATTGTCTGTTATCAGCCCGTAAGCAGAGACTCGGGTGTATTGAGGCTTCTCGTTCATTCTCGGCAGCGCCCTTCTAGGTCACAGGCCAGTTTTTCGTTTCGTTGGGCCACTACTGTTTCCAGGCTTGGCCGCCCCGTAAGCGCCAGCCGCTTGTCAGCCCACAGGTCGTACACCTTGTTTACAATCGGGCCAATCACAGGCCACTTAGTCGCCGCATATATCCAACCGATGCCTAACGCGTCATAAGTGTGCTGAAAGACTTCGACGTTTTTAACGACCGTGCCGTCGGCCAGCACCGCATGAATACGACCCATAGCCGTTTCAAAATCAACGCCACCGTTCTCTTCTGCGCTGTAGTTCAAGTCAGCAATATCTGTAAACTTAACCAGGCCGCGCCCGGCGTCTTTTTTGCGCAAAAAGTTCACTTCGCGCAGGCACAGCGGACAGTCACCGTCGTAGAGCAAGTTGACTTTCCAAGTTTTTTCGGCTGATGTTGTTGGACTGTCTGGAGCCGGGCTGGCCGGAGCTTCTAAGCGCGTCATACAAAAGGCATCGTTAAAGCGGCCCTTTTATTTTAGTCCGTTTGTTTAAGTTATGTAACGCTCAAAGCGTCCGACTCAGAAATCTCAACCCGAAGGACTAGGTTCAAGACGTTTGGAGCTTAGGAAGCTTGTGGCAGGTAGCTGCTGAGGTGCTTTTAGCAGAGCATTCTTGTAAGCAGGGCTCAGAGAGGGCGTCGTCTTCACTTAGCTCAGATGGCAGGTTGCCAAACACCATTGTGCAGCTGAGGTCTTCAAAGTCTGGGGTCATGGTGAGCGGAATGCCAAACTTGTCTGTAAAGAAGGTCTGGGTGGGCAGTTTGCACATGTTGACACACATGCCGACGCATTGAGAGTCTTCGAGGTAGCGGCACTTTTCAATTTGGACGGCGCTGGGCTGCGATCGCACTTGCCCATCCAAGCCTTCCACCTCCGCCTCGGCCACCTCACAAGGCCCAACTAGCCACTCAAACATCTGCGCTGCAAACCAGGCATTGAGTACGCACACCAGCCTGGTTGGCGAAAAGAGAGTACGAATCAGCCATAGTACGGGCGCTGGCACGAGCGATTGCAGCACTTGGGCAACGGCAGCCTGCTGCTCTTGAGCGTTGCGCCCCTGCATAATTTGCTTAGAGAGATCGACAAAGCCGCTGTAGCCGGGCTTAGGCGTTTCCCCATCAATCGCCTTGGCCATTTTGCGAGAGAACAGCCATATAAACAGTCGATCTATCAGATTGTCGTGGTAGGCATGGGCCGTTGGCGCTTGAGCTGTCTGCATAGTGAGGGTTGCTTTGTCTCTTTCTCTATACTATGACTTTTGCTGGCCTCTTATCAGTACGATTGCGCCGCAGAGTAAGGCAATCCCGCCTACGCCTAGCAGCACACCGATTGGAAATCTGTTTGGAAATCTGTTTTCTGCTGTTTCTGAAACGGGGGCTTCTTCAAGGAGTGCTGAGCGTGTGTCAGCACTCTCTTCGGGCGAGGATGCGATCGCTTCACCCGCTGCTACGGTGACATCAAAATCTAGCTCAAAAGGCGTAAAATCTGCCGCCTGTTTGGGGCTACCGCTAATCACTAGCGTGTAGGTGCCGACTGCTGGAAAGATCAGCTGAGCGCCGGGAATATCTTGATAGCCTTCTGCGTCTACGGGCTCTAGGGCTGGTGTCAGCGTAGCGGTGTTTCCTTGGGGCTGAGTATAAACAGCCAGCTGACAATCGCAGTCTGAAAGGGGAATGGTTTGCCCGCCTCTGCGGGTAAGCGCAAACCAGGCAAGTACGTTTTCACCCGCTCGGGGCGTATCGTTCGGTTCTATATGCAGCGTCGCGCCAATGTCTTCAACAATCTCGACCTGGTGGGCCTGAGCTGTTTGCTTGGTCTGTGGCAGAAGCGTCTGGTGGCTGAGGCTGACAGCAATCGCTGTTGTCAGGGCGATGCCGACTGCTTTGTCGATGGCTTTGCTGATGGTTGGGCCCATTGCTTTTAGGGAGTGCATAGTTTTGCTTTTGAGAGAGTAAGGCCCAGAGCCAAGGCGATCGCACCCCAAACAACAGAATAGTTGCCAGTCCTAACCCACCCACCCTGGCCTGGTTTTGCCAGCTCAACGCTAAAGCCCCCCAGTAGTGTGAGCCGATCAAAATACTGTGTATGGCCGCAAGGGCTAAGGCCGGTACGCTCAGTAGGTGAAGTTTGCGCCAGCGAGCGCCGAGGCTTTTTTGAGCTGCGTCAAAGCTGGTAAGCGCAGCCGGTAGCATCAGGAAAAATGCGATCGCACCCAGCACCACACCGACCTGATGCACGGGCAGCATAAACTGCACTGCCTGCCACTTCCACTTCCAGGTATGGCTAAACATGTGCAAAATATGTAGCCCGCTGAGCACAAAGGCCCCCACGCCTAATACTCGCCGATAGCGTAAGGGCGCAGGCCAAAGGCGACTGATCGGCCGAGCGACTAGGGCTGCCATCAGGCAAAACAGCGCTGCGTGCCCGCTGTAATCGCTCATAGTGTCGCCCGTGCGCAGTAGCAGTAGGACGCCAATCGTAATTGTGAGCCAGCCGCCGAGTCGGAAGAGCTGCGATCGCCGATCTTGGCTCAGCGCTGAGGTGGCCAGACCCATGCCAATCATGGCGGGCAGTGTCCCGGCCCCAAACGCCATCATGACTGCGCCACCGCCCACCCAGCTCTGTGTTGCGACCGCTCTCAGCTGGCCAGTGTACAAAAAGCCACAGGGAATCAGTCCCCAAAGTAGACCTAGCAGCAGCGGCGTGAACGCTCGCCTCTGCCCAGAAACCGTCATCATGGCGCGGCTGATACGCTCATGAATCTGTTGTTGCTTAGCCGGATGGAGAAAGGGCAGGTTGGGTAAAAAGCCGGGCTTGGCCTGGGTAAAGCCAAACCAGATTAACAGCACCCCCATGAAGATCGACGTGACCCTTCTGAGGGTAGAGCCGACCCCAGCCATTTGTCCGCCTGCGAGTACGACAGAACCGAGCGCGCCAATTGCAGCGCCGATCAGGATGTAGCTGAGCAGTCGGCCCAGGTTGAGCAGGATGTGGAAGCTGAGGTGCGATCGCCACCCAGCCTTTGCCTCAGCAGAATAGGAGAGTGAAAAGGCCGCTGTAATCGGGCCGCACATACCCACGCAGTGACCAAAGCTGCCCAAAAAGCCAATGGCCGCAGTTAACCATAGGTCAAGTTCGCTGGGCAAGAGGGCGCTGGGCATAAAGGCGCTAAGGCAAACTAAATTAAAGGGGACTGACGGCTAACTGGGGAGATTGGGATCGTAGACGTTAATAGTAACGCTATCCTCGATAGGTGCACCTTGTGTGGTCAGCGTCTCATGTCCATTCGCGTTGAGCGTGACTCTAAGAACATTATCGCCACTAGGCAGCGTCGGCAAATGGGTCCATGTGCTGTAGATGCGCTGAACGGGCGCATCGTTGATATATAGATCCGCGTGGCCTGCCGTGGCACTGCTCTCACCGTTTACCTTTGCTGGCTCAAAGGTAAAGTTCGCCGTGCCTACATAGAGGTTCCAGCCGCTGACCTCATCTTGCTCTACCCGTACGGTCACCGCTGGGACTGGCGTACCCGCTGGCACTTCGATGGTTTTGCTATGAAAGACATCGTGGGTGGTGCGTACCGTCTGAGGTGAATCTTGAGCAGGACTGGACTTGCTTGCTTGATCGACGGCTTCTATCTGCGTTTCAGTGGCTGTGCCCGCGGCGGCTTCGGCATTAGCCGCTGAGCCCAGCGTTTGCGAAGAGCTAGTACAGGCGTTTAGAAACGCTGTCGCACCAATGATTGTACCGAGCGAGAGGGTTCTGCAAATTTGATAGATAGCCATAAGAATTTGCACGTGGGGGATTGAACTGCCTAACATCCTATAGCAAATGTTCTAATGCACTAGGACATTCTGCGGTGAGCGCGTCGATAAGTGATGCTCTAGACGCAAAAGTACTGATGCCGAAGTAACTTAGGTGTAATCAGGCGTAATCAAAGTATTTTGAAACGGGCATGTTGAGAATAGTCAGTTGTACGGAAATTGTTCAGCTGAGTGCGTAGTTATAGCAGTCGCCGGATGCATTTGGCGACTGCTGACCAATTAGCTCTACGTGCAGCAAGGGTTTTACCCATTGGAGATGTACAGAGCTAAGTGGCGAAGGCTATATATTTGCTGGTGGGTCACTGCTAGCCATTATTGGAAAAAGGCATTACGAAAACTATGGATAAGAAGGTCTTAGCAGGTGTGGGCATTGGTGCAGTGGTCGCCCTGTTTCTCGGTGGTAACGCAGTGGCTTCTCACATTGCAAAAAAAGAGGTCGATAAGGCCATCGCAGACGTGTCCGACGTGGTGGGCATTGAATATAAGAAAGTTAACCAGTCCTTGCTAGGCGGTGGTACGACCGTTAAAGATGTGGTGATCACACCTGTTGGCACCGCCGAGCCGATTAAGGTCAATCAAGTAGTTCTGTACGACTTCGATCAAAAAGACGACGTGCCGACCTATCTCAACTTTGCGTTTGAAGGCATTTCCTTGAATCTGGCCACACTCAACGAGAGCGGCGACAACCTAGCAGAGCTGGGCTACGACAATGAGCTCTCTGGTGACTTTTCGACAGAGTACGAATATGACGAGGCCAAGCAAGTTGTTCGTTTGAAAAAGATTGAGGTGGGCGCTGAAGACCTCGGAACCATCGAGATGAATATGGAACTGGCGAATATCACGATGGATCAAGATACCTTAGCGTCTTTGCCCTTTTCCCTTCTGGGCGCAGAGTTCCAAAATGCCAAGATTACTTACCGCGATGATTCCTTTTTTGAGCGGATTATCGAAAGCGGTGCTGAAGCTGAAGGCATCAGCGTGGATGACGCCAAAAAAGAGCTGATTGCTAGCCTCAGCGGGGGCGAAGGCGATGACGCGCTGCCCCAGGAATTTATTGATGAAATGACAGACTTTATCAATGACCCCGACAGCTTCTCGATGACATTTTCGCCCGCTGAGCCCGTTCCCTTTGTGAGTCTTTCAGGGGCCAGCACCCCTGAAGACTTTATCGAGCTGCTAAACGTTCGCTTTGAGTCTTAATGCTCTGTAGCGGTAGATCCCTTCAGCGTCCGCGTGGTGTTGCGGGAAGCACCAGCTGTTCGCCTTCAGTGCCCCCAGTCTGGCCACGCTGATTGACAGATTGAGGTGCGCTGGGTTTGGGCCGATTCCGGCTGCTGAGCTGCTTGATCACGATGTATAAAATCGGCACTACAAACAGACTCAAGAAGGTTGCAACCAGCATGCCGCCAAAGACAGCTGTGCCGAGCGACTGACGAGAGCCTGCGCCCGCACCCGTAGCAATGACCAGTGGAAAGATACTGCTGAGCGTTGAGATAGCGGTCATCAAGATGGGACGCATCCTTTGCTGTGCCGCTTCTAGCGCCGCTTGGGTAATCGAGCGGCCTTGCTCTCGCAGCTGGTTAGCGAATTCCACAATCAAAATGGAGTTTTTACTGGCTAGCCCAATCAGCATGACCAAGCCAATCTGGCAGTATACGTCGTTTGGCAGCCCGCGTAGGGTTTGAGCCAAAAGTGCCCCCAAGACGGCCAGTGGCACAGCAAACAAAATAATCACTGGATCCACATAGCTCTCGTACTGCGCTGCCAGTACTAAAAAGACTAGAACAATACCCAGGCTAAAGATAATAGGCGCTTGGTTACCGCCTTCAATCTCTTCTAGGGCTGTGCCTGACCATTCATACCCAAAGCCTGCGGGCAGCACTTGCTCTGCAACGTTTTCCATGGCCTCAATCGCCGCACCAGAGCTGACGCCTTCAGCGGGCTGGCCGTTGATGGTGATAGAGCGGAAGAGGTTGTAGTGGTTAATGGTCTGAGCGCCTGTGGTATCTTCAGTCGCAATCAGGTTGCCCATAGGGACGAGTTCTCCAGATTGCGAGCTGACATACAGCTTTTCAATATCGCTGGGCGCAGAGCGGAATTGCTCGTCAGCTTGAACATACACTCTGTAGGTACGACCTTGTAAGTTGAAGTCATTTACATAAAGCGAGCCCAAGTTGGTTTGTAGTGTGCTGAAAATGTCGCTGATGCTGACGTTGAGCGATTTGGCCTTGTCTCGATTGACGTCAATGGCAATCTGCGGTGTGCTGGCTGCATAGGTGCTAAAGACGCCGCTGAGATCTGTGTTTTGGCTCGCTGCGCCCATAATCGCCCCCATGCTGTTGACCAGTTCGACCAGCTCAGCATTGCCTCGGCGATCTTGCAGCTGAAACTCAAAGCCGCCAAAGCTGCTGAGTCCTTGAATAGCCGGTGGGTTAACCGCAAATAAACGTGCGCGGGTTTCCGACATTAGCGGTCCTTGCACCCGGTTGATGATGTCAAAAACAGCAGCCTCTCTGTCACCCCAAGCGTTTAGCGTGGTGAAAATAACGCCGCTGTTGGCCGTGCTGCCGCTAAAGCCAAAGCCACCCACCGCAAAGGTCGCTCGCACTTCTGGCTGTGCTAGGAGCAGTTCTTCGGCTCTTTCCATCACGTCGCTGGTGTAGCTGAGTGAGGTCCCTTCAGGGCCCTGGACTAGGGTGATGAAGTAGCCTTGATCTTCGTCGGGAAGAAAGGCGGAGGGAACCGTGGTGTAGAGCCAGGCTGTGATGACGAGTGAGGTAACGAAGCCCGCTAGGACAATCAGCTTAAGGCTAACAAGCCCTTCTAGCAGGCGACCGTAGCGATCGCGCAACCAGTCTAAAGCGTTATTGAATGGGACGAAAATCCTGGCTCGCCAGCCAGTGGGTTCTCTTCTTGGGCGTAGCAGCAGGCCGGAGAGCGTCGGGGTCAAGGTGAGCGCGTTGAAGGTGGAAAGTGCGATCGCAAAGGCAATCGTCAGTGCAAATTGCCGGTATAGTGCGCCTGTCGTGCCTGGGAAAAAAGCCACGGGTACAAACACCGCCATCAGCACCAGCGAGGTCGCAATCACTGCACCTGTTAGTTCACCCATCGAAGTAACGGCGGCCTCTTCGGACTCTAGTCCACGCTGGTTGATCTTGGCGCTGATGTCTTCAACCACCACAATTGCATCGTCTACCACCATGCCCGTTGCCAGCGTTAACCCAAAGAGCGTCAGACTATTAATTGAAAAGCCAAACAGCTTCACAATGGCAAACGTCGCAATCAGGGAGACCGGAATGGTCACCGCAGGAATGACAGTTGTCCGCCAGTCTTGCAAGAAGATGTAGATGACTAGAACCACCAGTCCAACGGCTTGAATCAGCGTCCAGAGTACGCTGAGCAAAGACTGCTGCACAAACTCAGTGGTGTCGAAACCAATGCCGTATTCCATGCCTGGCGGGAAATCTTCAGATAGCTCAGCCATCGCCTCTTTGACGCCTGCTGCGACGTCTAACGCATTACTGCCTGGCAGCTGATAAATCCCTAGACCAATGGCCTCGTTACCGCGAAAGCGTAGAAAAGAGCTGTACCTTTCAGCGCCCAATTCTGCGTAGCCGACATCGCGTAGTCGAATGAGCTGTCCGCCTTCTGTGGTTTGTAGCACCAAATCTTCGAACTCTTCAGGTGTTTGCAGACGGCTATTTGCCCGCAAATCTATCTGAAAGTTTTGATCGTCCGGGGTGGGTGGCTGACCAATTTGCCCGGCCCCAACCTGAATGTTTTGCTCGCCTAGCGCCGCGACAACATCGTTCGCAGAGAGCCCCCTGCTAGCTAGCTGCTGAGGGTTTAGCCAGATGCGCATGGCGTAGGTACGCTCACCAAAGATGATGACATTGCCGACCCCATTGACCCGACGCAGCGCATCTGCAATATACAAGTCGGCGTAGTTACTTAAGAAGACGTCGTCATACTCGTCATTCTCTGTAAACACACTCATTGCCAGCAAAATGTTGTTGTTTTGCTTGGAAACGGTTACTCCCGTTTGCCGGACAACGTCTGGCAGCTGAGGCTCAGCGAGCGAAACTCTGTTTTGAACATCTACAGCAGCGATGTCTTTGTCGCGAGACGAATCAAAGGTAACTGTAATGTTACTGACGCCGTCGTTACTGCTATTCGAAGTCATGTATCGCATGCCTTCGACCCCGTTAATCTGCCGTTCGATAACGGTTGTGACACCGCGCTCTACCGTTTCGGCATCTGCGCCAGTGTAGCGAGCTGTGACATTAATTTGAGTGGGACTAATGTCTGGATACTGTGCAATGGGCAGGGTGGGAATGCTGACCGCACCGATCAGCAGCATAATCAGAGCGCAGACGGTGGCAAAGACGGGACGCTTAATGAAGTAATTAACGAACATGGTTTATTCTTCTCCTTCGCCAACCTGATCTCCGGCTGGTGCATTGCCCTGTTCGTTAGCTTCCTGTTGCATAATCGGCACGCCATCGCGCAGATTCAGCAACCCAGACGTAATGATGGTGTCACCCGCGCTCAATCCGTCGAGAACCTGGTATTCATTACCCTGTAGCTCTCCTAGCTCCACTGGCTGCAATTTTGCCACCATGGGCGGTGGCCCAGATTGCGCGTCCTCGCCAGCAGGGGGGCCTCCGCCTGCTGGGGGACCGCCTTCGCCTGCTTGTGAGGGATCCGGTTCACCGGGTACAAAGACAAAGGTTTCTCCGCCTAAGCGGGAGATGGCTGTCGTCGGCACAAGAATGCCGGGACGCTCATCCCAAATGACGCGTACCTCTAGCCTTTGATCGTCTTGTAATGGGATATTGGGCTCTGAAAAGCGGGCTTCGGCTAGAACGGTTTGGGTACTAGAGTCGGTCGTTGGTGAGACAAAGCGAATGTTGCCGGTCGCGATCGTCTCGTCTGAGCCAAATAAGCTGAGTTCTACAGGCAGCCCTACCCGCAGCTTGTTGGCATCGCTAATCGACACAGCGATTTCTAGATCGAGGTCATCATTTTGGGTGATGGTGGCCAGCTGAGCCCCCGCCTGAACGTAGTCACCTAGCTTGGTTGGAATATCGCCGACTACGCCTGAGATGGGCGCGGTGACTGTGGTATCAAGCAGGTCTTGCTGTGTGGCGTTGGCGTTGGCGTTGGCCTGTTCTAGGCTGGCTTCGGCGCCTGCTAGGCTAGCTTCTAGTGCAGAAATTTCTTCGAGTGCGGCGTTAAGGGCAGATTCAGCCACGGTGCGATCGCGTCTCACTTCATCTAGCACTTCCTGTGCCAGAGCGCCCTGTTCTACCAGTGTGGCCGTCCGGCTGAGGTCTCTCTCCTGCAATTCTAAGTCGGCCAGCAGTTCGGTTTTTCTAGCGATCGCCGAGCGTAGCTGAGCGCTGGCATTGTCTCTAGATGAGCGAGCGGCGCTGACACTGGCCAAGGCTGCGTTGTAGTCTGACTGCGATCGCTGAGCGCTCAGCTGCATGATCGGATCGCCCGCCGAGACGAGGTCGCCAGACGAAACGAAAATCTGCACAACCCGTCCGTCGGCTTCTGGCTGTAAGCTCACACCCGCCTGAGAATCTAGCGTGCCAACAAATTCGGCACTGTCTTCTAAAGATTCTTCCTGTAGACGTTCCATTTCTACCGGAAACGCCGGCGGGCCTTGCATCCCCTGGTCGCCGCGTCCGGCGAGCGTTCTCCACAAAATAAATCCGAGCCCGCCTGCCAGCAGAGCGATCGCAAGCAGTCCTAGCCAGCGGCCAGTCTTGCCATCGTTAGAGCCTGTTGAAGGCCTTGCAGGACGTTTTTGAGCAATCTCCACTGAAGAGATATCTGGAGAGACATTATCGACAACAGGTGAAATGGGCGGTGAGTCCGAAGAGGCCGTCATGGCAGAGTTACCTTTGCACTGATCTGGATATTAGGTTGGGGCTAGAGAAGTTGACCTTATGCCTGAGCATTGCCATCAAAAAAGATTCGCAGGCAGATTGCTTTTTACACGAGCTTAAGGTTTTTCCTACTTCTGAGTATAGCTAAACTAGTCCGTTTGGTTTAGTTTAGTTTGAACCTAATTTTCTGTGCGATCGCCGACCTCTGCATCTATCTATATATCTATCTATATCTAGAGAAACAGCTTCAGGCTCTTTCAGGCTTTATGCAGCCAAAATGTATCCAAAATGCAGCCTGGCTGTAGGTAGTCGTGGCGCTATGTGTGCACACCAATTGATAGAACACAGTCGCTTTTCTCTACATCTACCTTTAGTTCGACTTGTTCATTGTTTGTAATCAAGGCGACATGAGGAAGGCCTAACCCTCGTAAGAGCGTTAGGCCACAGTTGCTATATAGGTATCTGGTGTGAGGTTTGACTTATGAGGTGAGCCCGTCTCTATTGAACAGCTTGAGGAACTTATCTACCCCTTTTGCATATTCGGACTCATCACTGGCGGCTGTGCCCAGACGCTTGGTGACTGCGCCAGCTGCAACAATGTCTTCGGCTGAAATTTCACCGTCTTCATAGGCGCTCATCAGCTGATTCCCACCCGGAATGCCAGCTTCTTCTAGGCCACCGCCGATGGCCAGGTAAGAGAGTTGGAACGGGGTAAAGCCCTCTCCGATGAGGCGATCGCTTTCATTACCCAACGGTGCGGGTGCATCGAAAGCATCTCCCTCGATAGGATCGCCCGGTTCTTCAGTTGAGCCCGGCGCGGGCGTAACGGGTGAAGGTGGCAGGGGCGTCGCCGGAAGCGTCTGGTCGAGCTCATCTTCAGAAGGATTAACTGGCGTAACGCCATTGGGCGAGAAGTCGTCAGGTGTTGCTTCGGGGTCTGTGGTGCCAGGTGTCTCAGGTGAGAAGTCATCGCTGGGGACCGGGCTACTGGGAGCTGGGCTAGGCGCTGTGAAGGGATCTGATTCTAGATCAGTGTCCCCTTCAAGTTCCATCTCAGGTTCCATGCCAGGCTCTGTACCATCAGATTCCATGCCATCAGACTCCATGCCGTCAGACTCCATGCCGTCAGATTCCAGCTCAGGCTCTATACCTTCGGACTCCATGCCTTCTTCTACAAACCCTTCTTCTACAAATGGATCTGCGTCGTCTGTTACGCCTTCCTCAGAAGTCTCTTCTTCAGACATCTCCTCATCAGAAGTCTCTGCTTCAAAACCTGTTGGTGGTTCTGATTCAAAAGTCTCTTCTTCAGGAAAAGTGTCTCCTTGCATCATAGAATCATCTTCTACGACATCTGTTGGCATTTCAGCACCTGTTGCCCCTTCTAGAGAAGTCTCTTCTAGCGCTGATTCTTCCAGAGAAGTTTCTTCTAGCGCTGTCTCTTCCTCTGAAGGCTTAGTGGGTGTTGCACCACTTGCTGGAGCCACGCTTTCGCCAGTGTCTGTCTCTAGCTGCATGATGGGGCCTCGCGACCCGGGTGCAGAAAAGCTAGGTCCAGTTAGTGTGGGTTCATCAACACTAGGGCTGACTTCCGTCGTAGGCTCGGGCAAAGCTTCGCCGGCACTCTCCGGAATGACGGCTGGATCTGTCGCTGCTGTCGTGTCGGTAGCACTAGGCTTTACGGCAGGTGTCGGACTGGTGAGTACCTGGCTGATCTGTACTGGGCTGGTCTGTTGCTGCAGGCGTCCACTGCTGCGAACGCCTGTCGGCTGGTTGCTTAGCTGCGTAGGCTGCTCAGACAAGACACCTTTTGTCAGCATCGGGCTACCCTTTGCTGCTCCAAACAAACCACTGCTGGCAGTTTCGTCGGCAGCCTCTACGTTCAGCGTCTGCTCACCAAAAGTCGTGACAGCACTTGAACTCAAAGAGTCGGGAAGGGCTGGCGTCGTCTCTCTGCTCTTAGTGGTAACTGCGGTTTCGCTAGTAGCCTTTGGTTCTGTATCCCTTCCTCCTATTACTTCTGCGTTTGCTGCGACAAATACTGTTCCGATAGCCGTCAGAACAGACAACGATCCATAAACGATGCGTTTCATAAAAACCCTGGGTTTCCAAACATTAGCTGCACAAGCTGGTCTGTTTGGGCCGTGAGAGCAGCGTCTGCTACAGCGCCTGTTTAGATTCGCTGATTCTCATAGCCGTATGCCCTTGGTAAGGCCTCTACTGTCATTCCGATGTCATTACTTGTGTGTAAGTAACTTCACGCAGAGGCAACTCTCGCCATACTGTCTAACTTGAGATAATAAGCACTCTGCCTAAAGGTATAGAGTAAAAAATAACTTCTATTTCTTTAGGTATAGGCTATGCTGACAGTTTTTATTCCTTTAGATATAGACGTATTTACGAATTGCTGGTGCATGCCCTTATGAGAGAGAACTTGAGCGAATGTACTAATAAAGCTAAAAATAAAATGGTTACTATAGCTAAAAGTCTATTCTTAGCGTATGTATTGAAGAACGGTTAAAGAAATTCTGAAGCACGTTTAAAGGCCCGTTGAAGGAAAATGGGCTTTGGATGCAGCGCATGCGAGATGCGCGTACGGTCTGCGGATCGCTATTGATAGCGTCTAAATTCTATTTGCTGTGAAAAGATTGCTATATATAGTGGTTAAATTGGGTATCTATTCCCTATGCTCTAAACACCGTTCGCCAAACGCCGTTTCCTAAATATCGTTCCTATGTCTTTTGTTGGTTTGCACATTCACAGCGATTACAGCCTGCTTGATGGTGCTAGCCATATTGATCCGCTAGTAGATCGGGCGTTGGAGTTAGGAATGAGTGTGATCGCTCTTACCGATCACGGCGTCATGTATGGCGCTATCGAGCTGCTGAAGGTCTGCCGCAAAAAAGGCATCAAGCCGATCATCGGTAACGAAATGTACATCATCAACGGTGACATCACAAAGCAAGAAAAGCGTCCTAAGTACCATCAGCTCGTCCTGGCCAAGAATGACGTTGGCTACAAGAACCTGGTAAAGCTCACAACGGTTTCTCACCTAGAAGGCGTGCAAGGTAAAGGCATTTTCTCGCGCCCCTGTATTAACAAAGATCTTTTAGAGCAGCACCACGAAGGTCTGATAATTACCAGCGCCTGCCTGGGTGGCGAAATTCCGCAGGCGATCATGAAAGAGCGCTTAGACGTGGCTGAGCGCGTAGCGCAGTGGTACAAAGATCTGCTCGGCGACGACTTTTATCTTGAAATTCAAGATCACGGCTCCCCTGAAGATCGGATCGTGAATACTGAAATAGTTCGCATTGCCAAAAAGCTAGATATCAAAGTTGTTGCCACGAACGACTCTCACTTTATTTCTTGTATTGATGTCGAAGCGCACGATGCGCTGCTATGTATTCAAACCGGCAAGCTCATTACCGAAGATAAAAGGCTGCGCTACAGCGGCACAGAATACCTAAAGTCTGAGGCGGAAATGAGCCGGCTGTTTCGCGATCACCTCGATCCAGAGGTAATCGCCGAGGCCATTAACTGTACGCAAGAAGTCGCCGATAAAGTTGAGGAATACAACATTTTGGGAAACCCTCAAATTCCCAACTTTCCCATTCCAGAGGGTTACACCAAAGAAAGCTACATGGAAAAGGTCGCCTGGGATGGCCTGTTTGAACGGATGAATGTAGCGAGCGCTGATGAACTCTCCGAAGAGTATCAGGAGCGCATGAAATACGAAGTCGCGATGATGCACCAGATGGGCTTTGCGACCTATTTTCTGGTGGTTTGGGACTATATTAAATTCGCCCGTGACAACGACATTTCTGTAGGGCCGGGGCGAGGCTCTGCGGCGGGCTCACTGGTTGCCTACGCCATGGGCATTACCAACATTGACCCAGTGCATCACGGCCTGCTGTTCGAGCGCTTTTTGAATCCCGAGCGCAAGTCTATGCCGGATGTAGATACCGACTTCTGCATCGAAAAGCGAGAAAAAGTGATTGAGTACGTGACCGAAAAGTACGGTACCGATCACGTTGCGCAAATTATCACCTTTAACCGTATGACCTCCAAAGCGGTGCTAAAAGATGTAGCCCGTGTGCTCGATATTCCTTACAACGAGTCGGATAAGCTCGCAAAGCTGATTCCGGTGGCTAGGGGTAAGCCCTGCAAGCTAAAGGTGATGATTTCTGATGATACGCCTGCTGCCGAGTTTAAAGAAAAGTACGACAGCGGTGAGCTGATTCCAGGGACAGGCGTGACCTTTCAGCGGTGGATCGATACGGCTATCACCATTGAGGGGACGAACAAAACCTTTGGTATGCACGCAGCCGGCGTGGTGATTTCAGAGCATCCGCTAGACACTATTGTGCCTTTGCAGCGCAACAACGATGGCGCAGTGATTACGCAGTACTACATGGAAGATGTAGAAGCCATCGGTCTGTTAAAAATGGACTTTTTGGGCCTGCGTAACCTGACGATGATTCAAAAGGCGGTTAATCACATTGAGGCGCGGCACGATGTGAAAATTGATCTAGATGCATTGCCTTTAGACGATCCGGCGACCTTTAATCTGCTGGCAGGCGGAGAGCTAGCAGGCGTATTTCAGCTAGAGTCTTCGGGAATGCGGCAGATCGTAAAAGACCTTAAACCCTCCGGTTTAGAAGACATTTCTTCGGTGCTGGCGCTCTACCGTCCAGGGCCTTTGGATGCGGGCCTGATTCCAAAGTTTATCGATCGAAAGCATGGGCGAGAGAAGATTGACTATGCGCACAAAATATTAGAGCCGATCTTAAAAGAGACTTACGGCATCATGGTCTATCAAGAACAGATCATGAAAATTGCTCAAGACCTAGCAGGATACTCGCTAGGGGAGGCTGACCTGTTGCGTAGAGCAATGGGTAAAAAGAAAATAAAAGAGATGGAAAAGCACCGGGAGATCTTCATTGAAGGAGCCGGTAAGAACGATTTTCCGCGTAAGCCTGCGAACGATCTGTTTGACCAGATGGTTCTGTTTGCTGAGTATTGTTTTAATAAATCGCACTCTACGGCCTACGGATTTGTCACCTTTCAAACGGCGTATTTGAAGGCGAACTATCCGGTTGAGTACATGGCTGCGCTGCTGACGGCAATCAGCGGTGACCAGGACAAGGTGCAAATGTATATTGCCAGCTGCTTGGGCATGGGTATTCAGGTGCTGCCGCCCGATGTCAATCGTTCAGGGGTGGACTTTACGCCGCTGGACAATCAGATATTGTTTGGTTTGTCGGCAGTGCGAAATATTGGTCTAGGTGCAATTGAGGCATTGATCGAGTCGCGGACGGAAGAAGGGCCTTTTGTGTCTTTGCCTGATTTGTGCGATCGCGTAGACCTCCGCGCCGTTAATAAACGCGCCTTAGAAGCCTTGATTCTCTCTGGTGCGTTCGAAGGCATTGAACCCAACCGCCAGCAGCTCATGCACGACTTAGAGCTTGTCGTAGACTGGGCACAGTCTCGTGCTAAAGACCGCGAAGTTGGTCAGGGCAACCTATTCGACATGCTGGGCGCAGCACCGGCTGCTGAGAATAGTGCAGGACCGGCTATCACCTTCGAGTCAGCCCCTAAAGCGCCCCCCGTCGCCGACTACGAGCCCCAAGAGCGCCTAAAGCTAGAGAAAGAGCTGCTTGGGTTCTACATCTCTGACCACCCGCTGAAAAATATTCAGCACTCAGCGAAAATCCTCGCGCCGATTGAACTCGCTGTACTTAGTGAAAAGCCAGAAAAAGTCACCCTGACGGCTATCGTCATGCTTAGCATGGTAAAACCCGTGACGACCAAAAAAGGCGATTCTATGGCCGTCGTACAAATGGAAGATTTAACCGGTCATGCCGAAGCCGTTATCTTTCCCAAGGCCTATGCTCGGATTGGCCAATACATCAAACCGGATGCTCGCCTGATGGTGTGGGGCAAGGTAGATCGCCGCGACGACCGCGTACAGATGATCATCGACGACGCTCAGCCGATTGAAACGGTCAGTATGGTCATGCTAGACATTGAGCCTTCAGTTGCTGGTGATATTAAGAAGCAGAACCGCTTGCGAGATGTGCTGAGAGTGTTACAAGGTGAAGACAAGTTTGCGGCAAAAACGCCCGTGATCGCCGTGATTCGTACGCGGCATGAAAGCCATGCTGTGCGCCTGGGCAATCAGTATAGAGTGAGAAATGCTGAGGCTGCAGTGGCGGCATTACAGGCCGCAAACTTCAATGCGAGGGCCAAGCCTTTGTTGAGTGTGTAGTCGTTGAGTGTGTAGTCTGAGCGTGTATCGGTGCTTGTGATTCGCTGATGGGTTAGCGGTCAAACAGTCCGGTGAATGAGCTTAAACGGGTGTTTTGGCTTTGTGAGTATCTGCGAAGGCTGAGGTTGTTACTTTCTTTGGCTTAGGCTCGCGCTGTTGCGTGAGTAAGATAGCGGCTGAGAAGCTTGTAGCGATAGGAAAGGCGAGAATAGCGCCTAAGATGATGCCAGAGGCAACGCAAACGGTAAGCGCGAAAAAACCGAGCCAGTGCCGTCGTCGCTTGAGCGCAAGAAAAAAGGGAAGTAGGCCACATACGATGCCTGACAACATCCCACCAATGATGAAAGGGAGTAAATAGAAAAAGAGATCTGACATTTGTCTGAGCGGATCGATATTTAGAAAAGGTCACAAGAAGGGAACGGTAGCGGAAACCCTGGTTCTAAAGGCCGATTCTGACTATTAGCTTGAAATGTCAGATTTTGATGATCGAGTTGTAGAAAGATAATGCTGAAGTTTTGGCTGCTTAAGTTTGGACTGTTTAAGTTGGGTAGAGGCACACTGACCAGGGAAAAAAGAGGATCGAAAAATGTACTAAATATAGATCTACCACGCCAATAGTCACTGTTGGCATAATATTTTCTCTTTTATCAGCGAATCTTCATCTAAGTCAGGTATTTCTCTCTTTCTTTGTCAAAAATGTAACAGAAATAGCGCAAAAATACTGAAATACGCTAGTAATATATTGAACAAAGTTGATGAAAGAGAAAATCGAAAGCTGAGTAGAAACTTTCAAGCTAGCGTCTCAAAAGTCTTTGTAGAAAGCCGGCTGATAAAATGAGCGCCACGCTGATAGTTAGCCAGCTCCCTAAGCTCCCGTAAGGTGAGAATCTGCCTGAAAGCCCGTCTACCGTCTGCCTGGCTATTGGCAATGCTAAAAGCGATTGGGTAGGTCGCTCGTTTTCAATTGGTGCCTGCACTGAAACTGGAAATGTACTGTCTTCTCCAAGTTCGTAGGCACCTATATCAGGTGCCTCACCAGTGAAGGGAAAACCAACGTCCATCCCGCGATCTACAACCGTGCTCTCGTTAGACTGAGGCGCATAGAAGGGAAAAGGCTTATCTCCTTGCTGAGATAGCTCTGGATCTAGATCGGTTATGTTGCCCTGTGGCACATTAGTTAAGTTGACCATCAGGTTGTTGTTGGCCGTAATTTTTGCCCCTACGCTGTCATCTCTAAACAGCTTTCTAGGTTGCGTTTCAGGGGCTACGATAATATTATTTGTGACGATCCAGTTGTTTATTCGCTCTGGGCGAGATCCGCCTAACACAGCGCCAGCTCGCGGCGAATTAGCAAGAAAAATAGTGTTGTTGAAAACATAGATATTTTCAGCGAGCCCGCGATTCATCCATATCACGGCTCTATCGACATTTTCAATAACATTATGATGCATCCACACAGGCCCCTGGTTATTTCCTCCATGATGCGTGTAGACCCGGCCATTGGGCTGATCGATACGAACATAGTTATGGCTAATGCGCAGGTGATTGCGAGGGCCTTCGACGGTGTAGCTGTCGGTCAGAAAGTTGTGGTGAATCCAGAAAGTATAGTCGTATCCTCTTCGGTTAGGGTCGGCTCCCTGTCTCCCTTTGGGTATCGAGATAGTTTGGTTGGCAGTGTTGTGATCGATTTCGACGCCAAACTCGTTTTCGTGCGCCGATTCAATCGCAAACCCCTTTGCCAAAGAGAATGTGTTGTGATGAATTCGAACGTTTTCGTGACCGCCCCCTTTGTAGCCGTATCCGTTCTCTTCTGTGGAGACAATAGTGTTGTGATGAATCTGTGCGTGCTTGATGAACTGCGTACGGATCAGCCCATTTTGAAATCGAAACTTTTCTAGACTAGCGTTTTCGATGTGGTTGTTGTATATCTCTAACTGCTCAGAATGCTCTAAGTGCAGGCCGCTCCAGCGAAAGTGTTTTACGCTCAAATCGTGAAGCTGAACATTCTGGGATCCTGCGACGCGAATAGCCCCTGTAATGGGATGCTGCTGCGATGAGCTCAGAGTCAACTTTTGAACAGATATATTTTGAACGTCCTGTAAATCCAGCAAATACTCGTTCGCTACCGAATTTTGGTCGCGAGGGTCTGATGAGAGTGGCCAGCTGTCTGAAGCAATAATGCTGGTTTCTTCCGCTGGTCCTTTTGAGCCGACTATTTGAATGCCACTTTGCGGACGGGCCGTTTCGGTTGCGATAAACTCGCCCGGTCCGAGTTGAATGACGTGGTTACCTGCTGGAACTTGCTCACTGGCGAAAGAGAGTGACTGCCAGGCTGTTTCCCAGGAGAGTCCGTCTCTGCCTGGGCTGTCTACTCCATTGGTTGAAACATAGTAGGTAGTCATGCTATTAAAGTCGTACTATTAATCGGTGCCGCCCCAGGTCCAGCGGGGATTGCCATCACGCATGGTTTGCTCAACGATAGAGGATGTAAAACCGTTGGCATCTCTCATGCCAGTCATGTCTAGGATGACTTTAACCTGCCCGTCGATCATTTGAGCTCTGAGGTAGGAGTGTCCCCAGTATCTCTCTCCATCTACGCTATAGATACCCGCTGTGGCCTTGCAGTTGCGGTGCTCAGGGTTGAGCGTACCGGTCCAGGTGGCGCTGAACTCATTGAGCTGGGTCGCGCTGATGTTGGATGCGATCGCACTCAGCATAATCATCCCATCGGTTGAAAATCCACCGGGTGTCGGCGGACGCTCCGTTTCAAACGCTGTCAAAGTAGCTGGACATCCCGCGCCTGGTCCACCAACGGGCAGTACTTGCATCTCAATGCTTTTGGCGAGCGCTGTTGCGCCCAAGCTGCCCAGAAAACTTAACGGAAGACTTAACGGAATAGCCCATAGCAAAGCGTTGCTGACATTCATGGCGCACCTGTTTTGATTAAACAATTACAGCTAAAACAACTACAGCGGTTCTCATGGGTACAGTTTATAGTCAGTCGTTGCCATCAGACCCGCGATCGCGAAAGAATCTTTCGCGCCTGCTTGCAGACAAGTGCTGAGCTTATAGCAGTAGTGCTACGACGCCTCGAATTCAATGGCCTCATATAGGTCTGATAGCAAAATCTCTACACTAACCGATTTGAGTTGAAAGCTGGCTTCCAAGCCAGCATGCTCTGTCAGCAGCCACTGTGTTTCGCTCTGCTTGACATAGTGTTCTACCCGAGGAGCGTACTGTTCAATTAATAGATACTCTTGGAAAGTCTCGATTGTGCGATAGTGCAAAAACTTGTCGCCTCGGTCATAGCCTTGAGTAGAGCTAGAAAGTGTTTCTGCAATAAGTATAGGGTTGATGACGGTATCTCTGCGTCCGGGCTCTCGCTCAGGCGGCTTTTGTGTGATCATCACATCAGGATAAGTATGAATATTTGCCTGAGGAATCCAAAGTCGTTGATCGGTTACAAAGATACTGTATGGCTGCTTTCTCAGGCTGGCTTTCAGTAGAAAGAGCATCATGGCGGTGATTTCATTATGTTCGGGTGTCCCACCAGCCATCGGCACAATCTCTCCATCTCTAAATTCGTTGCGAGTATCAGACTTTATTTCCAATGCCAGATATTCTTCGGCAGTGTATTTCTTTGTCTGCTGGGGAGATACGGATAAGACCATGACGAAAGAGTTTCCACAGGCGACAGCGTCGATAGCTCAATTATAAGGCTTGCTACTGCAGATGCATTATTTGAGCTGTTGCCGGTTGAGACGGGTAAGGTATTGATTCAAAAAAGGTAGGCCACCGATGGCTGGAAGTAGGTAGCGAGAGGTGCAGAGCAGGCCGAGAGCTGCGCCTGTAGCTGCGCTGAAATAAGGCTGGTAGAGAACAATGAGCGCCGCGTCGCGAGTGCCGACGCCTGCAAAAGTGAGCGGTAGTAGGCCAGCTAGAATGGCCAGCGGAGAAAGCGCCAGGTTGGTGATGGGGTTGACCCAGGCGTTGAGGGCCAGAATGAAGAACCAGATTTGGAGGAGATGGAGAAACCAGATAAAGATGGACGTAAGGGCGATAGTGAGTAGGCGAGCGCGATCGCCCCAAAAGTACCGCTGCATTTCTCCCCAGGACGCTTCTAGTTTCTTTAGCTTTTCTCTGACTTTACCCGGTGCAATATGTTGCGCTCCACAGAAGAAGATACTTGCAACTCTTGGCGAGCCTAAAATTAAGGTACCTGCAACAAGTCCGCCAGCAATCGCTACTGTCATCGATATAAAGAAAGCGTCTTTGACCGGCAGCAGCAATAGCCCGAAGCTACACCATAGTAATAAAGAGAGAAAGTCACAGGCCTTTTCAAAAACAACAATAGAGAGAGAAAGCGAGCCACTGATGGGCTTATGTGCTTTGGCGGATGAATCGCTGTGGTCTGCTGCTTCTCTTAAACTGCTATCTCTCATAAAGTAGGCTTTGGCAATGTCTCCCATTTTGGAAGGCAGTACCATATTGAGAACGCTGGCTGCGAGAATGAGCTTATTTGCTTCCCATAGCCCTAGCCGAACGTAAGGTGGTACAACCTGTTGCAATCGCCAGCTGGTGAAAAACGTAATGGGGACAACCATACCAAGACTAACGGTCATCCACAGCAGGTCGCAGGTACGGAAGATTTCGATGAGGCCATTAAAATCAATCTGGGTATAGATAAGGATTAGAATGAGCGTGCTGACCGCTAGAGAGATGATTTTTTTCATGGTTGTATTCGTTTGATTCCTAAAGCGATCGCAATCTCTAAAGCGATCGCACCACGCTCAAAACCTCTCCTTTCTCTAATTTTTTCACCTTCTCCGTCAAGTCCAGCCAGGGCTGCAGCTGACCTAGCTGAAACGTACGACTCATCACCACATAAATCGAGGTTTGATCGGCAGCAATTCCGGCCGAAACCACCTGAGACCAGTCGGGCGATCGCAGCTGATCTATCACCTGCCAGGTATGGCTTTCCTCCTGCCACACCAGCCGCCGCTCAAAGTCGAAAGGCGCAGCGTTTTTTCCAGTGATCAGCACCTTTTGCAACAGCTTACGAATCATGTTTGGAAAGAAGCGCCCCACGGTAAACATCACAGCTCTTAGAATCAACAGATTGAGCGTCGTCATTTGCTTCTGCTTGGCCCAGCCCAGTGCGCCCTGAATAGTGATTTCATTGTCATCGACTTGTACCTCGTATGGACCAACCAGATGGCCAACCGCATTTTTAAGCGATCGCCCCTGACGCACCTGCACAGAAAACTGCGTGTCTGAACAGGTGAGATGGTTGCCCTGAAAGAACTTAAACGTACCGCCTTTATTCAGCGCTAGATACAGGTGGCTGTCCGCTCTTCTATCGATGAGGACCCTGGCGTTTTTCAGCCAAACGCGCGCTTGTTTTTTGGGCCACCTGATCGGTGGTCGGTTGGTGACCGCATCTTGCCAGGTAAGTAGATAGTTCCAGGTGTGATGGCCCACAATATGGTCATCTGTGTAGCAGGCACCGAGCCCTTTTTCGAGCCCTTTGGCAAAGCGGTCGTTGATGCTGAGTGCTTCAGGCAGCCAGCGGCCAACTAGCTCGAAGCCGTGGGGAAAAAAGTTGTAGGTGTTGCGGCTAGTATATTCGCCGCCGTAGGACCCGTCAGGGTGAACAAAGTGGGCTGCAAGGCGCACAGCCTCTGTGAGTGCCTGCCGCAGTCGGGGCGAATCAATCACGCCCTTGGCGAGCTGTCCGCCTGAGGTAAGGGTTTGTTCTAGCTCGTAGATTTGGGCCAAGCAGCTGACGGTGAGCGTATGGTAGCCCGGATCGCATCCTTCATATTCTTGGAACCAGCCCTCTGAGTTTTGCCAGGAAAAGACTCGGTTTAGCCGCTCAGCGATCGCCCCCTCCCACCGATCTGTTTTCAGCACAACACCAGCGTGCAGCAAACACAGCACAATCAAGGCCTGGTGATTGGTCAGCTGACCGCTTTCATTGTGGTGAGCCAGCCAATTCGCTCGCAGCTCAAAGAAGCGTAGGGCCTCAGCACTGTGTTCGGTATTGTGTAGGCTTAGCCGCTGATAGGCTTCCAGGCAGGCCAGCAGTGAAAAAGCCGCCGCGCCGCCCGCTCGCTCAAAGGGAAAATAGTCATCGCAGGAACCGTCGCGGTGGGCCGAACGTGCCGCGTAGAGGATGCCAGCTTCTACCCAAGATTTAACCGCTTGCTGCTGGTAGTAGGGATTGTTGGGCAGAGGCAGGTCGTACACCAGCGCTAGAGGCCACACGAACTCCTGAGACATCCCGCTAGGAAAGTCGATAATTTTATACTGCCAAAAGTTACGGTCGAAGCAGCCATAGGTTGGACTGTGCGGATTGCGATCTTGCAGGGTTAAAAGTTTGGGAATTTGACGTAGGGCTTCGTAGGCAAAAAGGTCTCGGTTCATAGGGATGTCGCTAACGTTCTCTAGACTTGAGTCTAGGCTCAGTATCAGGCTGAATTCCAGTCTTGACCCCGGACTCAATTTCAGTCCGGCGCACCCTTAGCTGAATTTCTTCTAACAGCTTGCGGTTGACCGATAGTAGATCGGCCAGTAAGCCCACGACCCACAGCTGGGAGCCCATTAAAAGCAGGATTGCAGACAAAATCAGGCTGGGCACGTGCGTGCGAGGGGTCCCGCTGAAGTACAGAACCAGCCAGCGAATGCCAATTAAAAAGCCTATACTAAAGGGAATGCTGCCGCGCCATACAAAGAAGGCAAACGGTTTGTAGGTGATGAAAATGCGCAGCATGGTGATGAGCGATCGCTGCACATAAGAAAAAATGCTTTTAACCAGGCGCGAAGGTCTTAAGTACCCATTGGTGCGAATGGGCACCGATACCACCGCCATCCCTTTTTGCCCGGCTTGAATGATCGTTTCTAACGTGTAGGTATATTCGTTAAAAACGTTGAGTTCTAGCGCGGCCTCTCGGCTGATGGCCCTGAACCCGCTGGGCGCATCAGCAACCGATGTTTTACTGGCAATACGCACGGCCCAGCTGCCGACTTTTTGCAGCCACTTTTTCACAGGCGAAAAATGTTCTATCTGTTGAATAGGCCGAGCGCCAATGACCATTTGCGCCTGACCTAGCAGAATTGGCTCAATCAGCTTGGGAATATCTGCCGCGCAGTATTGATTGTCGGCATCGGTGTTGACAATAATATCGGCTCCAGCCTTGAGGCTCGCTTCTAGCCCTGCCATAAAGCCCTTCGCGAGTCCCCGGTTTTGCTCGAAGCGAATAATATGATCAACGCCCCATTCTTGAGCTACCGCAGCGGTGCGATCGCGGCTGCCATCATCTACAATCAGCCACTCCACCTGAGCAACGCCTGGCAAATCTCTAGGGAGTTCTGCCAGCGTAATTGCCAGCGTATTCTCTTCGTTGTAGCAAGGGATTTGAATGATTAGCTTAACGGGTGCAACCGGATAGGCGGTGCGATTGCTTGTGTAACGTGGGTCTGTTATTTCAGGCATGGCAGTGCGCTACAGTAGACACCTTAAAGTGTCCTCAACCGCTGGTCAGTCAACCAGCTAATCAACAATTAACCCTTGGCGTTTAAGGGTGTACATCCACGGTGTTCATACCTTTAATAGTAGGCGTACTTG
>ERZ1740058.496-NODE-496-length-29583-cov-9.030310_pt1 | contig 29583 bp, 28 predicted proteins | sample MGYA00581745_ERZ1740058 | MGnify/ENA primary metagenome ERZ1740058 (study PRJEB43018, sample SAMN04849742) | marine metagenome | isolation source: floating plastic debris | place: Pacific Ocean | collected 2008-08-30 | study: EMG produced TPA metagenomics assembly... | reverse complement strand
ACCTCGATGCCGATCACCGTCACGCCGTCATCGGCAAGCGGCATCCGGCCCTCAAGAACGGGGGAGACAAGCCAACCCGCGCGACGCAGCGAGACGAATGTTTCGCGGGCCATGGGACCTGAGGGATCTTCAAGCGTCTCGTAGGCGCTTTGCCCAAGCGTGTTTGCAGCACGATCGTAACTGAGACGCGCCTCGGCATTGATTGCCTGAACGGCGGACCAAAGTGCGGTCGCCAGCGCAAGACCAATCAAAAGCGTCGCAAGTTGCCCGGGCCGCCGCCGCCAATGGGACAGTAACGCGCGGAGGGCCGCCAACCTCATGTGAGGCGGCCATTCTTGAGGTGCTGACGGCGCGATAACCGTCCAGCAAGGTGCGCGGAGTGGGTGACCATCAAAAGCCCAGCGCGGGTTTCCTGAACGAGACTGAGCATCAACACAATCACGGAATCCGCGATCGCCACGTCAAGCTAGCCGGTGGGCTCATCCGCCATCAGGACGCGCGGACGCGAGGCGAGCGCCCGAACGATGGCAACGCGCTGCTGCTGGCCGCCAGAAAGCTGTTCGGGAAAACGGCGAAGATGCGCGGTGAGGCCGAGCCGCTCCGCCACCTCGGCGTGCCAGGCCGCGTCATGGCGATCGGCAAGCCGCGCCTGGAAGGCAAGGTTTGCCGATACATTCAGCGAGGGAATGAGGTTGAATTGCTGAAACACCAAGCCGACTGTTTTCCGGCGCTGTCTCGCCCGGCCAGCCTCATCAAGGTTCTGGAGAAAAACCCCATCAAGCGTGATCGTGCCATCGTCCGGGCTGTCGAGCGCAGCCAGGAGGTGGAGTAGGGTTGATTTTCCGCTTCCGCTTTCGCCGGTCAGGGCGAGCGTCTCACCTTCCTTAAGGTCCAGGGAAACGCCCCGGAGTACCTCCACCGTTTCCCCGCCCACGCGGTAGTTTTTCCGGATTTCTCTCGCCTCGACGAGCATCACATCTCCGCAAACATGGCTCCCGCCCGGCGCGTCCCGTTCCGTTACCAGCGGCGCCCTTCAAAGCATTTATGGCGTTTCTTGCCTGCTCGAGACCCAGCACGAAAAAAACGTGGCCGACGGCCGCACTCCTTCCCAAGCGTCAGGCGTTTCTGGGGTTGGGGTTGCCCTGTTTCAGCACATCGCGTTTTCGTCGGCATGGCCGACCGATGCCATCGACGGCCGCACGCCGGCTATCTTTCAGCAGAGCCCGAAGGCGACTGATGTGTACCGCGCCTGTCGGTAGCAGTGTGACTCGAGCTGGGGCTGAGCAAACCGTCCAGAAGGTGCTGTCAGACGAATTGGAACCGGTCCCAGCTTGGCACAGGCAAACCTGCTTGTCCCGCTGCTTCGTGACCACCGCCTCCAGTGCCTCGCTCTCGTGGTCCACGGCCCGCCGCAAGTCGTTGGTTTTGCCGTTGACCTTCACGAGCATCTCATCGAGCTGCCGGCGCCATTGGGTTGGGCGCATCCCTTCCACCCCGCGTTCGTGGAGAGGTCCTCCCCATTCCTGAGTGAGAGGGGAAACCGGACAAACATCATGTTGGCCAAGCGGATGATCTCGGGTGATGTTTTGAACTAGCCACTGGGATTGCGCGTGCTCACGGTCAGACGCCACCGGCCGGCCTGTACCCCCTCAATCGGCAGTTGTTCTGAACCGACCGCCGGGTGAGCTTGGTGTACCATCGCGTGAGAGCGTAGCGTTGGCGCGCAGAAAGGTTTCGCATGGCGATGACAGTCGAGGACGCGGTCGCATTGTTCCACCGGGAGCGCGATGCGATCTGGTTGGAGGCGCCCGACGAGATCAAGGTCTTGGAGCGTGGTGAAAGTCCACGCGGGATCGGGTCCCGCGGGCAATACTTGACCCCGATCATGTTTGCTGAGGGAACGGCGCGTTCCCTTGCCGATGAAACACTTTGGGTCATTGCCCTGTTGTGCGACCGCCCAGGTATCGACGTGCCGACGATCCACCAGGTCATTGAAGAGATGGTCGGCCGCAAGGCAGGGTTTTTCGAACTGTTTGGGTTGGAACATGCCGCGGAGCGCGTGAGGCTCTTCGTAGAAGTGGCGAAAACTGTCGACGACCCATCAGAGTTGAAGGCATTGACGGAAGCGGTGATCGGGTACGTGAACCGGCTGCACGTTTGGATCGACGCCGCATTTCCCTGGGGGGTGTGCAGCGGCTATATGCGCGCTGGATACGGCCGGCGCGGGCCAGACGGGCTGGAGCGGCCGCAGCGGTGAGAATCAACCTTTCCATCAATGACAGGCCGATTTGCTCCATTGCGGTGTGGGCTGATCGCTACCCGCAAATCGCCAGCGGGCTGGAAACGGTGTTGCCGATCACCACAGTGGCTCAGCACGGGAAGATCGTTGGCGATCTTTTGTACTTGAGCGTTCCGATTGTGTTGCCGCTGGAGAACCCGATGCCGCTGCAGGAGATTTGCCGTGAACGCCGCCGCCAAACGGGCAGTGTTGCGGGTGCGGTGTGCTTTTACGGGCCGCGTCAACAGATCTGCATCTACTATGGCGACGACGTGGCCGACGAGCCGTTCGAGCTGTCATGGATCGGTGAGGTGGATGTGGGGCTTTCTGCCCTCCAGTTGGCCGCCATGGATTGCTGGGTCCGGCCGGGCGAGCTGGCGTCGCTGGAGGTTGGCTGAGGGCGTGACCTAGACCGTCAGACGGGCAAACTCTTCCACATAGTCGATCAGCGCGTCCGACGCTGAGGCCGCCGCATCCGGAGCGCCCTCGGCAATGGCAGCGGCAACGCCTTGGTGGAGCCGGGCGCAGCGCGGCAGGTCCAGCACGGTCTGATAGTGGCGATACCAAAAGCGCCGCGACAGACCCTGAATCTGGCGCATCGCATGGACGACGTACGGGTTCTGGCTCGCCTCAATCGTCAACCGGTTGAACCGCCTGTCGAGGCGCATGAAGGCAATCGCGTCCCGCTCCTCGCCGCAGCGCCCCAAAGCCCCTGCAAGATCGGCAAATACCCGCCGTTCGTCTTGGCTCGCACGCGCCGCGGCGGTGCGCGCCACAAGGCGCTCAAGCTCCCGTCGGAGCTCCAAAAGCTGCATCTGGTGGGCGACGTTGATGGGCGAGACCAGAACGCCCCGCCGCGGCATGATCGTGACCAACCCCTCGCCGGCGAGCCGCTGCAGCGCTTCTCGGACCGGCGTGCGCCCGATGCCAAGCTCCTGCGCAAGCCCCGCCTCCGAGAGCACGGCGCCGGGCTCAAGGCGCAGCGTGACGATCCGCTCCTCCAGCCTCCGGTAGGCCTGATCGGTGAGCGTTCCGCCAGCTAGCTCAAGGTCAGGATCAACGTCCTCCGTCTCGCTCAAAGACATGATGCGCTCGCTTCCGGCCGACTTGTCATCGAGAGCGGACTAAGCCCCCTCGTCCTTCTTCATTTCCGGGAACATCCACAGCGCCCCCACAAGGGCAGCGCATAGGCCGAAGAACAGAACGGGCGACGCATCCAGACTGATGGAGCCCCGGAAAAGCCAGAGGAGCGCGCCGGCTGTGATGACCACAAGGCTGAGGATCGCGCGGATTTTGGGTGGCATGGGGCGTCGTCCCTAAATGGCGAAGAGGCTGGGATGGAGCAGCGCAGCTGTCACCGCGCACACGACTATTGAGAGCGCGAGGCCGCCTTTGGAATCGCGCAGGCGCTCGGGCAAAAGGTCCGCGAGCCAGGGTGCCCAAAGCACCGCAAGCCCCGCCGCGATGATCACGACGGTGAGCGGCAGCCCGCCAGACGCGAGCGACAAGGCCACGATGAGGAGGAGCGCAGCAGCGGCTGCACCTGCCAAGCTCAGAAGGCGCAGAACGCCCAGCCGCGACCCGCGCCGCACTTTGATGTGTGCGCTGATCAAGACCACTGCCGACACCGCAACGAAGGCACCCACTGTGAAAAGCGCCAAGAGGGGATAGTCGAGATTGGCGAGCGGTCCGGACATTCTCACGGCTGTCCCGTTGCGTCAGATATTCCACTGATATATTACATGAGCTCTAAAGTGTCGCAAGGGAAACCGCAGGGGTATGAAAGCTGGCGTCACCTACCGCGGCGATCGCACCATCGACGGCGCCGCAGTCACCGTCGACGGCGCCCCTTTGGACGAGCGGCTCGACATCAAATCGTTCGAAACGCGCGGTTTTGAGTGGAGCTATGAAGGTGATGGCCCGCGGCAGTTGGCGCTCGCCATCCTGGCGCATCACTTCGGCGACGATCAGCGAGCGCTGGTCGCCACAGAGGCGTTCATGCGGCGGATCGTGGCAAACTTCGGCAACGAATGGGAGATGACGACGGCGGATATCGAGATGGCCTTGGCCAACATCGGCGCTAACGTCTGAACAATACATCGCGTGAAAGGGGAGCACTATGGACCAGCATGAATTGATCGAATCTCGCATGTCCGACCGGCAGCGCAAATACCGCGAAACCTACCGGGATCGGATTGCCGGCTGGTACAATGGCTGGTTACACGTGGTGATCATCTACGCCATCGGCGCTGCGGCGATCACGATTTATATTCAGAGTATTCATAATCTGCGACCTATCGAGCTGTTGATCGTGCCGGTGGTGTTCCTTGGCGGTAACTTCTTTGAGTGGTTCCTGCATACTTATGTGATGCACCGCCCGCAGAAGATCAGAGCCCTGCGCGCGATCTACATGCGCCACACGATGATGCATCACCAGTTTTTCACAGACGATGAAATGCGGTTTGCGGGGCAGCAAGACTGGCGCGTCACCTTCTTCCCGCCGTTTGCGCTGGTGACCTTCATTTGTATGTCGACGCCCATTGCGCTGATTGCTGGATGGTTGTTTTCGCCCAACGTTGGCTGGCTGGTGATCCTGACCACAACGTCCATGTACCTCATTTATGAGTTTATGCACTTTTGCTGTCACATCGACGAAAACTGGTTCGTGAGGAATGCGCCGTTCATCAATACTATTCGGCGGCACCACACTGCGCACCACAATCAGTCGCTGATGATGGAGAGGAACATGAATCTGACGTTCCCCATCATGGACTGGCTGTTTGGGACATCGGACCTCAATCGCGGCCTGTTGGGGCACATTTTCAACGGCTACAGCACCGACCACGTGAAGACCGACATGCGCGTCACAGCACGGACACCCGACGGCAAGAAGCCTGAGCGCCCCGAAATGGTGCCAGCCGAGTAAGCATGAATTGCAAATTGGCCCCCGGCGGTTGATCGCCGGGGTGCTGTCAGACGAATTCGAACCGATGCGTATGTTCGGATGGTACGAGCCGGCCTGTCACCTTTGAAGCGGCAGTTCTTCTGAGACGGCCCCTTGGGCCATTTCAGCGTCCCTCAAAGTTAGGCGCTCGCTTCTCGCGAAAACTTGCGACCCCTTCGCGGCCGTCCTCTGTCGAGGCGGCGAGCGCGCCCGCAATCTGCTCCATCGGCGCGACGTCTTCGCCTTCGGCGGCGTTGATGAGCTGCTTGACGAGTTGGGTGGCCACGGGCGCACACCCGGCTATGGTGTTCGCGATTTCCTGCGCGATCATCATGCCTTGCCCCTCGGCAGCGAGGCGGTCCACGAGCCCGGCCGCGTGGGCCTCTGATGCCGAAAGCCGCTCTCCCGCCAACGCCATCCGGCGCACGGCCTGAGCGCCGATGCGACGGGTGAGCCGCTGCGTCCCGGACCATCCCGGAACCGTACCGATGCCTGTTTCGGGCAGGGCGAAGATGGCCGATGGTTCGGCAACGCGAAGGTCGGCGCACGCGGCAAGCTCGGTCCCGCCGCCGAGAGCATGTCCGGCGACGACGGCGATGAGCGGCTGGCGTAATCGCGCGAGCCGGTCGAAGGCCTGATGGCCGAGGCGCGTCCAAGAGCGCCACATGTCGAGCGGCTCGAGCGCGGACCACGCGCCAATGTCGGCGCCCACGCAGAAGGCGCGCGGATCGGCGGAGGAGAGGATCGCAACCCGGACGTCGCGATCACGCTCGATGGTCTCGCAAGCGGTGGCGAGCGCCTCGACCATCTGCGGCGTCAACGCGTTCCGCTTCGCGGCTCGGGTCAGGACGATGTGCGCGACGTTGCTATCCACGCGCAGTTCGAGGCCGTCGCTAAGTGCGGTCATGACGGCGCCAATGAGAGGCCCATGGGGGCGGGGCGGAACAGCCGTGGATCCATCGTCGTGGCGTTTTCCGCGATGGTGATCGCGGCGTCGGAGGCGGCCACGATGTCCCGTTCCACATCGATCCCTGGCGCGATCTCGGTCACCACAAGGCCGCGGTCGGTGAGGCGGGCAACGCAGCGCTCGGTGACGTACGTGATGTCCTGACCCGACGCGACGGCGCGGGGACCTGAGAAGGAGACGTGCTCCACCTCGCGCACCAGTTTGCGCACCTTACCGGGCTGCGTGACGCGGATCGCTCCATCCTCGACGTCGAGCTTCGCTGCCGCCTCGAACGTTCCTGAAAAGACGATGCGCCGGGCGCGGGTGGTGATGTCCACGAAGCCGCCGGCACCGGCGGTCACGTGGGGCCGTGCGGAGAGCTGAGAGACGTTGACGCTGCCGTCCGATCCGATCTGCAGGAAGGAGAGGAGCGATGCGTCGAAGCCGCCTCCTTGGAAGTAGACGAATTGGTGCGGGGAGGGGACGATGGCTTGGGCGTTGGACGCGCAGCCGAAGGCGAAATCGAGGAGCGGGACGCCGCCGACGGCGCCCTGCTCGATGACGAAGGTGACTGCACCGTGTAGCCCTTCCTCGAGGAGGATGCGCGGCACGTTGGCCGACACGCCGAAGCCGATATTGACCGCTTCTCCGTCGCGCAGCTCCTGGGCCACGCGGCGGGCGATGATCTTTTGAATGCCGAACTCCGGCGTCTCGAAGCTGTCGAGCGGGCGGGCGATTTCGCCGGAGATCGCAGGGTCGTAGTCGGTTTGGGTCGTCTGCTTTTGATCCGGGGCGATGACCACATGGTCCACTAGGATGCCGGGGACATGCACCGACTGAGGGGGCAGGCTGCCCGACAGGACGCGGCGCTTCACCTGGGCGATCACGATGCCACCGTGATTGCGCACCGCGAGCGCCTGATCCAGCGCACCGAGATAGGCGCCTTCGTGCTCGTAGGAGAGGTTGCCGCGCTCGTCGGCCGTCGTCGCGCGGATGATGGCGACCCGCGGGACGATGGTCGGGAAGAAAAGCCATTCCTCACCGCAAAAGGTCTCGCGGCGGACGACGGGCTCGGCGTTGCGCGCCGCCTCGTTCATGGCGCAACCCTGGCGCTTCGGATCGACGAATGTGTCAAGCCCGACCTTGGTGAGGACCCCCGGCCGATGGGCCGCTGCCTCGCGGTGAATGTCGAACAGGACACCGGAGGGGACGTTGAAGGCTTCGACGCGGTTTTCGCCCAGCATTTGCCAGATGAGCGGTGGCTCAGCGCCGGATGGGCCGGACGGGTAGGAACCGGCAATAACGCGCCGGACTAGCCCGTCACGGGCCAGATGATCGATGCCCTTGATGCCTGACATGTCGCCCGCCGCGATGGGGTGCAGCATGGTCAGACCGCGCGGATGCCCGGTGTCGGCGAAGCGGCGGCCGATGGCGGCCAGCATCGCATCCGGGCAACCGAGGCCGGATGAGGACGACACGGTGACCACCGCGCCGTCCGGGATCAGCGCGGCGGCCTGGTCCTCGTCGGTGAGCTGTCCGAACCGGGGCATCTATTGGATGAACGCTGGCATGAAGAAGCGCGGCAGCGCGAGGATCATGTCGGGCAGTAAAATAACGCTGAGGAGCACAAGGAGCATGGGGCCCAAGATCACGCAGACGTCTCGCAAGGCGTGAACCAGGCGTATTTCCCCGATCGCCGCCGCGATGAGGAGGCAGAGGCCATAGGGCGGGGTCACCAGGCCAAAACCCAGACTGATGATGCCGATGATCGCAAAGTGGATCGGGTGCATCCCGACATTCTCGGCCACCGGGAAGAGTACCGTTCCCAAGATGATGATCGCGGGGATGGCGTCGATAAACATGCCGATGATGAGGAAGCACAGCGCCACCAAGATACCGGTGCCCACAACGCCAAGCCCGAACGCCTCCACCTGCTCCACGAGCGCCGCGGGGATTTTGAAGTAGGCGAGGGACCAGCCGAAGGCCGACGCGGTGCCGATGCAGAACAGGCTGATCGCGGCAAAGCGGGCGCTGTCGTAGAGGATGCCGGGCAGCCGCTTGGGGGACACCGACCGGTAGATCAGGACGCCCAGGAAGAGCGAGTAGATCACCGCAACTACCGACGCCTCGGTGGGGGTGAAAAAGCCGCCGACGATGCCGCCGACGATGATGAGCGGCGTCATCATGGCGAGCGATGCGGCGAACGCGGACTTGGCGAGCTCCAGGATCGACACGCGGTCGTAGACCGGATAGCCGCGCCGCTTGGCGTACACGTAGACCGTGACCATCTGCGACAGGGCAATGAGGATGCCGGGGACGACGCCGGCGAGGAAAAGTCCGCCGATGGAGACCGACATCAGCCCGCCCCACACCACCATCAGGATCGACGGGGGGATGATGACGCCCATCACCGCCGAGCACGCTGTGACCGCGACGGCGAAGGACGTGTCGTAGCCCTCTTTCTTCATCTGCGGAATGAGGAGCGAGCCAATCCCCGCCGCATCGGCCGTAGACGATCCGGAGATGCCGGCAAACAGCATGGACACGACGACGTTGACATGGCCGAGCCCGCCGGGGAGGTGGCCCACCATGTTGCGCGCGAGCCTGATGAGGCGGTCGGTGATGCCGGCGGCGTTCATCAAGTTGGCCGCGAGCAGGAAGAACGGGACGGCGAGGAGGACAAACGCGTTGTAGCTCTTGAACATCTCCCTCAGGAGGAGGATGGGCGTCAGGCGCTCCTCAATGAAGAAGACCGGCACCACCGCTAGTCCCAATGCGAAGGCGACAGGGATGCGCAAGATGACGAGGACGAAGAACGTCCCGAATAAAATGAGGGCAACTTCACCGGCACCCATGGTCACGACCCTCCGCGCTTCTTCACGTGCTCCTCGTCGAGCGCGTATTCGTCGATTTCTTCTTGGATGGTGGTGTGACTGGCGTCCTGAGGGATCTTGCCAGAGCGATAGTCTTTGACGGCGTCGTAGATCCGCTCAGTGAGGAAGAGCACCCATGTGGCGCCGGCAAGCGGCCAGGCGATGTAGATGGCGAGCATCGGTAGGCCCGCGATCTCAGAGGTCTGCCGCGAGCCGAGGATCGCAAAGTCGTAGCCCCACACAACAAACGTCACCGCCATGGCGAACATCGCGATGTAGACCACAAGCCGAGCGATCAGCTCCACCAGGGGCGACTTGGCGTGGGGCAGAACGTCAACGTCAAAGTGGGTGCCGTCGCGCACGGCGATCATGGCCCCGACGAGCACGATCCACACGAAACAGAAGCGCGCGATTTCTTCGGTCCAAATGTATCGCGGGATGATCCCCGTGTAACGGCTGAGGATCTGCATTGTGACGGGGATGATGAGGGCGAACATCAAAAGGGTCAGGACGACCTTGAGGAGGCGATAATAGCCTTCGATCACTGCGCGCATGGGGCCGACCAGGTGTTAAAATTGGTGCCGGACGGCGCGGCCAGACGGCCGCACGGCGTGGGCGTACCCCGAAGCGTCTGTCCGGAGGCTCACCCGTGCCCCAATGACGGGGCACGGGTGTAGCGATTACTTGATCGCTTGGATGTTCTCGAAGACGTCCGTCGCCCCGAGTTCCTCCGCGTAAGCCGCCTTCACGGGCGCGGCGAGCTCGAGGAGCTTGTCGCGGTCGGCAAACTCGTGCGTCGTGAGAAGGCCCTGGCTTTCGAGCGCTTGCAACTTCTCAGAGTCCTGGGACGATTCGATTTCGCGTCCCAGCGCACCCGCGGCCGCACCGGCTTCGACGAGGCACTGCTGCTCGGCCTCGCTCAGCCGCTCGAACGTGGCGTTTGAGAAGGCGAGGGGCCGGACCGTGATGGCGTGCGCCGTCTTCACGATGTGGGGGCCGACCTCGTAGAACTTCATCTGCTCGATGCCAGCCGCTTCGTTCTCCGCCGCGTCGATCACCCCGGTCTGGATCGCGTTGTAGACCTCGCTATAGGCGATGACGGACGGCGCTGCGCTGATCGCTTCGAAAATGCGGGTCTGGATGGGCGCACCCATGACGCGCATCGGCAACCCTTCGAGCTCTTCCATCGTCGTGATGGGTCGGTTCACGATCAGCTGCCGCGTGCCGCCGCCAGCGTAGCCGAGAAGGCGCACATTGGCTTGGTCCATCACGTCCTGCGCGATGGGCTCCAGCGCGCCCTGGTCGATGGCGGCATTCCAGTGATCGAGATCGCGGAACAGGAACGGCATGTCCATTAGCGGCGCTTTGCGGGAGAAGGTGGACATGTGCGACGGCGCGACGATGGCGTAGTCCACCGCAATGCCTTGGCTCATGTTCTCGAAATAATCTTTCTCCAGCCCCAGCTCAGAGTTGAGGTGAAGGTCGAAAGTGAGCGATCCGCCGGAGCATTCACCGGCCAGCCGCTCAAACTCGCGCAGCGTTTTGGTGAAGGCATGATCTTCGCCGAACTGCACGGCGCCCACGAGTTCGGTCTGCGCTTGTGCGGGGATCGCCATGAAGGCGACCGCGGCGCCACCGAGCAAAAGGGTGCGAAGGAACTTCATAGTCGTTTCCTCTCCATATGTTCTTATGCGGTCTTGATAGCCGCATTCGCTCCGGAACTTGGCAGAGCCAGAGTATCGTGTCCAGCGGTTTGGGCGGTGCCAGAGCGCGCTCTGCGCCAGTGGACTTGCTCGACAGTATTTTTTTGTGCCGAACTACGCGCCGCGGTTCGCTTTGAACTTCAAGTCGACATCCATCAACATCGCAATACCGCGGATTTTCAAGATGTTAGCGTCACGTCATCATGGCGTCAGCTTACACCTTTCGTCGCTGATGTTTGTGCCGCGTGGCCTAGCCTGACGCGGGGACCAGCACATCAAAAACTCGATTTTCAATAATTCTGATTTCTGAAAGGTTGGCACGACGGGCAACCGAGGAGAGAAACCCATGAGCAAATGGCCCAACGGCTTCCAAAAGGGGCTCACACAGTACGGCGATCAGGGCTTCTCTCTGTTCCACCGCAAGCTGTTCCTGAAGTCGATGGGCTATAGCGAGGACGCGCTGGATCGGCCCATCATCGGGATCACCAACACGGCCAGCGCCTACAACAGCTGCCACGGCAACGTTCCCGCGCTCATCGAAGCCGTGAAGCGGGGCGTCGCGATGGCCGGCGGGCTGGGGTTCGAGTTTCCTGTGCTGAGCCTCCATGAGGCCTTCGCTTATCCAACGTCCATGTATCTCAGGAACCTGATGGCCATGGACGTGGAGGAGATGATCCGCGCGCAGCCCATGGACGCCGTGGTTCTGATCGGCGGGTGCGACAAGACCGTGCCGGCGCTGCTGATGGGTGCGATCAGCGCGGAAAAACCCGCAATCATGACCGTGACGGGCCCGATGCTGACAGGACACCATCGCGGCGAACGGGTCGGTGCGTGCACCGATTGCCGGCGCTTTTGGGCGGCGCACCGGGCGGGCACCATGGACGAGGCGGAGATCACAGAAGTCAACGATCAGCTGGCTCCCACGGTCGGCACCTGCATGGTGATGGGGACCGCATCGACGATGGCAGTCTGCGCGGAAGTGATGGGCATGATGCTGCCGGGTGGTGCGACACCGCCTGCGGTGACGGCCGGCCGATTGCGCCATGCCGAGATGACCGGCACTCGCGCCGTTGCCATTGGCAAAGAAGGACTGACACCGGACAAGGTTCTTGACCGGCGCTCGATCACCAACGCGTACCGCGCGCTGATGGCGATCGGCGGGTCCACCAACGCCGTGGTGCACCTGTCCGCCATTGCAGGACGGCTGGGTGTGGAGGTGCCGCTCGATGAGGTGGACCGGCTCGGCCAGGAGATGCCGATGGTGGTGAACCTCAAACCATCAGGCACCAAATACATGCAGGAGCTCGACGCCGCGGGAGGTGTGCCGGCCCTCCTCGATACTCTCGCCGACCGCTTCGACTTGGACGCCTCCACGGTCGCGGGATCGACGTTGGGGGATGCGGCCAAGGCTCATAAGACTTCGGTAGACCGCGATACGATCTATCCGGCGGATGCGCCGCTGAAGCCGAAAGGCGCGGTGGCCGTGCTGTTTGGCAACCTTGCGCCCAACGGTGCCGTCATCAAGGAGAGCGCGGCGGGGACGGCGTTCCTCAACCACACCGGCCGTGCGGTGGTGTTCGACGGTCTCGCTGACATGATGGCGCGCGTCGACAGTGATGATCTCGACGTTTCGCCCGATGACGTCCTCATCATGCGTGGCATCGGCCCTCGCGGTGCGCCTGGTATGCCCGAAGCCGGGTCGATCCCGATCCCCAAGAAGCTTGCCCGGCAGGGTGTGACCGATATGGTGCGCATTTCCGACGGGCGGATGAGCGGAACAGCTTATGGAACCGTCATCCTGCATGTCTCGCCGGAAGCGGCAGTGGGTGGGCCACTGTCCAAAGTGCGCACGGGCGACACCGTCACGCTCGACGTGCCGGGCCGTCGCATCGACCTGGTGGGCGTGGACCTTGATGCGCGCGATCCGCAGTTCCTGAGCGACTACACCGTGCCCACCCGCGGCTACGGCGCGCTCTTCGACCGTGAGATTACCCAAGCCCACGAGGGGGCCGACTTCGCGTTCCTGCGCGGCCGAGGACGGGGCGACGGGACGGGCAGCGTACCAAAGTAAAACTCGTTTCGAGAAGGATTACTCATCTAGCCCGCACGCTCTCCCGGCTGCGAAGTTCGAAGTTCAGAATGATGCGCTTCGGCGGCGAGTTAGGTTCCGCAATACGGCGCAGCAGCATCTCCGCCACCCGGCGGCCGAGCTCCTGGCGGGAAAAGCCGAATGACGTGAGCGCGGGTCGCCACAGTGTGGCTTCGGCGATGTCGTCAAAACCCACGACGGAAAAGTCCCGCCCCGCTTCCTTGTTGTCAGCGCGAAGACCAAGCATGACACCAAACGCCAAGACATCGTTAAAGCAAACGCACGCGGTGAGCTCTGGCTCGCGCGTCGTCAGAGCCCGGATTGTCCGCATTCCGAAGTCCCGCGTTGCAGGTCCCTCAACGATCAGGTCGGGATCTTCGGCGATGCCTGCATCGCCAAGCGCGGCGCGGTATCCGGCCAGACGGTCACGCCCTGTGGACGTGTCTGTATTCCCGCCCACCATCGCGATCCGCCGGTGACCGGCGCCAATCAGATGCGCGGTTGCGCTTTGCATGCCCTCAAAGTTAGCGCTCCCGACATAGTCGACGTCTGCGTCCGGCAGATCGCGAGAAAATAGGACGAGCGGGACACCACTGCGCTGGATATCGGCCACCATGTCCGCCTGCGTTCCTGCGGCCGGGCACAGGATGAGCCCATCGACATTGTGCTCGCGGAAGGTCTCGATGAACTCCGCCTGACGGGTCGTGCACTCCTGTGTGTTGCCGAACAGAATAACGCGCCCATGCAAGGTCATCTCATCCTGCACGGCCGCCACGATCTCGGCGAAGTACGGATTGGTGACGTCGTGCACGACAACGCCGACGGTCTGGGTCGAGGCCGTTCGCAGGTTCGCTGCGCCGCGATTGTAGACGTATCCGAGGCGCCGAGCGGCATCTTGAATGCGCGCGTGGGTGCGCTTCGGGATCGACGGGTGGCCGCGCAGTGCGAGTGATACAGCAGAGCGCGAGACGCCCGCTTCCTGTGCGACCTCGATCAACCTGACCTTACTCGGGGCCTTCAGATCCCCGTTGGTGTCGTCGGTCATCGCGTCACGCACCGGACCGAGACAGGATCTGCCTCAACCCCAAGCTTCGATCGAGACAAGTCGCAACGACCTCGCGCGGGGCGGCGGTCCACCACTCGTCTGAGAAGATCTCGACCTCGGGCAAACCGTTGAAACCAAGTGCGCCGAGCTTGCGCGCGATCCCTTCGATGTCCGCAACGCCGTCGCCCATCATCGCGCGGTCGTTGAGCAGATCGCGCGTCGTGCGGCGCCAGTCGCAGATGTGGAACGCGTGGAGCCGAACCGGGTCGACAGCATCCAGAACGTCAGCAAGCGCCGGGTCCCACCAGACGTGATACACATCCAGCGCGATGCCCAGCCAGCCCTCCGGATCGTCCGGCGCGACCGTATCGCAAAGCGCCACAGCCTGGGCGAGCGTGTTGATGCAGTTGCGGTCCGCCGCGTACATCGGATGGAGCGGCTCGACGGCCAGGCGAACGCCTGCGGCGCGCGCTTCAGGCAGCAAAACTGTGATGGCTTCACCCACCATCGTCCGCGCACCAACGAGGTCGCGACTTCCTTCCGGCAACCCGCCGCAGACAAGCACAAGGCAATCAGCCTCAAGCGCGTGAGCCTCGTCGATGGCGCGACGGTTGTCGTCGAGATTTGCCTCGAAAGCGGCCCGTGTCGGCTGGGGGAACATACCCCCGCGGCAGACCCCAGTCACCCTCAGCCCATTGTCCCGCACTGCGCGGACTGCGTTGTCGAGCCCGCATTCAGCGATCTGGTCACGCCACGGCGCGATGCCCGCGACACCCATACGGGCATACTGTTCCGCCGCTTCGATCAACCCCCATTGGAGCCGCGTGGTGGCCGTGTTGATTGATAGCCCAACGGCCTTGTCTTCGCTCACGACAAAGCACCGCTTGGCAGCGGACGGCGACCGTCAAGCACCGGCCACCTCCCCCGTTCGGCTTGTGAGCAGCAGCGTCTCGCCATCCTGCACCGTCTCGCCATGCTGGTTGGTGACGTCGAAAAAGAGCGTTGCGATCCCCCTGTCCGGCCGCTTCGTCGTGCGCAGCGCCTTCACCGTGACGCGCACCTTAATCCGGTCGTCGATCAGGATTGCCCTCCGGAACGCCCAGTTCCAGCCGAGCGAGGCTATGCCGCGGATTTGCACCGAGGAGCGGTTCTTCAGCCCGTCAGCCATCGCAAGGCCGAGCAGGCCGTGCGCAATGCGTCCCGGGAAACCATGGGATTGGGCAAAGTCGTCGTCGATGTGAACGTCGAAATGGTCGCCGGAGATGCCGGCGAATGCGACCACATGCGCTTCAGTGACCTTGATGCCGCCAGTGTCGAAATAGTCGCCGACGGACAGATCGTCATACGCGTACATTCCGGCCTCAAGGCGCCGTAGAGGTTCGACCGTCATTACAACCTCGCAATGTGCAAGCCGCCGTCGACGTGGATCACGTCTCCCGTCGAAAACGGAAGATGCCCGCCGGCCAGCATCGCAGCGGCGCGGCCCACTTCGTCCGGCTCACCCCAGCGGTTGATTGGCGTAAAATCGCCGCGTGCGTATCGGGCGTCGTAACGCTCGCGCGCAACGGCAGTCATCGCGGTGCGGATGACGCCGGGCCGGATCTCGTAGACGCCTATTCCTGCCTCCGCGAGACGGAGCGCATAAAGGCTCGTCATCATCGCGAGCGCCGACTTTGACAGGCAGTACTCCGCGCGCTCCGGCGAGGCGGCGAACGCGTTCGTCGAGGAGATGGTGATGATCGCCCGGTCGGTTCTGTCTGCGGCCGACCGATCATCCAGCATCCGCCGGGCAAGTTTTTGCGTGAGGAAGAATGGCCCGCGCAGGTTGACGCTGATGAGGCGGTCGAAGCTCTCGGGCGTTGCCTCAAGCATGTCGCCGCGTTTCGCAACAGAGATGCCGGCGTTGTTCACGAGGCATGTGGGGACGCCGAACGCTGCCGATGCCCGGTCGAGCAGCGCGTCGGTTCCGTCTACATCTGCGATGTCGCCGATCAGCGGTTCGCCTTGCGCGCCACGGTCGCGAACTGCTGCGACGGTTTCGCCAAGCTCGTCGCCATTCAGATCGTTAGCGACCACCTGAAAGCCATCGCCGGCGAGTGCCAACGCGATAGCCCGCCCAATGCCGCGGCCTGCGCCCGTCACAAGCGCCACCCGGCGCCGGTGTTCTGCCGCCATCTCAGGCGTCCGCCAGCAGGTTGCGGGCGATGATCATGCGCTGGATCTGGTTCGTACCCTCGTAGATCTGCGTGATTTTCGCATCGCGGTAGAGGCGCTCCACCTCCGTGCCGCGGATGTAGCCGATGCCGCCATGGATCTGGACCGCGTTGGCGGTGTGCTCCACCGCGGCATCCCCTGCGAAACACTTGGCCATGGAGCATTGGACGGTGGCGCGCTCGCCGCGGTCCATGCGCTCAGCGGCGTCGCGCACCATGAGGCGGGCCGCGTGGGTCGCTTTTGCAAGGTCGGCGAGCATCCATTGCACAGCCTGGAACTCGGCGATGGGATTGCCGAACTGTTTCCGCGTTCGGGCGTAGTCGAGCGAGGCCGCCAGCGCCGCTTCCAAGATGCCGACCGCGAGAGCACCGATCCCGATACGGCCTTTGTCGAGTACGCTCATCATCATGTGAAAGCCGCGGCCAGGCTCGCCCAGCAGAGCCTCTTCCGGCAGCTCGACACCGTCGAACGTCAGCGCGCCAACTTGGCTCGCCCGCTGCCCCATTTTGTGCTCCTTCGGGCCGGCTTCGTAACCGGGTCGGTCACGGTCGACCAGAAAAATGCTCATCCCGCGCTTGCCAGCGGACGGGTCGGTGCGGGCCAGAACAACCGCGAAGTCGGCAACCGGCGCGTTGTGAATCCAGATCTTATTGCCATCGAGACGCCAGCCGTTTTGGGTCCGCGTCGCGGTGGTGCGCACACCCGAAACGTCAGAGCCCGCTTCGGTTTCTGTGATGGCATAGGCGCAGCGGCGCTCGAAGGACAGAAGCGGCGAGAGGTAGCGCTCCCGCTGTTCGGCCGTGCCATGCTGGGTGAGCAGCGTTGCGACGAGTTCGATCAGCCCGCATTGATCAGCAACGGACGCGTAGCCGCGCGATAGCTCTTCCATCACGATGGCGTAGGTCACGCAGTCTGCGCCGACGCCGCCATGCTCTTGCGGAACGGTGATGCCGAATAGGCCCAATTCGCCCATTGACCGGTAGAGATCTTCGGGAAAGCTCTCCGCCTCGTCGAGTTCGGTGGCCCGTGGGCGGACGTTACGGGTCGCGAAGTCGCGCACCATGTCAGTGATCATCGCCCGGCGTTGGGCCAGATCGTCCATGATTGTTGGTGCCTGATCCATCCGTTTCCTCCGACGTCTCGGCGCGGTGCTGCTCGGTTGTCGGCAGGCGACAGCTCTGGGCGCGGCCGCGATCTTGTGCTTACTAGATCGATCTAGTAAATCGATCAAGCGCAATCCGAAGGGACGAAATGGCCGCCAAAGCTGAAACTCGAGAGAGGCATTTGGCCATCCCGCTGATGACTGGGCGTCAGATTGCCGATGCCCAATGCGGTGTTCCGAGCATGAGCTGGATTTTTGACAGCTTAAGCAGCGCCAGGCCGGCAACGGGCGTTCTACGGTCTCCGATAAGCGGAAAGCGACATGATTGAGCCCCCACCTCCCGATGGCGGCCTTCCACTTCCGATCAACGGCGACACGCGTGTCTACGCCATCATCGGTGACCCGATCGGCCAGGTGGGGTCACCGAAAGTGTTCAACACCCTCTTCCGAGAGAACGGCGTCCCAGCGACTCTCGTCCCGCTTCACGTCACGCCGGATGGCCTTAACGATGCGCTGGGCGGATTGCGTGCGTGCCGCAACATCGACGGCGTTATCGTGACCGTGCCGCACAAGGTCGCCGTATCGAAGCTGATCGACCGACTGGGCGATGCCGGTCGGCGGATCGGCGCGGTGAACGCGATACGGCGCGAGGCTGACGGCGCACTGTTCGGCGACAATTTCGACGGAAAAGGCTGCGTCATCGGCCTTCAGCGTGAAGGGCACACGGTGTCTGGAAAGCCCACGCTGATCATCGGCGCTGGTGGCGCAGGCGCTGCCGTCGCGCATGCGTTTGCCGATGAAGGTGCTTCCCCCATCACCATCTTCGACATCGATGGACAGCGCGCCGAGGCGCTGGCGGCGAGTGTTCGGGCCGCACGGCCTGAGATCGACGCATCGACCGGGCCAGCAGACCCGGCCGGATGTGCCGTCGTGGTGAACTGCAGTCCGTTGGGCATGCATCCCGACGACTCTTTCCCGTTGGATCCAATCAGTCTCAGCCAGGACATGCTCGTCGTGGACGTGATCCTGAAACCCCGCATCTCCCGTTTTCTCGAAGCGGCGGCGGAGCGTGGGTGCGCCACGCAGCCGGGGTACCGGATGCTAGATGGGCAGGCCGAAGCCATCGCACGCTTTTTCGGAGTGATCGAATGAAACCGAAGGGTTTGGCCGTCGTCGGTCTGGGCATGGCGCTCAAGCCCCATGCCATGGCACTTGGCGAGCTTCAGGACGAGTATCGCGTCATCGGTGCCCACAGCAGGTCCAGCGACCGGCGCGACGCTGCCGCAGCGACATACAGGCTTCCGACGACGGGGGACCTCGACGCTTTAGTCGGCGACCCGTCGGTCGAGGCGGCTTTAATCCTGACGCCGCCAAACTCCCACAAGGATATCGCCTCGCGGTTTTTGGAGGCCGGAAAGCATGTGCTCCTGGAGAAGCCGATCGACGTGAGCACCGACCGCGCGGCTGAGATTGTTGCCCTTGCCGATCAGAACGACCGTCGCCTCGGCATCGTCCTGCAGCACCGCTTCCGCACGTCCAGCCGCGCGCTCGCAGACCTCTTGCACTCTGGACGCCTGGGACGCCTTTCCGCGGCCAACTGCACCGTGCCGTGGTGGCGCTCGCAAGCCTATTATGACGAGCCGGGCCGCGGCACGCTGGAGCGCGACGGTGGCGGTGTGTTGATGACCCAAGCCATTCATACGCTCGATCTGTTCCGCAGCCTCGTCGGTGGGATCCAACGCGTCGGAGCGCTGGCTGCCACCACTGCAATCCACCGCATGGAATGCGAAGACTATGTCGCGGCGGTGGTAGTCCTGAACGGCGGCGCCATAGGGAATATCATGGCAACGACGGCGGCGTTCCCCGGCCGGCCCGACTCCATCGAGCTGTTCTGCGAGAATGGCGTTGCCCGCATCGAAGGTGGCGAGTTGACCGTGCACTGGCTGACTGGCGAAACCACGCACGTTGCTGCCGAGACCGGTCTGGGTGGTGGCGCTGATCCGATGGACTTTCCTGCCGACTCCCACCGCGAGTTATTGCGAGATTTCGCTGCCTCCATCGACCACCACCGCGATCCCACCGTGAGCGGCCGCGACGCACTGAAGACGCATCACCTCATCGACGCCCTCATCCGTTCCGCTGACACCGGAATGTGGGAAACCGTCGCCAATGACTGACGGGCAAACCCAATATGTCGAGATTGGCGACATGGTCAGCTTCTCGAAGACGCTGACTGAGACTGACCTTGTCATGTTTTGCGCAATCAGCGGGGACTTTGACCCAATCCACGTGGACGAAGAGTACGCAAAGTCCACCGTCTTCGGGCGAAGGATCGCACACGGCATCCTGTCCATGGCGCTCCTTTCGACGGTGGCCGCGATGATGAGCGCTAAGGCAAAAGAACGCGGCTTCTCGGGCACATCGGTCTCGATGGGCTTCGACAAACTGCGCTTCGTGAAGCCGGTCTTCGTCGGCGATACGCTGACGGCCACCTATTGCGTGGACGAGGTCGCTGCCGAGCGCGGCCGGTCATACTCCGCGGTTAGCGTGACAAACCAGGAAGGCGAAACATGCGTCGCCGGACGCCACATTATGCGCTGGCTCGCGCCAGAATAACGTCGAGGGCACACTTTGGGCTGGGCCGGTGTATGGCCTGTCGCTGGATAGCTGTTGCGGTCCCAAAGGCCCCATGGTGAGGGCTTGGTGAGGCTGAGCGCGATGGCGCTGACGGCGCCGGCGATCAAATCGGACCGACAATCGTTTAGGTTAGGGCTCCAGCGAATCTGCCAAGGACAGCTGCGCTGCGATCGGGCCCCTCGCATCAGTGGCGACTAACTTCCCGCCAGCGGCAGATGCTGCGCCAAAAGGCAATCGTGAAACTGGAAGACACGAAGCCGCGAGCAAGTGAGCCTAGCCATGACGCTGACTTGAGTGCATGAGAACACGCGACACGAGGCTGCTTACCTTCGGCGCGGCTAAGGAAACGGCGACAATGGAGCCGACTGACGCGCTACAAAGCACTGGCTGTGGCGGTTGATCCACACGGATCCCCGGCGCGGCCGCGCCAGCTCGCCAAACCAGCCCGTGATCCTTGTCGCAGTCCGCTGCCAAGCGCAGTGTCCACGCTAACCAGTTGCGTTTTGGGGGCGGTCGATGCTGCGGGTTTTCGCCATCCTATTGATGCTGATTGCAGCGGGCTGCTCCGGCACGGTCCTCGACCAGACGGGGCCGCTCAACATCACCGCAATCACAGTGAGCAAGTCGCCTGATGTGGTGGCGGCGTCCAACATTCGCGCCAAGGTGAAGCGTGAGGCCAACGACCTCTTGCTGAACGTCAATCCTGGTGGCACCCCGGTGCGTGCAGTCATCGATGTGGACCAAGTGCAGTATAAGAACCGCGGACTGGCGCTCGTCGTCCCCAGCCAAAACAACATCGAAGCGACGGTCCAGTTGCGCGACAGGGACAACCGGACGGTGTCGGAATTTCGCGTGTCGGCGCAGACGGACCTTCGGTACCCTGGCGTCATCGGGGTGGTGACGAGCACGAACCGCCCGCTTGCCGACATTGATACCGCGCTCGCCCGCAACCTTGCCGGCGCGACGCTCTACCGGATCTACAAGCGGGCACCGATGCCGGCGCCGGGTGTCCCGCTGTTCTGACCCGCAGGACCGGCCGCCTTTGCCGCTCAACTCACCGCAAAGGGCGATCACCTCCAGGAACCGCTTCCTTTGGGAAACGACTCCGCGTCGCCCTGAAACGAACAGCGCTTCGGCACCGGCGTCTGCGCAGATCAGGTGACGTTTCGCGAAGAGCGATGGCTGGACAGCGTGACAGCGCTGTGATGAACGCGGTCAAGGTCCGTCGGTACGCCCAGGCGTTCCTACGGGCAGCGATCCGCCATGCCATTTCTTTCAGGGCCGAATTGCCACAAGCTGCAGCGACCCCAGCCTGACGGCCGCACATTCTTGGATGCCCAATGACCCTGCGCTCACGAAACGACATCAGCCACCGCTTGATGGACAGCACATTTGCGTCCCGCGACCTCGCTAAGCCACTGCCAAAATACAACTTTCCGGACGAGGAGCACAACGCGCGCGACGTCCTTCAGCTCGTAGAGGACGAGTTGCTGCTGGATGGCAATCCGCGCCAGAACCTCGCCACCTTCTGTCAGACTTGGGAAGAGCCCGAGCTGCATCAGATCATGAACGCGGCCATCGACCGCAACATGATCGACAAAAGCGAGTACCCGCAGACCGCCGAGCTTGAAATCCGCTGCGCCCACATGCTCGCCAACCTTTGGAACGCGCAGCCCGCGGACAACCCGGTGGGGACCTCGACCATCGGGTCCTCAGAGGCCTGTATGCTGGGTGGCATGGCCGCGAAATGGCGGTGGAAAGCGCGGCGCCAGGCCGCTGGAAAGTCCACGGACAAACCCAACATCGTTTGCGGCCCGGTCCAAGTATGCTGGGAAAAATTCTGCCGCTATTGGGAAATAGAGCAGCGCCAAATCCCGATGGGGCCAGACGCCATGCAGATGGACGCGAAGCGGATGCTGGAGGCGGTGGACGAAAACACCATCTGCGTCGTGCCCACCTTCGGCGTCACATACACCGGACATTACGAGTTCGTGGCCCCCATGGCTGAAGCTCTCGACACGCTGCAGAGACAGACCGGGCTTGATGTGGACATCCACGTGGACGCGGCATCAGGGGGTTTTCTGGCTCCCTTTTGCGCGCCCGATATCGTCTGGGATTTCCGACTGCCACGCGTGAAGTCCATCTCCACGTCCGGCCACAAGTATGGCCTGGCCCCGCTGGGTGTTGGCTGGATCGTGTGGCGGGACAAGGCGGAACTGTCCGACGATTTGGTCTTCTCCGTGCCATACCTTGGCGGCCAGGTCGGCACCTTCGCCATCAACTTTTCTCGCCCGGCCGGCCAGGTCGCGGCGCAATATTATCTGTTCAATCGGCTCGGCAGAGAGGGATACCGGCGGGTCCAGGACGCCTGCTACGCAACCGCCCTCCATCTCAGCCAGAAACTCAAAGAGCTCGGCCCGTTCGACTTCATCAACACCGGCGATCCCCAGCTTGGAATCCCGGCGGTGTGCTTCAAGGTGCAGGATGGAGCGTCGCTGCCCTACTCGCTGTTCGACCTTTCGGCGAAGCTGCGGGAGCGGGGATGGCAGGTGCCTGCCTTCAACCTCATCGATGACGCCTCGGACATCACGGTGGTGCGCATCATGGTTCGCCAGGGGGTGAGCCGGGATATGGCCGATCTTCTTTTGGAGGACATCCGTCGTGCCATCGCCCACTTCGAGCGTCACCCGGTTACCACCGCGCTCACCCAGGAGGAGCACGGCGGCTACACCCACAACTAGCCGCGTCGCGCGTGAGCCGAAAAACCCGAAAACTTGGGTGTCACACGCCCGAAGCGGAGAGCCATCATGAGTGACAGCCCAAAACCGGGGCCGGCCCGCACGACCGCGACCATTTCCGTTCTCACCCTTGCGGTCATGAACATTACTGCGGTGGTGAGCCTGCGGGGGCTTCCAGCTGAAGCGGAATACGGGCTCAGTTCAGCGGCGTACTATTTGTTTGCCGCGCTCTTCTTCCTCATGCCGGTGGCAATCGTTGCGGCCGAGCTTGCCACGTCGTGGCCGCAGAAGGGTGGCGTGTTCCGCTGGGTCGGCGAAGCGTTCGGCGCGCGCGTGGCCTTCCTCGCCATGTTCATGTTGTGGATCGAGGTGACGATCTGGTTCCCAACGGTCCTGACCTTCGCGGCCGTGTCCCTGGCCTTTATGGGGCCGGACCAAACCTGGGATGCGAGCCTTTCGGAAAACAAATACTACACAATCGCCGTGGTGCTTGCGGTCTATTGGCTCGCCACCTTCATCGCGCTCCGCGGCGTGAAGAGCTTTGCGGCGGTCGCGAAATGGGGCGGGATCGTCGGCACGATCATCCCCGCTGCGGTGCTGATCGTGCTGGGTTTTGCGTACTACGTGACCACTGGTGAATCGCAAATCACGCTGACCTGGTCCGACGCCATGCCGGACCTGTCCCGCTTCAGCAACCTCGTCCTCGCGGCGTCCATCTTCCTGTTCTACGCCGGGATGGAGATGAACGCGATCCACGTGCGCGAACTCAAAGATCCCGCGCGTCAGTACCCAATCGCCATCCTGATTTCCTCGCTCGCAACAGTCGCAATCTTCGTCCTGGGCACGCTCGCCATCGCGATCATCATACCCCAGGCGGACATCAACCTCGTCCAAAGCCTCCTCATCGCCTACGATGAATTCTTCACCCACTTCGGCATTGGCTTTCTCGCACCAGTCATGGCCGCGATGCTCGCCTTTGGCGTGCTCGGCGGGGTGACGGTGTGGGTGGGCGGACCCTCGGCCGGGTTCTTGATTGTGGGTCGGGCTGGCTACCTGCCGCCGCTCCTGCAAAAGACCAACCGCGCCGGCGCACCGGTGAGCCTCCTCATCCTGCAGGCGTGTTTGGTGACGCTGCTGGCGCTCTTGTTTGTGGTGCTGCCATCGGTCCAGGCGACCTATCAGATCCTGGCCCAGCTGACGATCATCCTCTACCTCATCATGTACATGCTGATGTTTGCAGCCGCCATCTGGCTGCGGTACTCCCAGCCCGACACACCGCGGCCCTACCGCGTGCCAGGCGGCATGGTGGGCATGTGGCTGGTGAGTGGCCTTGGCTTCTTGGCGGCACTGGCGGCGTTTCTCACCTCGTTCATTCCGCCGAGCCAGATCGGCGTCGGTAGTCCGATCCTGTACGTCCTTCTGCTGGTCGCCGGGGCGGCACTCTTCGTGGCGATCCCGTTTGGGATCTACGCCTTGCGCCGGCCATCTTGGAACTTGGAGCAGGACTTCGAACCCTTCTCTTGGTCTCGCCCCGGCCAAACTCAACAAACGCGGGCGCCTTAGGTCACGCCAGTTATGAGGGCGTGACCTAGGCGCGAGGTAGAGGAAGGAGCGCAAAAGGTCATGGCTACGGCATCCGGTCAGTACGATCATCACACAATCAGCGCTGCGGTGAAGAAGGCGCATGCTGCGGCCCTCAATCGCGCCGGCGGACGCAACGCGGATTACATCCCGTTTCTTGCCGAAGTGCCATCGGACCTTTGCGGTGTTGCTGTTGCGACCGCCGATGGTGCTGTGTTTGAGGCTGGTGATGCGCGCTTTGAGTTTGCCATCGAGTCGATCTCGAAAGTGTTCACCCTCGCCTTGGTAACGGAGGAGATTGGGCCGCAGTCTGTGCGGTCCAAAGTCGGCGCGAACCCCACTGGGTTACCCTACAATTCTGTCATTGCGTTGGAGCTTAACCACGGCAAACCGATGTCGCCGCTGGTGAACGCGGGCGCTATCGCGACAGTCAGCCTTGTGCCCGCAGACGACACGGAGGCGCGCTGGTCGAAAATCCTGAACGGCCAGTCAAGTTTTGCCGGACGGCCCCTACAGCTTTCAGAAGCGCTCAACACGTCGGAGCAGTCCACAAACTTCCACAACAGAGCGATTGCTTGGCTCCTTTACTCTTCCGGCACCCTTTATTGCGATCCCATGGACGCTCTCGACGTTTACACTCGGCAGTGTTCCACCATGATCTCGACCGTGGATCTTGCCAAGATGGGAGCGACACTTGCGGCCAAGGGGGTGAACCCCTTCACCGGCGAGAGGGTGGTCAGTGAAAGCAACGTGCGTCACATCTTGGCACAGATGATGATGGAAGGGCTCTACATCGCCTCCGGAGACTTTGCTTATACAGTCGGTCTCCCCGGCAAGAGTGGTGTTGGCGGCGGCGTGCTTGCCATCGCGCCCGGGAAACTCGCCATTGCGGGCTTTGCGCCGCCGCTCAACGAGGCGGGCAACAGCGTGCGTGGCCTCGCTGCTGTCGCTTCTGTCGCAAAGGCGTTGGATCTCAACTTGTTCGCGGGCTGAGGCCGCAAGGCGGCGTCCCCCGCTACGATCCCCGGTATTCAGCTGCCCTGCCGGAAGGCAGTTGCGAGACCTGGGGCACCTCCCGGGCGTGACCCGCTCTAGGCGACGCTGCTGTCGTTAGTGGTCGGGCCTTGAAGTATTCGTTTGCGACCGAGATGGTTCAAAGCAACGATAGATCGTCAATAAAGCTCTCGAAGTTGCTGAAAATATTAGGGCCGTCGTCACCGTTACCTCCGTTGAAAGATTGAAGTCCGGATTCGTCGACGATGAAACCGGGGCTATTGCCCGTAACCGGTGAATTGCCTCCGTTTGGAATAAAATCGCTCGGCGGTCTGCACGTAACGGTGAAGAATAGAATTCGCCCGTCAGGCAGAGCCGACAGCGTATTGCTGCAGACCAGGCGCAAGAACGCAGCATCTGGATCATCGTTTGATGCGCTGTTGTCTGTATTGTCGGTGGTCTCGGTGTCCGTCGTTGGGCTGGTCGATGTGCCGCCATCGGTCACCGATACTGTCACAGTCGCTGTGTTGGTTGCCGTACCGTTGTTGGCCTCGACCGTGAGGGTGAACGTCTCGCCTGTCGCTAAGGCCAGGTCGTCAGTATCGTTGACTGTGATTTCGCCAGTGAGGCTGTCGATGGCGAACGGCAGATCGCTATCGCCGTCGCTGCTCGTGTTGCCCGCAATGATCGAAAAGGTGACGTTCTCGTCAGTGGCACCGCCGTTGCCGTCAGTGGCATCCACGTCGATGACAGCGGTGCCGGTTGCCGCGTTGTCGGCGATACTGACGGCTTCTTCGAAGTCTGCCAGCGCGCCTAAAAAGATCGGTGCGGCGGGTTGGCTTTCGAAGGCGCCGACGTCCACCGCGGTACCGACGTCCCGGTCAAAGCCGGTTCCTCGCCCGTCGGTGGTGAGGCCGGCGGCTGCTGCGGTATCGCCAACGTCAACGCCGAGGCCGCCCGTGCGAAGCGCCACGGTTTCCACCGCGCCGCCGTTGTCGGCGAGTACGCCACCGAAGAGCCCGAGTGAGGGTTCTGAGGGGAGAGACTGCGTGCCATCGCCATTGATATCGATGAAGCTGGAAGTGGAGGCGAACAACAGGGCGGAGACTGTGGATTGGTCGGCACCGAGAGTGGTGGCAGTGCCTGCGCCATCGATGAAGTCGGTTCCGATGATGCTGCTTGCCGAAAACGTCTCGGGCAGGGCAGTCGCGTAAATGTCTGTTCCGATGCCGCCGGCACCAACGCCATTGCCAGAAACGATCGAGTTGACGATGGACGTCGTTGCCGTGGCGTCGTTGATATAAAGGCCGCCGCCGTACTGAGCGGCATAGTTGGACGTGACGGTGGAGTTGAGCAGCGACAGGGTGTTGTTGCCCGATGGCCCAACGCGAACGCCATCCAAGTGGAGCGCACCGCCGTCATCGAACGCGACGTTCATCGCAACGGTCGAGTTTGTGAGCGTCAGCGACGAGTTGGTGTTCTGCCGAACATAGAAGGCGCCGCCATCGTTCTGCGCCACATTGCGCGAGATCGTGGATGTCTCCACTTCGACGCTGCTGTAGCTGATCCATACGCCGCCGCCATCATAGGCGCTGTTACCGTCTATGGTGCTGCCGCTGATTTGCGCTGAAGCGACGCCGTAAAGCTGCAGGCCACCGCCCGTGTAGCCGGCCGTGTTGTTTGAGATGGTGACGCCCGTAAGCGTTACGCCGCCACTACCGTAGATGTACCCGCCGCCGCCATAGCCGAAACCGCCACCGTCGTCGGCGCTGTTTCCGGTGATGACAGTGTCGGTGATGGTGTCTGAAGCGGAGTTGATCAGCGCGAACCCGCCACCGTCATTCTCGCCCATGTTGCCGCTGATGGTGCTTCCCGTGATGACCACGGATGTGGCGTCGTAGGCGAAGATACCCGCACCGTTCCCGCCAGTGACGTTGTTTGAGATGGTGCTGTTGGTGATGGTGAGCGCACCGCCATCCACCAAAATGCCGCCGCCGGCGCCGAAGGCTTCGTTGTCCGTGACGGTGACGTTGTTCAGCGTCACGTTGTCCCCGACGGCGGAGTAGATGCCGGCCCCAAACGCGCTGAGGCCGTTTGAGATGACGAGCCCTTCCAGCGCTACGGTGTTTGCCGCTCCGGGGTCGCCGTCGTCCACTTCGAACACGCGGATCGCGTCGCCGCCGGAGACGGTGATATCCTGGTCGCCGTCCGATTCGGTATCGCCATCGATGGTGATGCAGTTGGCGAGGACGAGCGGGCCATCTCCGGGGTTGAGCGTAATGGTCCCGCCGGCAAGGCCTACGTCAAACTCGATAAGGACGTCGCCAGCGTGGTCATTGGCAAGCTCGATCGCTTCTCGGAGCGACAGGTCACCGGCCCCGCCCATGTCGGCAACGGAACGCCCGGCGCCGGCGGCATCGAGCTCGTCATCAAGGATAGTTACCGTGAGTGTGAGAGATGGTGCGCCGGTAGCCATAGAAGCCCTTGATAAAATTGGCAGAAGTCAGGGCCGCCGCTCGTATTTCGCTCTAATGGCTGAACATTGCTGATTCCCATATCGCCATGATACAGGCGTTTAAACGAAATGTACATTAACTGTCTGTATACGCTGATGGTACTCGGTTTTTGAAAGCTGAAGGCCTGACGGCGGACAAGCTGCGTTAGGCGGCAATCCACCTGCGGCGAACGCTGGAGTCCTGAGAACGCTGCACCGGCCAGGTGATGGGAGTGGCGCGTCCACCCCACAGTACAGACAGCAGCCCTATCGCCATGACGCGTTGCGGTTGGCACTCATCCACCTCGCCATACAGGAAGAGCGTTAAGGCTAGCGCAAGGCAGGCAAACAGCTCCGCACCAAAGGTCGGCGGGCCAACCACCAGAAGTACGAGCGCATCTGGCGCGAGGAATTGCTGCAGCCCCCCACAGACACAAGAAACGGAAACGCCTCTACCCACACGACGCGTCGATGATCGGACTAAGGCCATATCCCTGGAAAATCTGTGCAAGCCGAGCCGATTAGAAGTACTGAGTATGATTTAGTATTAACGAACATTTCGGCGTGGTTGACTGTCTCTACGCGAGGCCAAGTCTTTTTCCCTTCAAGGCCGGCCGGTTTTTCGGGATCAGATTGTCTATCCCGCGCGGGTTGGGCCGCTTCTGGGCCAACTTCTTTTGCGATTTTGGGCATAGCCGCCTCCCGCGCGCGGCGTGTGCCACTGCCTGCGAATGTGACACGATGCACAACGCCCGTCCCGCGGCGCATCACGCATCGTTCCGGTGCCGCGAGTGTTCCTCATGTCTGCCGACGTTCTCGACAGCCGCTACTCCTGGATCCGCCTTGGCATCTCGCTTGCCGTGGCAACGGTGGCCAATGTCGGAATTTGGGCGGTGGTGGTGGTCATGCCAGCGCTGCAAGCCGAGTTCGGGATCGATAGGGCCGCGGCATCAATCCCGTATGTCACGACAATGCTGGGCTTTGGTGTTGGCAATCTGGTCATTGGCCGGTTCGTCGACCGGTTCGGTGTTGTTGCGGCGCTGATTGGCGCGAGCGTGATCATGTCGGTGAGCTATGCCCTGACAGCGGTCTCGGGCGCGATCTGGCTGGTGTATGCGTTGCACTTTCTGATCGGGTTTGGCAGCGCGGCCGGCTTAGCGCCGCTCTTGGCCGACATCTCCCACTGGTTCGCGCGCCGGCGCGGGATCGCGGTCGCGTTGGCGGCGACGGGCAACTACCTGGCCGGCGCAGTTTGGCCGGTGGCGTTGAGCGGCCTCCTCGTCGACGGCAGCTGGCGGCACGTCTACTTCGCACTCGCCGGGATCGTTCTTGTCGTGATGATCCCGCTGACGCTTTGCCTACGCCGAAAAGTGCCGCCCGAGGCGATGGCCCATGCCGATCGGGTCAGTGATGCCAACCGGCAGGCGGTGGCGATACCGCTTAGCGTCCTCAAGTGGCTGTTGGCGGCAGCTGGCATCGGCTGTTGCGTCGCTATGGCCATGCCGCAGGTGCATGTGGTGTCCTTCGCGGCCGATCTTGGCTGCACGCCGGCGGTGGGTGCGCAGATTTTGTCGGTGATGCTGTTGGGTGGTGTGGCGTCGCGGATTGTCTTCGGCATTCTTTCCGATCGACTGGGCGGCGTGAAGACCCTCATCATCAGCTCGCTGCTGCAGGCGTTTGCGCTGTCGCTTTACCTGCCGCTCAACGGGGTGTCGGCGCTGTTTGTGGTGAGCCTGATCTTCGGCCTGTCCCAGGGCGGGATCGTGCCGTCCTACGCGATTATTGTGCGCGAATACTTCCCTGCGCGGCAGGCGGGCACCGTGATTGGGTTCGTGATCTAGGGCCGGGGCCCATTAACACGATCTGTTAAGGCGGATCGGGTTCGACGATTTCCGAAGGGAGATCACCATGAACCAAGCGCATTTTTGGCTAAGCGAGGCGCAGTT
>ERZ1740058.495-NODE-495-length-29681-cov-7.623776_pt1 | contig 29681 bp, 36 predicted proteins | sample MGYA00581745_ERZ1740058 | MGnify/ENA primary metagenome ERZ1740058 (study PRJEB43018, sample SAMN04849742) | marine metagenome | isolation source: floating plastic debris | place: Pacific Ocean | collected 2008-08-30 | study: EMG produced TPA metagenomics assembly... | reverse complement strand
AAGAACCGGAACGAAGTGGAGTTCAGCGAAGCTAACCGAGCCTGCGAGCTCGACGAAGTCAAATCCAAAGCTTCTGCCCACAGACCAGCCCGCCTCCCCGCTGGATTTTCAGGCCAACGCTATTGTGTCAATCTTAAAACAGACAGTTAAAAACTTAAATATACTCTTATTTATTCTCCAACTTCTACACCTCATAAAAGGTTAAATAGTATTACAAGTATAGAATACTCCATTCATTTGAAGGTAATGAAAACTATTTTGATGCCTTGGCTATTGGTTGGTCACCAAATTTTCGCTCACGAGGGTCCTCTAGCGCTTAAAGTAGAGCGGCTTGCTCGCCGAGTGAAAAAGAATAAATCTTCATTTTACCATCATTTTGCTGATCTAGAGATATTTAAGGTACATCTTCTCACCTATCATCAAACAAGAGCTGAAATGATTATTGAGGAAGAAAGCCAATGCCAAAGTATTCATCCAGACCTTCTGAACGTCTTTTTAAAGTACAAACAAGATTTATTGTTTCATCGGCAGCTCTTGGTAAATAGGGAAATAACAGCTTATGGAGACTTATACGAGCGTATCAACCAAGCAGGTATTAAAGCTATTTTGAGGATTTGGAACCAAGCATTAGGTTTACGAGAGAATTCTCCTGTGGGAGAGCGATTTTTAAAGCTTGGGATAGAAAACCTGTTTCAAAGGGCTTCTACAGAGAATATTACAAAAAAATGGCTCTCAGAAGTTTTTTTAGAATTAAAAGAGGTAGCCATCGCACTACGAGTAGCTAGGTAATGGACGGTAACGTCTAAAAATACTGCACACTATTGCAGATATTGAGGCCAAACTTGATACTCTATGAATGTTGATTTCTATACGCTTGGCCTCAGCCTTATTTTTATGCACGAGATGGATGCAATACGATGCTACGAATGGCGGATTCTTCCCATTACTTCTTTTCTAGAAGATAAAACTGGAATGATTGTCTTCATTTTTCTTCATGTTCCTTTGTTTTATTTATTGTTGCTACCTTCTATCTCACAGAGTGTTGCCTTTAAGACGGGCTTTAGTATATTTTTGATTATTCATTTCTTTTTACACTTGCTCTTTCTTTTCCATAAGAAAAATGCTTTTCGAGACTGGGTTTCTTGGTCGATTATCACGGGGGCAGGTATTTGTGGAGCGCTTTATCTTCAACTCACCTTGTGAGTAATACTACATACAAGCTATTTATACAGGGGCTTGGTGAAAAATAGTTTTTATCACACCTTCAGGAAGATTGATACGTTGTGATTTGGGAAAAATTTGATAATGTATGAGGCTATCAACCTATTACTTTTCCTGATACTAGCTGAGAGCAATTTTAGATTGTCTTCTTGAGCTTGTAATCACCATTAACGTTATCAATAATGATGACACAATCTTTGAAGAAGTTCATACCTATTCTTAGCTTTTTAGTCTCTTTTATGATCACAGGGACGTTTGTTTATGCAATACCTCCTAACTGTACGCTTGGATCAGTCCCTTTTTTTACTTCAAATTTTTGAGACCCTCCTAGCGCGTAGGTTTCTCTTGTTGTATCTTTAAAGGAGTATTTATCCAAAAGTTTTTTTCCTAAAGGATGATCAAGCGGTATGCTAATGCCAGGAGTAGAAGCACCTGAGTCTATTAAGCAGGTGTACGTTTGCCCTTCGATGGTGATGAGCGCATAAGGAGAACCGTTTTTTCTAACTATTTTGAGTGTTGTAAAGGATTCATCCGATAGATCTTCATTTGACAGCTCGAGTGATTTATTAGGATAGTCGATTTTCCAACTGGCTTTATTAATAACCGACTGGCCAATAATGCCTCCAAAGTTAGGTATCTGTTCTTTCAGGCCTTGAAAATCTCCTAGCATTGACGTCGACTGAACAAAATCAACTTCTCCAATTTTTAATGATTCGGTAGTTTCTTTAGTAAGTATTACTTTTTGCTGTGTTGTACCCACTGCAGTTATCTTCTTTCCACTTGCTTTTTCGTCTTGTATTAGACTCAATTGTGCTCCAGTATCGAAGAGGAAGTTTTTTGATATACCATTTACCTCAACAGGGAAAAAAATTACTGACTTATAGGTCTTGAAAGTGATTGAATGCCGAAAGCTTTTAGGTACTACACTTCCTTTTTTTTGTAGGGAGGTTACCGAAGCGCAACTACCTAAGAAGGTTACCAAAAAAAATATGCTCAATTTCTTCATAAAATATTAGCTTGACGTAATCTATTTTTAGTCTTGTAAAATAAAGCATAAGAAATGACTAAACAATAAAGAGCGCCTACTATAGCTTTTCTTATTAAAGTAAAAAGAGTATCAATAGGTTGGTTTCTCCATCATTTATCAATTGGAGGAACTTTCAAACCATCAGAATTTCCGCTATTATTCATACCTACTAGTATGTTTATTCATCCGCTAAATTAAACGTATTTCGAAGATGGTCATTGTTAATGATCGCTTCGATGATGTCTTCGCTTTTCTTTGCAATCTTGAAAGGGTGCTCTTTGTAGAGTCTTGCGTAAATATCGTCGATATCCACGAGTATGGGATCAACCTTCGATTCGGAAAGCTCAAAAATTCGTTTTTTGTAGCTACTGTGCCATTTCATACTGTCAGGGTTTACCCAGCCGTTTTTAATAAATCCCTTAGTCTTTTTGGGGCACCTACAGGGGTTATTCGTATTGACTAGCCCGCAGCGATTATGCATCCATTGGTATAGATCTTTTCTTGCTCTTACTAGTTTTTGGCGAAAATTGGCAGGGCTGATTTCAAAAATTTCACTAGCCAAGCGGTGATCAATCTCAAACACTTCTCCCACAATATATATAAGCCTTTGGTTTCTATCAAGGCACATCAACATACCCGCCATACAAGCCACCTTGCTTTCTTCTATTTCGAGTTGCAAGGCGTTTTCTTCCTCCTTGGTAAGTTCAGCGTTTGGCGAACTTTCTATGTAATTGAAAAACGTCTCGAAATTGGTAACCACTTTCTCATAAGCCTGTTTTTTGAGGTTTAGGAAATGGTTAAAGGTTATTCTATACAGCCAAGTCCTAAATCTCCCTTTAGAAGCATCATATTTAGCCAAGTTGGTAACCAACTTCACCAAGATATCTTGTGTAACGTCTTCTGCATCTTCCACGTTGTTGATCATTCTCATGGCAATATTAAAAATGTATTGTTGATGGCGCTTAATAAGCGCGCTCAAGCTGTCGCGGTTTCCGTCCACTGCCTGCGCAATAAGTTGTTGGTCTTGCTCGTCAGAGTAATTACTTCCACTAAAGGGGTTTACTTGTACTTTCATCTTGATGCTTGTAACAGGGTGATTTTGTAATCGCTGTTTTCGAAGTTATACTTTCCTGTTGCTTTTCCTTTTTCATTAAATGTAAAATAGAGACTTCCCTTGTAAATGTTCCCATTATCGGCCTTTGTTTGCCAGTTTCCTTCAAAACGACCTGTCTGCGCCTTAAAAATGAGTGACATCTTGCCTTTACGGTGCTCCCCTTCTGAAAAGTAGGCGTACTTGATCATTAAAGTATCATTTTTAAAACTAGCAGCGGGGATGGTTGCTACTCCCGCTGCCTGAATATCTATTTTGTATTCTGAAAAATGCTCTATAAAAATGGATGCAAGTGCTTTTTGTCTCTTTTCATTTTGGGTATCTCCATCACAACTCATTAGTAATAAGCCTAAACTGTAGAGAAGGTATTTCATTTCGATAATTTTTCAAGACCACTGGCACCTGCCGTATACATTTCTTCTATGGCTTGCTTTACTGTCTCAAAGAGTGACTCGTCTTCGATAGTAAACTTTAAATCCCATTGGAGTTTTGTCTGCTCACCATACTCCTTTACTTGCATTGTCCCCACAACACTTTCGATAGGTAAAAGAGGTTGGCTATCAATGGAATATTGAAATACTTGATTTTCATTGTCCACTTTTAAAATAGTTTCGTTCATGGCTCCTTTTTCTGTTAAGCAAACCCTTTTGTCTCCGTCTAGGTGGCAGGCAGTAATTACTGGTAGCCATTCATTTACGCCTGTTGCCTTACTAATGTTGGCCCATACTTTGCCCGCAGGTGCATTGATGGTGTGTAATGTTGAAATGATCTTTTCCATGGTAGTTAATTTTTTTGTGTTTCGTAATTGATTCCTTTTGCTTCAAGGCTTTTTCTTTCCTTGTGGTCGATGGTGCATTGGCCTGCGAAATAGCAAATAATACAACGGGCAGATAAGACAGTTCCGAATTGTGCCACCGCCAAAACTCCTAGCAGGACTGCGTATGTTAGGTTACTATTAAAGAAGTAAATAGCTCCTAGTAAGGCTCCAAAACCAACGATGGTTCTGAGGGTTCGGTCTTGCCAACCAATATTTCTGTTGTAGGAATACCTAATTCCTTTCATAAATCTATTCATACAGCTCTTTTTCTAGTCCTTCCACATTGTGTGGAATTACCATTGGAACAACAGCCTTCGTAAGGTGTGACAAAACTTTCTGGGAGGTATCTTGTGAGGTTAGCAGAGATACCTTAAAAATGAGCTTTCTTCGCTATAATAGCTGCTATTTTTCTTCCGCTTTGAGGGCTTCAATTAAATCATTTAGGTGTTTTTCCCATTGGGGGTAGCTGGCAGCATCTTTCCAGAGAAGTACAATCTCTCTGCTACCCTCTTCATCAGGGACTTCATTTTTAATGTCGGTTAGGTATTGTAAAAGGAAACGAATAGATGTTTTATCTGCTGTAAAAGCTACTACCCGTTTTTTTAGATCTCTTGTTTCCTCTTCTTCGTTTTCATATGCCAACTGACCAGTCGTTTTAAACATTAGGTACAGCTCTGCTAGTGCCATAGCGGTATTGTCATAATAAAAATCAATGTCAGTAAAAGTAGCGCCCAAAAATCCACTTTCTTTCATAGTGCTTATTAGTGCTGAAAGGGTGAGGTGGACGGGCGTAGTAGTAGGGTATTTCGTTGAAATATAGTCGCTAATAAAGTCGACTACATCGAGTCCTGCGTCACTTTCTAATGCTTTGTATCCCCAAGCGCCCATAAAATATGTTTTATTTAGTTATTGTCTTTATTTTTGAAAACCCTCTTGGTTATTTTATCAGGCACTGTAAGGCGCTTGAAATAATTCAGGAGCAATCGACTTTCTAGCTTTTTCTAGCTCATCTTTATCAAGACTTGCTGTAGCATCAAAGGCTATTTGGTTGCTTACGTACTTTTTCTTCAGTACTCGCTTTTCAATTGTTTTAAGTAGTTTGTAGTTGTCTAGATTATAACTTTCGACCTGCTCTGCCTCTTTGCCTGCAAAGTAGAGAGGGCTACCCAGCCAATAAATATTTAAGGCAGTGGCCAGTTCGCATTTTGGATGTTTGATTACCCAGTTTAAAAAGCTATAGCCTCCATCCCAATTATAGTAAGCGGCATACTTATCAATTTCTGCTGATGTGGAGGGAATTTGCGTCTTCTTAGTTCTACTTTTCCTTAAAGCTTCGCAATATTTGTATTGTGCTTCTGTACAATGAAAGGTCAAATTTTTTGTTCCTCTTGTGTCAATATCCCACAAATCTGCCACATTGATCGATGAAATATCGCAGTAGTTTAAGCTTTTAAGGTAATCCATATGTAGCTTTTGAAGGCTAGCTTGTCCTAGAAGCGTAAGTTTTTGTACGATGTCTCCTCCAATGGATAAGTAAGTGAGGCTATCGGAGCTAACGGTCAGTTCAGGTGTTTTACTAGAGACAAAAAGCGTTGCCAAATGGGTTAAGCCTGAGAAATCAGGGGCTTCGCCCGTAACCAGATGAGAAGTGTCATTTCCTCTTGCCCTTATTCCCCAGTGGAATTCGACCCAATGCTTATTTTCAATAATCGGTCTGTAGAGCGCTGTAGCAATAATTTGACTAGATACCCATGCTTGCGTACTCATCCCTTGTTGATTACAGACATTTTGAAACCAATCGTATTCTTGCTGCTCAAGCTCGTGGTCTACAGGGCCAATTCTGACAAATGGTGCTTCAGGTTGCGTAGTTTTATAGACATCAATAGGAACTCTATTGTTAATTCTATCAAGTTGATGCTGGACGATCTTCTTTAGATAATCTCTATCGTGAGCATTGTTATCATAATACCCTTTGAGATTATGCTGGTCGAAAGCTTCGTCGATAATCGTGAAAAGTTCTTGAGCCCTCTCATTTACCTCTTTTTCATTAAAATACTCGTCGGTGTAAAACTTAAATGCTGCTTTCTGTAAGGGGAAAAACTTTGTGTGAAGCTCATCACGATTTTTATAATAAGGCATGCTTTTTAATCAATCTATTATTTGTATTTCTTAGGCTTGTTAATATCCTCTTTAGCGATTACTTCTTTATACTACGCCAAAATTAATTAAACTGCGGGCTGCGTCTACAATCGCCTGCTCATCAGATAAGGGCTGCCAGCCTAAAAGCTTTTTTGCCTTCTCATTATTATGCGTTCTGTGTGCTCCTAAGTCCATTATCACATTTTTCAACTTCTTATCAAAGTTAGATACTAGTTTTAATAAAGTATCAGGTAGCTCCCTAGAAGGTATTTTTCTATCAGGGAAGTGCTTCTTTAAGACTTCGCTGATCTCTTTCATAGTATAATATTGGTTGGTAGCCAAAAATCTCTCATTGGCAGCCTTGTCACTTTCCATGGCCTTTATATGTAGGGCTGCTACTGAGCGTACATCCACCAACGACCAGCCAATCTTTGGGATAAGGGGAGTACTTCTGTCTAAAAGTATTTTGACGGCTGCGATGGAGGTACTAAAATCTTGCTCTAGTATGGGGCCTAGTATCACACCCGGGTTGATGACGGTCATCTCTAACCCTGATGTATCCTGATGAATAAAGTCCCAGGCGGCTTTCTCTGCAATGGTCTTACTAATAGAATAAGCGGTATGGTCGGCGATATTGGTTTCATCTGACCAATCTGCTTCATCGAAGCTTTTACGTTTCGTTTTTCCGTAGCTTATCGCCGCTATAGAGGAAGTTATGACCACTCTTTTTACTCCAGCGGCAGCGGCAGCACTTAAAACGTTGAGGGTACCTTCTTTGGCTGGTTCTACGATAATACTAGGATCGCTTGGTAACTTCAGCGGGACAGGTGAGGCTAAATGAAGCACATAGTCGACATCTTTTACCGCTTTTTGCCAAGCACTTTTATCTTGTAATTCAGCTTGCGTAAAAGATAACGCGTTGATATGCTTTGTGTGTTGGCCAATAATCGACTTAATCGAATCTGCTCGTGCTAAGTCACGCATTGTACCAATCACTTCGTATCCTTCTTCCAATAATTGTATGGTGGTATGGGAGCCTAAAAAGCCTGTAACGCCCGTTAAAAGTACTTTTGCCATATAAAGCTATTTTTAAGTTAGGTTTATTGATCAAAATGATCTTCTTGTAAATTAATTTTATTAGTACAGACTAATAAATATACAGATAGTAAGTGTATTTTCACACAGTATTTCCTTGACAATAATTACAACTATTCACATACGGATGGGATTGCCAAAACCAAAGCAGCTATGAATAGATGCTAGATTTGTATAATACGTTGCTTACCTTTACTATCACGTCTATTATTATTCAACTAACTCTTTTGCTTTTTCCCACAGGCCTTCCTGTTTATTCTTAATTTCTTCTCCTACTTCTTTTAGATTGTCTGTGCTTGAATACTTTTCTAGCCCTTCAACAAAATTCTCTAAGCTTTCAATGGTTTCAAATATCTCATCAACATGAGGGATGTTTTGATCTTTCAAGACTTTTTTCCAGTCCACTTTAGATAAAATCGATAATATATACTTTGTGACGATCTTACCTAGAAAATACTTATCGTAAACTCCGTTTAGTACCTTTCCAGCTTCTCTGTTTTTCAGATATTCAATGGATTCATCTATCACTTCTTTTTCATCGGAAGAAAGTAAGCTACTCTGCTTTAACTTTGCTAAAGCAGTAGCTGCTTTGTCATTTTCCTCATATTTTAAATACAAATAGGTTTCAATAGCCCAAACTATCTCGTTATCTATACCAATCTTATTGGCATCTTGTAGAAATGCTTCAAAGTCTTGTAAGGCACGCTCTTCATCAATTTCTCTCTCCATCATCAACCTATCGCACCCTCTGAATAAATGATTTAAAGCGTGAAACCCTGTATGTGTTTGCTTTTGATCTAAGTTACCCCACTGAAAGAAAACACGTGTATAGGGTAGGTCTATATTTTTATTGTTGTTCAACCAGTCAATATTTCTTGAAGTCTCGTCTTCTGACAAATAGTAGAACCCTTTTTCAAAAAATAAGAATCCTCTAAAAAATTGCAATAAAGTTTTGATTTCGGAATCAGGAAGTAGTGTTGGTTGTGTTTTTGAGCACTCGTACAGCGCTACTTCTTTTCCCAAATCTCTGCTTAGTATTACAATGGCGCTTAAAACGGCATGCTCAATGTTTTGAACATACTCTTTTTCTTCTCCTACATAGTATTCTCTTGTTTCACTGGTAGAGTCTCCGTGAATGACGTTGAAAGCATCGATCAAGGTAGGGAAAGTGTCTTCGTCCGTTTTCGATATGAACGCCTCCATTCTCTTGTAGTCGCGATACATCGAAATGTAGTCTAATACAGAAAGATTTTCAGCGTTGGTATTGTATTTAACTAGCTGATTAGAGATACGATCGAGATCTTTCTTGAAAGATTGAAATTCGCTTGATATGGTGTCTTTTTCGACAGAAGCCCTGATCGAAATTTTAGCAAACTTATAGGTATTTACCTTGTAGGAATCAAGACTTTCTTCTAAAGCATCCTTATCTCTTTCTAGTAATTCTTCGTCAGTTTTTTCGGAACAGCCAACAGGGAATATTAGTACTAGAAGCAGTAGCGTTGTTATATATTTCATTGAATATTCTTGTTTATTTATTTTTAATAACAGACAAGCTGATCGACACTATATAGGTCGCTTGTCTGATTGAGGTAACGAGGCTAGTGAAAACTTTTTTATTAAAAAAAATACCCTTGATTACTTGTAACTATTACAACTGGATTCAACCCTAAAGTTGGAAGAACTAAGACTCATTTTGCATTTTCTTGCAACTCCAAAAGATATTCTTTGAGTTGAGTGGTAATGCTGGTCTTAGCTGAAACTCCCTACTCACTCCGTTTTTATTCTTTCATTTATATCACTGTATAGCTCCTCAGCATTCTCTACCATATGCCAATGGCCGATACCTTTATATAGTTGATTGGGAATGCCTTGTTCTTTAATAAAGGCTTGTGTTTCTAACGGGGTATCAATATCACCCCATATGTAGAGACATTGGCAAGCCAGATGCTTAAAGGCTACTCCACATTTATTTTCTTTAACGTACGCCTGGCTGGTGAGGCTCCAATTTCTCATTCCCTCCGGATTTGCTAACCTTACGCTGCTGTAGTATCTTCTGTAGCGCTCTTCTGACTGAGCAAGTTCGAAAATTTCTTGTTCAAACGAGACTGCAAATTCTTGCGCTGTATTAAAGGCTAAAGGTTTGCTAGAGAAATAACTATCTGCTTCTGTTAGATTACCTTCAATGTTGAAGTAATAATTTATTTTCTCTTTCAAGTGTTGGCAAATCCAAGTGCCAATGAGTGCTGCTAAGGAATGCGCTACTATATTTACTTTTTGCTGCGGATCGGTTTCCTGCTCAATTATTTTTGTGATTAAGTCGGCCTGTTCACGTATTGAAAGAAAAGCTGGATTGAGCGGACTCGCACCAAACCCTGGCAAATCGACCACATAAATATTGGTACTTTCATTAATAGGTGATTCAAATACTTCTTTGTAGGCAAGTCCTGAATCAGCAAATCCGTGTAAAAACCAAATAGAGGGCTTGGCATTATCTATTTCATTATGCCTAATTAGTAGCCCTTGTGCGACTTTTATCTTCATAGGATGTTATTGAATGGCAAGTACACTTATAGCCTTGTTTACGCTTTTATAAATACGCTCTCTTCTTACTTAGTCTCTTTAAAGCACTCGTTAAAGTCTATTTTAAGTAGCTTTTCTATGTTCTCGGTACTTTCTGCTAGGGTATATACACCAAAGGCGAGTTGCTTTTGGTAGTCAAAAATCGTTTTATTCAATATTTTGGTAAATTCACCCTCCAACTTATCTAAGTTAGGTTGTTGTTTGCTTTTATCTATGTGTGTTCCATTGTAAGCAATAAAAAACACAAAATTACCCTCAGGGTGCTTTTCCCATATTTTACGCCAATCTGGACTTTTTTCTTCAATGAAGTACTGGTAAGGGTTCACATTTAAACTATAATAAATCATATTTCCTAGTCCCATCCCTCCAAAGCGCATCGCATTGATTTCTATGGGAATCAACGTTTGAGCAAGTTTAAACTCCGCATGAAGGGCAGTATTTTTCAATTGTAGTTTGACGTTGAGTTGCGCAAAAAATGCTTTTGCTTGATCGTATACCTTATCAAATATCGCTTTGTTGGTGTAGTATATCATATGCAGATATGCCTCGTTTGCTGGAATGGGATGGTAATAGATTCCTACAACGTGTGGCTCACCCAAGGCGTCGTAAAATATATCTACTGCGTACTCCTCTCCTTCAATGTAGTCTTCTAAAATAAACTTATTTTTAGACAAAACACTGTCAGATAACACGCTGGCATTTCTATCTATTTCTGCTTTTATCTCCTGCGTTATTTGGGCTAGATTGCTATTTTCGTCAATTATTTTAACGGCTGTTCCGAAGCAACCTTTTGCAGGTTTCAGCACTTTTTTGCCAGTAATCTTTAGATTACTGATGGCGTCAAAATCTACAATTTCGTAGGCTAGTTTGGGGTATATCTCTGCCAGTAGTTGACGAAACAAGTACTTATCTTTCATGGATTTTATAGCGCTTATTTTTGTTTCGTCTGCTAGACTATCTAGTACAGTAGTAAGGGTAGCTTCTGATGTTATACATACTTTATTTACCTCTACCCAACCCTCATAACTTTCTAAAAAAGTGTGCTCCTGTACAAGTGCCATCCCTTCTGTTTTTGGAAGCGTTTCTATAGTGCCCGCCTCAGCACCTTCTGGATGAACTAATAATAATCTTTCCATTTACAATTTATGTTGAAAAATCAGAAAATCTTTGTTGTCTTATAAGTGGCCATTCTTCTTTAATGATACTGAAATAAACATCATTTCTGCTATTGCCAGCAACGTCGATATAATTATTTCTAAAGCATCCTTCTTTTGTAGCGCCTAGCTTTGCGATAGCTTTCTGCGAACGAAGATTTTCTTTATCTGCACTGAACTGAATTCTTCTGAACGCCACAGATTCAAAGCCAAAATTGAGTAGCTCAAATTTACACGCTTTATTTAACCCAGTTCCTTGAAAGCGCTTGCCAAGCCATGTCCAACCAATTTCACACTTCTGGCTGGCAATATTCAAGTATCCGTAGCGCGTGCTACCCGCTACTTGATTACTTTGTTTGTCAATAATAAGGAATGGATAGCAACTTCCCTGTTGCTTCTGAGCTACTGTGTCCTTGATGTATTGATCTAAATGCTTTTGGTCTTTGATGTACATGCCCATATATGTCCAAATAGTATTATCAAAAGCAATTTCTTTTAGCTCTTTATTTCTCTCTGACTCAAATGGTATGAGCCTAACAAAATCATTTTCTAGGATTATTTTTTCTTGAAGTAATTGTACTTGCATTTCGTCCATTTATAAAACTGTTATGCTACAGCTTTTCGTTTCTTATTGCTTGCTTAAGGGCGTTTTTAATAGAATGCTGCAAGATAAAACAAAGATCGTCAGTTCACTAATTTGATTTCACAATTAGCTGTAATATTCTCCACTATGGATAATTGTCTGGATCAATAAGATTTTTTGGCAAGCCTACATCAGACTGAAAGGTTCTATAGATTTTTCAGAAATAGGAGAATAAGTAATTACTGATCAGTACTATTAGCAAATATTATTTTATATGACTTTTGAACCAATCGATTATTTCTTCAAATGAGTCAAACCTTGCGTAAGGCAATGAGTGACTCTTTTCATCATATATTTTCACCTTATACGACTTTTTGAAAGCATCGAGCTGTTTGGCAAGCTCAAGGGCTCCCGCTACGGGTACTCTTCCATCCTGACGAGAATGTAATATGTATACAGGCGTATTTATTTTGTCTGCCCACTCTGTTGCAGAGCGCTCATTGAAGTACTTTTCTTTATTTTCTTCAAAGTTGGGTAAGATATTTTCCAGTCCCTTGTAATTATATGCTTCTTCTAGATCAGACCAACCTGTTACAAATATGGGTCTTTTTGTGGCTTGGTATTTTAAATCTGCTACACCGCCCAAAACGGCCGCTGCATTGACATTAATCCTTTTAAGGCTTTGGTATGTCATTTGGCCACCTCTTGAAACACCCATCATAAAAACATTATCACTATCCACAAAGTCCAGGCTTTTAACTATCTCGTAAAGGTTGATAACATCATTTACATCATCTCCGCCCACTTGATCTACCGACCCGAGTGCTCCCACAAATCGGTAACTTGACGCATAGACCGCAAAACCGTTTTTGGCGAGCCAGTAAAAATCTGGTAAGTCTTCTTCTGATAGTCTTCCAATATTGCCAGTACCTCCTCTGTTATAAATGATTACAGGGATTTTTTTATCCTCTAGTTTTTTCGGACGACACGCGAAGCCTTCTATCTCAAATACATCACTCTTGTAATTGAATTTTTCATAAATATAATCCGTTTGGCTTCGGGCTTTTTCATAGGATAAGCTATCGTACCGGTATTTTGCAAGAGGACTCGTTGCTTGATAGGGATTTTTAATGGTTACCTGAGATACATTGTAAATACCCGATTGAGCGAATGCCTGCGCATAGCCTATCATTAGAATAAATAAAAGTTTTACTGTTTTCATCTACATCAATATTTACTAGCATCCCAATATACAATATTTGTTTATTTTCTTTATAACGCTTATTTGCCCCTTTCTAGCAATCAAATAGTTGTTGACCAGCTCGATTAGATTTCTGGTAACTTTAGACTTTGTTTGTAAAGAATGAAAACTAACTAGCATCTACCTGCAACCTCGATTCTTGAAAACTTTTTTCAAAAAAAGCCTACAAAAGTTCACACTTACCGACTGGTTTGTGTCAAAAGGGTATGCAACCAATTAACAAACTATTAACAATATTTATCATAACCCTCCCACTACTAATTAGTTATACGACATCGCGTGGGCAACTTATCTATGGAGAAATCTTTGGAGGGCACGAGAAAGCCCAACACGAACTACTCATTTCTAAGTCTATTGACTCGCTGGGCGTTCTTAGTTTCTTTAATCTCACCTACTTCACTATCGACTATGAAGATCGGCGTACAGTTGACCCCTTCATTTATTCAGTTGTTACCTTCAATTTCAATCCTTATCTGGGCATAGCCAGTGGTGGATATATGACGAACGAGGGTTTCATTCCCATTGCAGCTATTTCACTACAGTACTTTAACAAAAAAGGAGACTTGTACCTTAATGTATTCCCTACCATTGAACTAACGCGTGAAACCAACTACGAAATGTTTGGTTTGGTAGTGTACAATCCAAAGCTTTCCAAAAAGCTAAAGCTTTTTACACAAGCCACTTTCAGTACCAACTTCAATTTTCAACAACATAACTTTAGCTTCCAGCAAATACGGCTTGGGCTCGACTACAACGACTTTCAGTTTGGGATAGGTGCCGATACACAAATCCCTACTTTTACCGACCCTATTACCAACGATTTGATCACAGAGGTAAATCCTAACATAGGGCTCTTTTTAAGAAAAACCTTTCAATAAATCAATAAAACAGACTCACATGAACCCTTTTGAAGAAAAAAATGAACAACTCAATACCCTGCTAACGCAAGGCCAAGCGATGGAAGCTTTTGAACGCTTCTATGCGGAAGAGGTAACCATGCAAGAAAACGAAAATGAGCCAAGAGTTGGCAAGGTGCTCAACCGTCAACAATGCGGCGAGTTTGTAGAAGTCTTTCCTGATCTTACCTTAAAAATACTAAGCACCGCCTATGGAGATAACCTGAGTGTTCAGGAAGTACTGTTTGACTACACCGATCACGAAGGGAAAAAGGTTATTTACCCTGAAGTGGCTGTAAGGCATTGGAAAGATGGTATGATCATTAAAGAAAAGTTTTACTATGCCTCTTGATGTAGCCCTCGAGAACAAAGCGTTGGTTAGGCAGCTTGTCGAGGAGCTGACTAACCAACATCGGCCTGAGGCTTGGCAAAAGTATAGCGCACCCCATTTTAAGCACCATTTTGCTTTTGCTGGTGTGACAGATGATCTTACGGGTATTCAGCAGATCAGCCAGATGATTCTTGAAGCCTTCCCTGATGTACACACAGAAATTCAGTTACTCATTTCCGAAGACGATTGGGTGGTAGAACGTGCTACAACTAGCGCTACCCACTTGGGTCCTCTATTAAACACAGCACCTACACATCAAAAAGTAGCTTGGGAAGAAACCCATTGTTATAGAGTACAAGACGGTAAAGTTGTAGAATACTTCCCTCAAGTACGCTTTGAGCGCATTATACAACAATTAAGAAATTCTGCTCTTAAAGCTTACCAACTAAAAAAGAAGGCGCTAGTACGTATTGCTTCCCAAGCCATTAAAGGAATGCAGTATATATTACCTTCTTTGAAAGTGACCCAATCGAGCCAAGAAGAAATCAACCGAGCGGTTGTGCATACTTACATTGAAAGTTTCAAGAATAAGCAACGCTACTGGGTCTTCCCAAAGCTTTACGATACGCGACAGTTTCGTCATCATTTCAACTTTGAGGGATTATCCAATACGTTGGGTACTTTTGTAAGTGTTGGGATGGAGTTCCTTACAGGATTTTCAGATGTACAAGTAGAAGTTATTGCACTCATCGCAGAAGGCGCATATGTAGTAGAACTCAACCGAGTACAAGCTACACATAAAGGAAAATACTTTGGGATTGTTGCTACGCATCGCACTGTCTATTGGAGCGAGGCGCATATTTATTGCTTAGTAAATGGACGTATTGTAGAGAATTGGCCATTGGTCAACTTTGAAAGTATTCTTCAGCAAATTACTACCTAAACACTGTTTTTACGTTTATATTAAAAGTGCTATAACTTGACATCCCTATGAAGCCTGTCAACTATATTGAACTTGTTCCCTTATGCCTCAATGGTGATAAAAAAGCTGTTGAGATGCTCATCATCAGTATACAACAACAGGTTTATAATCTCGCGGTTCGCTTCCTGTGGGAGCCAGCCGATGCGCAGGATGCTACACAAGAAATTTTGATTAAAGTACTTACCAACCTCTCGAAATTTAGGGGAGAGAGTAGTTTTACTACTTGGGTATATCGCATTGCTACTAACTACCTGCTCAATAAGAAGCGAACCAAAACAGAAGACTTAACTTTTGAAGAAGGGAAAAAGCACCTAGCTCTAGGTGCTACCTACCCTGCCTATGAGGAAGCTGATAAAAACCTACTAGAAGATGAAGTGAAGATCGCGTGTAGTACGAGTATGCTTATTTGTGTAGCGCGCCCCTTGCGCTTGGCCTATCTAATTGGTGAAGTTTTAGAATTCAATAGTCAAGAAGGCGCTTTCATCTTAGAGATCGAACCTGCTACTTTTCGGAAGCGACTTTCTTTGGCTCGTCAGCGTATCAGGGCTTTTATGGCACAGCAATGTGGCTTATTTGATCCTACCAATCCTTGCCGTTGTGCCAAACATATTACTTACTCTATCAAGGTAGATTGGTTCAAACCAAATAAGTTGAAGTTTGCTGACAAAGGTAAAGTGGAAACTACCAAGCAAGAAATTGAAACCTTAATGAACGACACCGCTATTTTTCAAAGTCACCCTGACTACCATACACCTGAAAATATTCTTGATGGGGTAAAGTCGCTGCTGGATAGTGGAAAATTTCCTTTATTGACTGAGGATACGTAATCTCGGAAAGCAATAACGCTGATTCGGGTTACACTAAAAAAGTACAGAAGCTTATACAGCTAGGATACCTGTTGGGTTAGTTTTTTAAATCTATGGTATGCCAAAATACTATTGTACAATACCTTATTCTGCCTTACCCACTATCTGCTTTCCAAGAGAAAGGTTGTCCTCAATGAGTTTAAAGAAGAGATTTTTTCCATTATCGCCATTTGTGAAGATAACGATTCCTTCTCCCGTTTTGGGTAATAGCATAATTAAGGTGTTTACTCCTTTATCCCCACCTGTATGAAGTAAAGCATATTCATCATTTTTCAACTTTGGCAAAAGCTCCCATCCCAGTCCCATCTTTATCGAGTTTTTAGCTCCGTTCTGTTGCGTAACCATTTGCTTGAATAAACTATCAGATAATGCTGCTCCTCTTAGTACGTGTTCTGCAAAGCGTCCGTAGTCTTCAATGGTGGTTAGTAAATCGTCCGCAGCGCTTGCGGCGCTATTTTTGTAAGTTTTATAACTATTGCTACCTTCTTCATCGTGCCATTTGGCGAACCTGTTGGCGTCAATGGCTTCGGTCCAATAAAAAAAGGTATTATCCATTTTTAAAGGCTTAAAAATTAAAGAATCTACAAGTAACTCAAGCTTTGTGTTAAATTTAGCTTCCAATGCTTTTTTCAAATATTCAAAGCCTTCCCCTGAATATCGAAAAGCACTACCAGGTTCAAAATCAAACGTTAGACGACCTGATTCGTTTGCAGATCGCCAGTTTTTAAAACCTGACTGGTGCGAAAGGATATGCCTTGTCGTGAGTTGCTTGCTTCTTCGATCACTCGAAACATCAGGATCTACCCAATAATTATACAAAGGTTGATCTAAATCCCAATTGCCATTTTCAACAAGTTTTAGAGTCAACATCGTAACAATAGGCTTCGTTAAGGAAGCGACGTTGAAAATAGCATCGTAGGGAGCAGGTACGCCTTTTTCCAGTTCCCCATATACGACTACTTGTTGTAGGGCACGATTTTTCAACAAAGCCACGCCTAATGCTGGTACCTTGTTTTCTTTTAACCAATTCTCAATCGAAGGAGAAGAGGTGAGCAATATACGGGTAGTGGTCTCTTTCTTTTCATTTGGCGTTTGATGGTTATAACTCAATACCCTTTTCAACAACCAGCGATCTTCTTTTTTTATCCATAAATGCGTAAAATTAGCTGTACTCGTTAAATAAGGTGCTTTATTTTCTTCTTGGGCGTAGAATTCGTGAATGCCATTTTGTAAAGCCCCATAAATACTTCCATTAGACTGTAGCAGGTGGATTTCACTAGAAAGCAGCTTCCTCGATGGTCTGTATGAGCGCGTACATATATTTTTCTTAATTCCTTGTATAAACTTCTCTTGACCATAGGTAGTCCCTGATTGGTCGTGGTAAAATTCAACATCAGTAGCCACTATTTCATTGAGAACATCGACCTTACACTTATTGAAGGCCTCCTCAAATAGTAGACTGTCCACAGTCATTATTTCCTTGTAGATAGCATGGTCGTCTGCAATTTGCCCAAATACGTTTGTTTTCGTTAACAAAACCAGTGTGATTATAATCACTACTCTCATCTTCATTTATTTTAGTTTTACTTAATGGTCTCAACTTGAAATTCACATTTATAGTGTTTCATATAACGCTTTCAGGTACCACGTTCGTCTATTTTTTATCATAAAATTCATTGACTGATGACGGTCAACTTAGAGAGCAATAAATCCAATTAGTATTAGAAGAGCAATGCTGTAATGATTATATTTCTACAACTACTACACTTATTACTATGGAGATAGTTGAAGCCTTCATTGCTTACCTTTCAAAATTTGGTACACTTACCGAAGTAGAAAAAAAGGCCATTAAGGAAGATATAGATATTCGTACCATACCTAAAGGAGTTTACTTACTTAAAGAAGGGCAAGTGGCACACTATAATTACTGTGTACTTGACGGATGCGTCAGGCAGTATTATCTACACGAGGGGCAAGAGAAGACTTCACACTTCTTTACTACTTACGATTGGATACTTCCTTCTATTGGCCTTAGCGATGATCGTGTTGTTCCTTATTACTTAACGTGTACTGAAGCTTCTACATTAGTTTTTGGGAATGAACAAAGAGGGCAAGTCTTGATGCAACAATTCCCAAAAATTCAGGATTTATCCTTGTTGATTCTCGAAAAAGAAATCGTAAGGCAACAAAAACAACTTGCTAAGTACATAAACAGTACACCTGAGCAACGCTACCAAGAATTAATGGAGCATCGGCCTGAATTAATTGAGCGCGTTCCACAATACCAACTCGCCAGCTATATTGGCGTAAAGCCAGAGTCGCTTAGTAGGATACGCAAGCGCTTATCGGTCAAGTAGCGATCTTAACATTCATTGTACCTCCCTCCAATGCCAAGCATAGATAACAATAAAAGTAGTAGTGGATATTTCTATAGTAGCAAAAAACAGGTAGTAACTTGTAAAGCCAATCAATAGTGTTAAAATCATAACGGCAGTTTTAATAGTACCAGCAAATATATTTACCCATCGGTTTAGCTTTTGCGTAAGTATACGAGACAGTACAATCATAGCCATAGGAAGTTCCATCAATAAGGCAGCCATCAACAAAAAATCTTCAGAAATATACATTCCTTCTACGGTACCCGTTAGGTATTGCTTAAGCATATTTACGTCCATCAAACCCATGAGGTCACAATACAAATAATTAAGGGTAACAAAAATCCAAAGGGTTGAGAAAAGTGCTTTTCTATCAATATTTGAGAGGTCGAATAAGTGTGTCATTGTAGCCTTTTTCCTCCAATGTCTTCTAGTTTACCTATAAATGCATTGACTTGGGTTAAGAAATGAGCGCAGCAATGCATAAAGTGGGCTGTATAAAAACTTGCAGTTTTAAAAACTAAAACCTCTAAAACACTATCATATGACTAAAAATGCTTCTATATTAAAACTTCTCCGTAGAAAGTACAGACGACTTTTAAGAAATGGATTTATTACGATTAACATTAAGACACATCACTTCCAACGATGCTAATTTTTTGTACGAGTTGATGAATACTCAAAAATGGCATCAATTCATTGGTGATAGAGGCATTACCTCTGTAGCCGCCGCCAGAAAATACATTGAAGAAAAAATGGATGCACAATTATCTACCAAAGGCTTTATTAATTATGTAATGATAGAACGTACTACCAATCAGCCAGTAGGTACTTGCAGCATTCACAATCGGGCAGGTGTAGTAGGATTAGATGTTGGCTATGCACTCCTCCCCACTTTTGAAGGCTCAGGATACGCTTCTGAAGGAGCCAAGGCTATGATTGGACAGGTTTTTAGTGTATATCATCAAGAGAAAGTAAGTGCTATTACTACTACAGAAAATGTAGGTTCTTGTAAATTATTAGAACGGCTAGGCTTTACACAGCAAGGCTTTCTTCAATTACCAAACGGAACCCTACAACTTAGGCACTACAGTCTAGCAAAAAAGGATTGGCTAGTAAATTTATCTTAAGCTTGCATAAACATTTGAATAATAAAAAAAGAAAGTGAATAGACGCTTGGATTTACTTTTTGTGCCCAAAACAAGCGTAAATATTCATCTGTTTTACATAATTAAAAGTTGATTATATGAGTGAATACGTCAGTATTATAAAAAGTGAAACCTCCCAAAGCTTATCTGTCTGTTTTTGGATCGAAAAAGAAAAGCCTTTCAAAATAGGTGAAAAAATGTATGAAATTAATACAGCAGCCTACATGAACGGTTATAACTGGGAAGCTTTCTTTAATTATTATCTACCCAAAAATCATCCTGAAGTAATAGAGGGGATGAAAACCGATCCAGAGGCTGGCACCTATGTGGCTTACTATCCGCTCACTGCTGAGGATGAAAAAAAGGCAGAAAAGTTCGTTGAAATCATTAAAGAGCTAATAGAAAACGAGGAGAAGCTATACGAAGTAGTGAAAAATGAAGGGCAAAGCATTGAATGGGATTAATAGATATCAATACACTGTGAGTACAGTAGGTTTTATCAATACGTTAAAAGAAAGATTTATTTCACTGTCGTCCTGAAATTGTAATGAGTTCTTTTAAAAGAATTAAATAAATCATAATTTCAAAAAGAAACAAAGCTTCATATTAATGCACAAAAGCTACATAAAGCATATTAGTTTATCATTACTCCTTAGTTTAACTGTAATTTACAGTAAGGCTCAGTCTAAAAACTTTATTGATCAGCCTTATCTAGAAACCACTACAGAAGTAGACACCCTAGTAAGACCCGATAGAATTTATCTCACCATCATACTAGACGAAGCGGATAACCGTAATAAAAAGTCCACTGAGACACTGGAAAGTACTTTAGAAAAAGTACTCACTTCACTCGGCATTGATATAGAAGAAAGTTTATCACTCTTGGATTTCAGCAGTGGTTTCAAAAAGTATTTTTTATCTAACCAAAAAGTGCTGAAAACGAAGATGTATTCGCTAGTGGTAAAAGATGCCATCACTGCGGGAAAAGTACTGGCGGCTTTAGAAGAAGAAGGTATTTCGAATGTTTCTATAGAGAAAGTGGAATACTCCAAACAAGAAATGTTGGTAGTAGCCTTAAAAGCTAGAGCAGTACTTAAAGCGAAGCAAAAAGCAACACAGATGGTCGCACCACTCAACCAAAAAATTGGTAAAGCTATTTTTATCTCAGACAGCTATACATTAAATAAACAACTACAAGTGCAAACGGCTGGTATCGCCATTAGAGGAAATAGTAGCCTATACGGTGCGCGTAGCAGTGAGCCGCTTATGATTGAGTTTGATAAACTCAAGTTTTCAGCCAAAGTAAATATCAAATTTGTATTAGAATAAATGGAAATAAATATTTCAGAGAGAAGAGACATTCCGCTCGAAAAAATTATAAGCTTGTACAAGGCCAATGCTTGGAGTTCAGCAAAGAAGCCTCAGGCACTACACCAAGCCTTACTTCATTCTCATTCTTTAGTATCTGCGTGGGATCAAAATAAGCTGGTGGGTCTTGGCAATGCCATCTCAGATGGTCATTTGGTAGTTTATTATCCTCATTTATTAGTACACCCTGATTATCAAGGAAAAGGTATCGGACGAAAAATCCTTGCTAAAATGCAAGAAAAGTATGGGGGCTTTCATATGCAGATGCTCACTGCCGACCAAAAAGCTATTGAATTCTATCAGAAAATAGGCTTCGAGCGTGCAGGTGATACTACACCTATGTGGATTTACAACGGCAATGAACATTAAAAGTAACCATTACTAAACCTAAAAGACTTTTCTTATGGATAATTCACTAAAAGCGGAAATCGACCAGATTCTTGCTAAATTACCTGAAAGTCACTTGGCTTGGGTACTTACTTATCTTCGTCAAGTCGAAGAGGCATCCGAAGAGCAGTTAGCAACCGCACACTACCTAAAAAAAATTATGGAAGAAGATGCTGAGCTACTCAAAAAACTAGCCCAATGATTACTGAAAAGGAGGTGTTGTTGATACACACAAAGGCTATTGAAAAATTCGGGGGCAGCCAAGGGGTAAGAGATAATCATTTACTACTCTCTGCTATTCAGCGCCCTTATACTACCTTTGACCAACAAGAACTCTACGCCTCTGAGATCGACAAGGCAGCGGCCGTACTAGAAAGTATCGTAAGAAACCATCCCTTTTCCGATGGCAACAAAAGAACAGGCTATATCCTTATGCGGCTCTGGCTTTTGCAAGCCCAAATAGACATTACAGCTACCGCCTCTGAGAAATACGACTTTATCATTTCGATTGCAGAAGGGAAGCTTTCTTTCGAGGAGATCAAAGCTTGGATCGAGCAAAGAGTTGATAGTACCTCATTTTAAGAAAACCTAATATTGTTTAGTCCTTGAAATGTTGATATAAATGCCTATTTTACACTATGGACTAACTTCCCTTAAAATGAGAAAACTCCTTCTCTTTATCTTATGCAGCCATCTTTCTGTAATGGTACAGGCTGACCCTTACGATTTACTTTCTGATGTAGAAGTAGAACAAGTAAAGGCACATTTAGCAAAGCACCCTTATGTATTGGATTATTGTGATTGCTGTATGTATAAAGAAGATGGCGTAGTTTTATTACTCGAAGTGACGAAGCTCATCGTAGAAGAAGCACCTACCACCTACTATTCAAGAAGCGATTATCCAGAAGGTGCTTTCTATGTAAAAGCGCAGACAAAACCTATTGGTAGGCTATACTTTCGTAGTGGACAAGTGGATACGGATCTTACAAAAGGATTTACAGAGAAAGAAATTCAAGTACGAATGAAGGAAGGTGCAGAAAGTTACCCCAGTGTAATTACACTCAACTATACTTGGGGCTACGACCCTAACAGCCAACAAGCTACCCCACTAGGTACTGCCCTCGCTATTGCCATAGAGCCCTCTGTAGCTACTAGTGGGCAATGCTACCCTTTTACCTATTTCCCTAAAGCAACGGCCATTTCTAACAAGAAGTACCAGCGATGGTATAAGAAAAACATACAATAAAGAAATCGATGAGTAGTCCTCCTTGTTATTCATCACTTTTTCTGTTGCTGTCTCATTAGCGTAGCGTAGTGCGCAGTAATATTATTTTTTTCACCCCAAACAGAAAGCTCTCTCAAAATAGGAATCAGAGAACTTCCCAATGCTGTCATTTCATACAAAAAAATGAGCCGATAGCTCTTTTGAAAGAGAAAAGCCTGTAAGTGTAGAAGGTTTTACCACCTTTCATCCTGCTTGGCAAAACGCCATACAAATGATGCCTCTAGGTGGTCGTATGCTCTTTTTACAACCTCCTAGCCAAGAAAATCACCTAGAAGATGCAGCAAAAGGGCGTCTTATTTTGTTTGAGTTAGAAATACTTTCAATCAATTAACAACCATTAATATTTTTTACATGCAATACAACAATTTAAGCAACACCGGATTACTCGTTTCAGAATTATGTATGGGTACCATGACCTTTGGTGGTAAAGGTAGATGGACTGCCATCGCTGACCGTTCCTACGAAGATTCTAAACAACTTATGAAAGTAGCCTTTGACCACGGTATTAATTTCTTTGACAATGCCAACGCCTACAGCGAAGGATTGGCGGAAGAAATTATGGGAAAGGCTATCAAAGATTTAGGTATTCAGCAGTCAGAACTCGTCATCGCTACCAAACTCCGCATTAGAATGGGCGAGGGTGTCAATCAAGTAGGTTTGTCTAGAGCGCATATTCATGATTCAGTTACCGCATCACTTGAACGCACACAGCTAGACCACATCGACTTACTTTATATTCATGGTGTAGATGCCATCACTCCGTTAGAGGAAACCATGCGTGGTCTAGAGGATGAAGTAAGAAGCGGCCGCGTAAGGTACATCGGCGTATGTAACCACCCCGCTTGGATGGTCGCCAAAGCCAACGGTATTGCCGATAAAATGGGCTGGACGAAGTTTACTGCTTTACAGTACTATTACTCATTAGCGGGTAGAGATATAGAAAATACAATCCTTCCTTTCGCACAAGCCGAAAATCTTTCTGTATTGCCTTGGAGTCCGCTAGTAGGAGGATTCTTGAGTGGAAAATATGACCGTAATACTGAAAAAGCGGGCGATAGCCGACGAGACGACTTCGACTTCCCTCCCATCGACAAAGAGAAAGCTTATGATATTATTGATGTAATGAAGGAAATCGCCCAAGCAAAAAATGTATCTGTGGCGCAAATTGCCCTTCGTTGGGTAATGCAGCAATCAGGCGTAGACAGCACTATCATCGGGGCACGCACCGAAAAACAACTAAAAGACAATATTGGTGCTACAGCAATGCAACTTACCCAAGAGGAGCTGGACAAGCTCCACGAAGTAAGCCAAATCCCTACTCCTTATCCACAATGGATGGTCGCTTTTCAAGGACAGGATAGATTCCCTAGTAAAGAAGTATAGTTAACGCAGTTTCTTTCAAATAGTAAAAACCACTTCTTACATAACTAGTTAGAGGAGTGGTTTTTACGTATATCTCCGCTTTTTCTAGCAATATTTTTCCTAACTTTAAGAAAGCTAAATCTCAGTAAACAAAACCTATTAGAATAATGAAAAGAAAATTTCACTTCATAATTCCAATAACGATTGGTATACTCTTAATCATACTTCCTTTCAGTACTCAAGCACAATGGGCACAAAGAGGGAATGATATCAATGGAGAAGCTGCAGAGGATCAATCAGGCACCTCAGTAGCAATTTCTGACGATGGCAATGTACTGGCCATTGGGGCACATCTTAATAATGGTACAAGCACGTATGCTGGACACGTAAGGGTCTATAATTGGAATGGGTCTGCATGGACGCAAAGAGGAAATGATATTGATGGAGAAGCAACTGGCGACCGATCAGGCCATTCAGTAGCAATTTCTGACGACGGAAATATAGTTGCTATTGGAGCTTTTGAAAATAATGGTGCAGGTAGGTGGGCTGGACACGTAAGAGTCTACAATTGGAATGGATCTGCATGGACACAAAGAGGAAACGATATTGATGGGGAAGCTGCTGGCGACCAATTAGGCACCTCAGTAGCACTTTCTGCCAACGGGAATATAGTTGCTATTGGGGCACGTTTTAATAATGGTACAGGTGTGAGGGCTGGACACACGAGGGTCTACAATTGGAATGGGTCTGCATGGATGCAAAGAGGAAGCGATATTGATGGAGAAGCAGAAAATGGCGAGTCAGGCGCTTCAGTAGCGCTTTCTGGAGATGGTAATACGCTTGCTACAGGCGCTATTGGGGTAGATACAAATACAGGGCAAGTAAAAGTGTATACCTTTGAAGGTTCCATTACTTCTCTTTCAGATGCAGAAAATGAAGCAATTGTTATTTATCCCAACCCTACAGAAAGCAAAGTTGCTATAGAGCGTTTGCCTCCAGGGAAAACTACTTTTACCCTTACTGATATTTTGGGGAATAAAATCCGTACAGGGGAAGGACAAGGCGCCTTAGAAATAGATTTTTCAACATTACCCAAAGGAATTTACATCCTTACCTTTAGTACTAGCAAAGGGACTTTTAGCAAAAAAGTAGTCAAAAGCTAAAAAGCATTAGATAAGTAGGATTTCATTTTTATTCAGGCGAGTTATTTAAAAAGTAACTCGCCTGAATAATTAAAGTGTAAGTAAAAACAATTATGAGAATACTAAAGTATACACTTTGAACGCGCTCATCTGAAAGTAATTAAGAATGCATCCATTTAGGGTCTATATATCCAATTACATCTCTATTCCTGAAGAAGACTGGCAAGAGATTATATCCTGCCTTACTCGAAAACAGTACAAGAGCAACACACTAATTTTAGAGGAAGGAAAAGTATGCAAAAAGCTTTACTTTTTAGAAACTGGCTTTTTACGGTATTTTACTAACCAAGATGGAAACGACATTACAAAATACTTTACAGAAGCACCTTATTGCTTTACTTCTCAAAGAAGTTTCACTAATAATACTCCAGCAGAAGATAGCATCGAAGTACTGGAGGATGCCATTATATGGGAAATGCCTCAATCTGATGCTTTTAATCTATTAAGGTTACCTTCTTGGAGTGAGTTTGTACGTAAACTAATACAGGAAGTACAATTCTACACTGAGCAAATCCTAACTGCTATTCAAAACAAAACCGCAGAAGAGCGATATGTGCAAATGATTGAAGAAAACAACATTATTCTTCAAAAGACACCCTTAAAGCACATTGCTAGTTATCTTGGTATCGCTCCACAGTCTCTAAGCAGAATCAGAAAGAAATATCAAGCGCAAACGCGTAACTTAACATAGGAGAAGTGGTATGTAGTAGGCAACAACGATCTTTGAAAAAAGATCGAAACCCATGTATTACTTCTTATTAATATTGTTAACGATGTCTATTTCCTCTCTGAGTGCACAAGAAAAGCAACCTTCCAACAGTCATTTTTGGTATTCATTAGAAACTACCGCTTCGCCCACTACCATTTGGAACATCTGGACAGATGTACCCCGCTGGAAAGATTGGGACACCGGCCTAAAAGATGCCCAAATGGAAGGAAAATTTGAACTAAATCAACAAGGTGAAATTATTAGCCTTGAAAATAGGAGAGCTAAGTTCAAGATTACTGCCCTTGAAGAAGGTCGGTCCTACACCTATCGTACTAAATTGCCTTTTGGTAGTCTTTATGTAAAAAGATACCTCACTGAGCAAGAAGGAAAGACTATTTTTACCCACGAGGTATGGTTTAAAGGGCTCACTAAGGGGATTTTTGCCAAAGCGTTTGGTAAAAAATTCAGAGCTATGCTTCCCAATGTATTAGAAAACATTAAAACCCTTGCAGAAGATGCTTCTCGCCCTTAAATGTATGTACTTCGCCAATGTGATAGTAGCAGGATGGATCAGCCTTACGAGCCTCTTCTCTCCTACTGTAGCACAACGTACTGTTTTTTCTAATGTTTTCGCCTATTCTGAAGCGATTCGGTTAGTGGGTGCTTTGTGGGGCGCTATCTTTATTTTGTCTCTTGTAGGTTTATTTTATCCTAAACAGATGAGCTTGGTACTTCTCTTTCAGCTTATTTACAAATCGACTTGGTTGTTAGTGGCTGCCCTACCTGCACTTATGAAAGGACAAGCCTACCCTCAGGGAATGGCAGTCACTTTTCTCATTTGGATCATTATACTGCCTTTTGTTATTCCTTGGCAGTATCTATTCAAGTAAAATACTGAACCAAACAAAACGGGCTTATTATAGATTAGAATAAAGAGAGTGCCTATTTTTTTAACTTTATTTTTCCTTTATGAAGCCCAAAGTACTTGTTGCTTTCAATACGCTTACACTCATAGTTGTATTGATTGTAAACTACTTACCTAACACAGGTCTCTTCGATAAATCTGTAGGTGAAATAAGCAATCAATACACTACCTTATTTGTACCCGCAGGCTATGCATTTGCCATTTGGGGGCTTATTTATTTAATGCTTCTGGCTTATGTTGCTTTCCAGTGGTACGCCATTTATAGAGCGTCAGCAGACCAACAATACATTAGGCAAGCGAGCATTTGGTTTATCGTAACCAATATAGCCAACAGTGCTTGGGTAATTTTATGGGTCAACGAATATTTGGGAGCTTCTGTAGTCGTGATGTTTGTTATCCTTTTTGCACTTATCAAACTTACTCTTGCTTTAAGACTAGAGGTTTGGGATGCGCCCGTTCGTATCATCGCCCTCGTTTGGTGGCCTATCGCGATCTACTTAGGGTGGATTATGGTTGCTTCTATTGCTAATACCGCTGCATTTTTAGTAAGTAGAGGCTATCAGGGCGCCCCATTAACCCCATTCATTTGGACCCTATTGATGATACTCGTTGCTACAGGCTTATACCTATTCTTAATTTTTACCAGAAACCTACGAGAGGCGGCTATGGTAGGGGTTTGGGCTTTAGCGGCTATTGCCTACCGGCAATGGGAGCAAGTGCCTATTATTGCTTATGTAGCGATCGCAGCAGCCATCGTACTTTTTGTAGCAGCAGGCTATCATGGCGCTAAGAATGTGGAGACCTCTCCTTTAAAAAAATGGCAGCGAAATGAGGTGTAGATAAGATGTATTGCGCGTAATAGATAATGGCAAATAGATAAACCTACCTACCATATGCAATGGAATGAAAAAATAGATTTACTTAAAAAAACACACGATGCAAAAGCCTTCTCAACCTCTTTAATGGATAGAAAAAATATTCTTAGAGAAATTGAGACAAAATTTATAGCCAGACCTGCTCAATACTACACAGGTCAAGAGAGTAGGGTAAGGTTTAGTGATTGGTGGAGCTATATAAAATCACCTGCTGTGAGAAGCTTATCCACATCAGCTTCTTTGTTACTTGAGAAAATTCTCAAACCTCAGGAATCCTATTGGATTGCTTGTGAATTTTCAACAAGTATTAAGCTTTATAAAGCAGAAGTCAAGGCACTCACCGATCTAATAGCTATTGGGCAGACTTGGACAAATACCTACCATATAGTTCAGCCGAAGTATAAATACCTAATCGCTTTAATGATACTCAAAAATAAAGTAGACTTAAAGCTAGTAGAAGCTCCAAAGGAAATTTTACATAAAATAGATGCGATTGTGAGTAAGTAACAAAAACCACTTAAGTTACTGCTAGATTTTCTTCTCTACCAACCCCAACTTCCTTCAATTCCCAACAATGTCTTTTGTGACCCAGCCATCACCCCTAAAGAAGTGGCAGCGGAATGAGGTGTAACGCTTATCTTTACAACTGACTGAAAATTGTGTTAGAGCATGTTTAAGTTTTTTCTAACTGCTTTTTTTAAGATTGATACAAGTGCGTAGGTCTGAAAATCCAGCGGGGAGGCGGGTCGGATTGTGGGTTGAAGCTTTGGATTTTCTTGATTTTTTGGTTCGTTTTTCATCAAGGAAAAATGAACGAAAAGTAAATCGAAGTATAAATGATGAAAATTCCGCAAAATATTAGTTATGTAGAATTTAATTTTTAAATATTCCCTTAGTGAGCAATAAAACAAAAGAGAAAATAGTAAAATACCTACCACGCACATTTTTATTTACTATTTTACAGTATAAAGGCTATTATTAATAGATGATCTAGGAGGTTTATTACTCAAAGTACAAAATAGATTAGGAAAAATGCTTTATAAAGATGTAAGCTGTGATATTTATATTGGAAAAGGAGCTGGTAGAAACCTTTTGAAAGATATTCGCAATGCTAAAAAATCAGTTAAAATTGTTTCTCCATACTTATCTCCATTTCTAGTCTCTGAATTAATAGACCTTCGAAAAAGAAAGCTAGAAGTCGAGCTTATAACGACTGATAACATTGAAGATTTTTATGGTGGCTATGAAAAAAACATTCACAAGCTTATTATCCAGCATAGAAATACAGATAGGTTAGCTCTTAAAGAACGCGAAAGCTGGAAAAATCTCACTCAAATACTGACATATGTTGGAATAGGGCTTCTCATAGTTTTAGTTGGAACTATTTATTATCTCCAAGACCTAAGTGTAGCTCTTGGACTAGTCCCAGTCAGTGTTATATTTATGGTAATTAAATTTTACAGAGATAAGATTAAGAACAAGCAAATTTATACCTATTGGTATGATCAGTTATTCCCTTTTAAGGTTTACAAGTCACCTAATATAAAAGAAGAGAATAGTGTATTTATACATAGTAAAATTTATTTGATAGATGATCAGATTGCTTATTTAGGCTCCTTCAACTTTACTTCAAGTGGTGTAAGACATAACTATGAAACTAGCATAAAAGTAAAAGACCCTGAGGCTATACAAGAAGTGAAAAAGGAGATTTATCAGTTGATGAATCATTTATCTATACCCACAAAAGATATCCAACTTTGGGGAAAACAGTTGTATGAAGAACCTATAAATTAGTAACGCTGCTCCTACCAACCCCAACTCCCTTCAATTCCCTTAAAAGGCCCAACAATGTCTTTTGTGACCCAACCACCGTAGAAGTTACCTGGCTGTGGGGTTACCAATTCGCCATACACCAGACATTTATCCATTTTATGGGCGTAAAAAGCGAGGTAGTTTTTGCTGGGTGCAGATCTTTTCGTAGG
>ERZ1740058.494-NODE-494-length-29709-cov-11.083429_pt1 | contig 29709 bp, 17 predicted proteins | sample MGYA00581745_ERZ1740058 | MGnify/ENA primary metagenome ERZ1740058 (study PRJEB43018, sample SAMN04849742) | marine metagenome | isolation source: floating plastic debris | place: Pacific Ocean | collected 2008-08-30 | study: EMG produced TPA metagenomics... | reverse complement strand
GATGCAGGTCAATCTGCGACAACAGCTTCAGGGCAAACCCAATCAGCGCCCCCCCCGAACTTGGGGGTGGGTTCGTTACCACCATCGCATTTCGATAGCGCAGACTCAGCGGCTGGCGCTCGATCACCTGATATTGCTGCAAGTCGGCTCGCGTCAGGTAGCCGCCTGCCGTTTGACAATCTTGGGCAATTTGCTGAGCGATCGCGCCCTCGTAAAAAAAAGCTGCACCGTGCTTCACCAGCTGTGTCAGAGCCTCCGCAAAGGCCGGCATGATCAGGGTATCCCCCGTCGTCAGCAGCTGTCCGGCAGGCGCATACAGACTGCGCACCGCCTGGGAGGCAGTCAAAATCGGTTTCAGCACGGTATACACATAGGCCAAAAAAGGGGTTACCGTCACCCCCGCTCGGGCATGGTGAATGGCGGGCTCGGCGATCGCCGCTAAGGGCAACCGTCCCAACCGGTCATGCACATGCAGTAGCCCGGAGATCGCCCCGGGCACGGCCATTGAGCCCAGGCCAATGTGAAACTCTTGCACCGTGTCGCCAAAGTTAGCGTGGATCGGGTAAAAATCAGGCGGCTGGCTCAAGCGATTGCGGCGGGGCGTTTGCGTAAAAAAATCAAACAGGCGATTTTCACCCGCTGCTGTGTGCGCCAGCAAAAAGCCGCCGCCACCTGCAGAGGTCAGCACCGACTCGGTCACCCAGGCCGTCATCACCGCCGCGATCGCGGCGTCAAAGGCGTTGCCGCCCTGCTTTAACATGGCGGCTCCGGCCTCCGCCGTGAGGGCATGACCGCCTGCCACTACGCCACGGCTCGGCACCTGAAGATGAACCATCGCTAACGTTGCCACCTCATCGGGGTAAAAGGGATGCCTCTTACTCTACCGTTATGCACCGAACGGAGGATAGTCAGGCTGTCGGGCCGCTACAACGCTTACCAAGCTTGCGCCCAAGAGCGATGCTGAGACCTGGTCACTGAGATTTTGCCATCGAAAATGACTCAATCTGAGCTATCTTTATTAAACGGTTCTTGCAATCCCTCTGAGCACCGTAACCTTCCCACGCGGATGTGGTGGAATTGGTAGACACGCACGCTTGAGGGGCGTGTGGCTTTGCTGTGCGAGTTCGAGTCTCGCCATCCGCATTTTGTCTGCACAACGCAACTTAATTCGACGTTGTGACTTTACCCATAAGTTGGACAAACGTTCACTTTATGCTTCAAAAGTCGCTCGTTCAGCTTATTCTTCAAAAGTGAAGTAAATTTATAAAAGCTTTAGCCCCAGCTCATGCCTGGCAGTTTCCAATGCGTCGACAACTGCTGGTTCACGAAAATAGGCTGGTTTGCTTAATCGCTTTGAGATTCTGCTTCGAGTAGGTTCTACGCCTTCCTGGTAGAGCTGGAAAGTCACATCGCGCACTTCAGCGCAAGCAGCTTTGACATTCTCTGAACTGACAGTATTTCTGTAGTTGATGTGTCGAAAAGATACTTTTTGACACATCTCTGGAAAACGACGTCGGAGTGTTCTGGCTGGAACTTTTAGCCTAAGAGCCACGGACTGCATCGATGGAGGTGGATCTTCTTCCAAGGCCTCTGCTAGTAACTGCTCTAGAGAAGAATTATCAAGTTCACTGCTCCCCTTTCGTTGACGTTTTGGCAATGGGTTAAAAGAGAAAGTATTAGTCGCCTGGAAATCAATAGCCGTTTCTTGCGGTCTCAGGAGGAGTTGCGGCAGGGATAAATCTACTACATCGCAAACTTTTAGCAGAGCTGCTAACTCTGGCAGAGCCTTGCCCTTACACCAACCCCAAACAGTATTTTTTGGTATGTTCAACAAGCGAGCAAAGGCGGCAATATTGCCGTCAGTTTTTTGAGAAACACACCCAGAAATTGACTTGCTTAGTGAGCTGGTATTCCCTTTCTCCATAGCATTATGAGAGTCTGCCAACAAATCTTCAACCTGCTGCGCTATCCAAACTTGTTGCTGAAGTCGGCTATGGTCTGTTTTAGAAAGCAATGACTGAGGTTGAGCCTTCCCAAGCCACTCATCACATTTAGTACAGTAACCTGGTACAGAATTCCGTGATAAATGAGTGTTCTGCTTGCCACAAGCAGAACACTGAGACAACAATTCCTGCTTGTGAATGGGACAGATCTTGACGGCATCTATCGACCAAATTAAAGGGTCCCTTACCACTCCCTGGGTTTTACCATCTTCATAGCAGAGCGGACACCAGGCTTTTGAACGTCGCATTAGGCCTCTGGCCGTTAAAGCAAAGCTCCAGGGCAACAGGGTAAGCGAAACTAAATCATCACGTAACGTAAAGGCCCCTAGGGTATGAAGAAAGTTCGATGCCATTTCACCCAAGCCATTTAGGGCTTCGGTACGACGACTCATGCTATGCAAGTAATCTTTAGAGCCTCCCGCATTCAGGGAGCAACTCATTTCATTAGAAATCAGGTCTCCGGGTCGAACACAGTGCGCCTGTGCTAAGCGGTTCATATAGCTGGTTAAGCTTTCAACTTGTCCAGTACCGATGTGTAACGGCTTCAAGCTATACAGGCGACTGCGTGCAGGAATACAAGTTTCCTCTAATTCCCAGCTATTAGCATCCAAATCTTGCTCCATTTCCCCAAATGTTTATGCCCTTAATTTCCAGCCCAACAGAGCTTCTAGTAGAGAGCTTTGTGCTTGGAAGGTCTGAAGATCTGTAGGTTTAGACTTTCGTGACTGATGCCATTCAGCAACTGTGGTTCCAATACTCTGTCTGAGGTGAGCGGGGATCATACCGTCTTCATTCATTAGAGCTACCGAGATCGTTTCTGATACAAACTTCTGCCAGTCAAGATCTCCGAGAATATCCACTGTAGGCATAGTGGGTGTCACTTGATTCAGCCATTCGAAGCATTGAGAGCATCGACCAACTTGCATCTTTCCGGTCATGCTTCGTTGAGTTTTTCCACAATGAGGACAACGATTTTGAAACGGATGCCGATGGACAGGACAAATCTTTACAGCATCAATTGACCAAATCAACGGCTCATATATATCAGTTCCATCATCCAAACTAGTCTGAAAGCACTTTGGACACCATCTTCTGAGTGAACTCGCAAATTCTTTCCTTTGCGGAGTCTGATTCATCTGAAACGAGAATACCAATGTCTGGAGGTTATCTATACAGACCAATGGCTGAAGTCCCTCGATATATTGAAACGAGAGAAGGCCTCTTTCGTTGATGTTTTTCTTGTAAGTAGGTTTAGGTATTTGAGCAATATTGGTTTCTATACCGTTACCTATCACTCGATAGATTACTTTGTCCCCAACAGTATATTGTTTTCTGAAACTAGGTAGAATTTCTTGTTTAATCAAGATGGCAGGAGAAATAATATGGGCTTTCGCAAGGCGACAGATGTAACTGATGAGACCTTCTTTATTATTTTGATTCTGCAGAGATATAGGTTTTAAGGAATAGAGCCTACTTCTTTTAGGCATATGGGGCTGCTCGATTTCGCAATTTCCACATGTGATATATTCATCATCAAAATTCTCATGAACTTGCATGTTCAGATCCCACAGGGCGACGTGTTGGAGATGGTTGCCCAATCTTCTTTCCCTTTTGCCTTTTAGAGGTCTTTGAAAGAGGTGGGGAATCCTCTGAAGCTAGCTCAGAATCAAAACCGAGATACTTTCTCAGTTCATTCAAGGTTTCTGCTGAGTCTTCCAATCTCTTTTCTTGATCATAGATTTCCTTGGCCATAATTGAACATTGTTGAAGAGGCCAGGCATAACGCTCTAAATCATGGATTGTGATCGTTGTTGAATCTGGTTGCTGCTCAAGAACACCATTCAACGTTTTAGTTAGCCAATCTTTCAGAATCCCAACGCACCCAACGCTACGTTCGTAACATTGTTCTGAGTGAGAGATTAAATCAGGTGTTTCTTGAACGGGTAGATAACTTTGAAAAGTGCTTAAGACACTACGAAAGGCTTTTAAGTCCTGTTCATTAAGTTTGTATCTTGAAAAGTGAACATCTAAGCTGCGTCTGCATAACTGTGCACTCAGATTTCTCAAATCCAACAATTCATATGTCCCGCATAAAACGAACTGAGTCTGGACAACATTTGCCAAGGACTTGATGCAATCCGTTTGGTCAAGCATCTTTCGCCCACTGACTACCTTTCCAAAGTTTTGGGCTTCATCAATGAAAAAAGCATCTAGCCTACGATGCTTTAGAGCAGATTCCAAAGCAAAACGTAATTTAAGCTTAGTATCCGCACGGCTTACTTTCTTGTCTATTAAGGGTTCACCTAGAATCTGTAATGAGCGAATATAAAAATCTTTCCAGTCAAAATTTCCGGTGTCTGGAGCGATCGCTTCAACGCCGGCAACCGGAATATATCCCTTATCCACTTCCATCTCGGCAAGAGCTTCCTCAATCAGCATGCTGCTAATTTTTTGCAACAATGTAGATTTTCCGACACCAGAGGGACCTAATATAAAAATCAGCGAAGCTCCCGCTGGTTGTTTGATTGCTTGCATGAGTTGATCAGCGACCATCTGCAATTTTCGATGGGGCATCGTATAGTTTTGAAAATAAGTGACTCTTTCTAAAACTGATGCCTCAAGTAATTCTCTAGGGAAGCCATTTATCTGATTCATGCTACCACTCACCGTAGAATTCTAGCTCTTCACCCATTTCTAATGACTCTGAGTTATCTTGATTGTTTGTAATGCTCGTTTGAGATTGGATTAGTGTGCCAGGTGCTTGTATGGTTGAGGTTTCATAAAAATATTGATGTTCTAATCCATTTTGCTGATATTCTTGTTGAGTAGACATATTTTCACAAACTTGCAAGCGAAGTTTCGTGAATTTCTCTTCACGAGCTTCTTGCGATTTGAGGAAATCAACTATGTCCTTCTCACGAAGAACTCTATTGATGCCGTAATCACGTAGACGCTTTTTGACTTCGGTGATAATCAGGCGCATTTCTTTTTCTGAATGCCCTTTTAAGTAATGATGATGCGCCGAAATACACTGTACCCAATTGCCATTGACATATGCGTAGGCAATTGAAATATCGAATGGTTCATATCTGACAGCCACTTTTGATTTCTCAATTTCTGGACTGCGGAAAGCATTTGACCAGTAATAAATGTGGTGTAATTTAATTCCTTGTCCTGGTTGTACGATTCGACCACCACGCTCTGGTGCTGGAAGAGTCAGCATTCTGAAAGGTTCGTCGTACTCGACTCGACGATGGCTACGGCTACCGCCCAAAGCTAATCCATTATTGAATGCATCGCGTGGGCTCTGTCCTAGTGCTGGATGTTCTCGTCGATCATATTTTTCGTAAGCCCACTCACAAAGTGCTTCGTTGAAGGCCCCCAAAGCCCACTCTGCATGATGTTCGGGGCGTACTGATTTTGTGACTTGTCGGTGCTTGCGAAGTATTTGAGTATTGCCGCACAATTCATGAACAAACTGAGTGTTTGTTGTCCCAAATAGTCTTTCGACAACGTTGCCAAATCTTGCATCTGCTGGGGGCCGGTGCTTTTTAGTGCAGTTATAAACGGCCAATAACTGCTCAAAGTAATGGCTGTGGAATTCAGAACCGTTGTCAACCACTATCGATTGTGGAAACCGCTTGAATCGCTGAACACAAATACGTAAAACGGCCATACAGGAGCGATAACTGGGGTCCTCATAGCTTATGTAAACAGCAAGGAGTCTCCGGGAGTAAGCATCGACCATGAAAGAGGCCCAGGGTCTGCCTAAGTTGACACGATCGCTGCCACTCAACGCGACATTACATTGACTCAGAGACGCTAGCGAAGAAACCAGCTCAATGTCGAGTTGAGTATGATCAATATGGACAATTTCAAATGGTCGATCGCCATGACGTGGTGTCGTCAGTTCTAACTCGTAGTAGGTAGGACGTTTCTGAATTCCAGCCCTACGCCCTTCTCTCTTTTCAGTTTGTTGCCTACCTGAGCGTCGCTTGATTGCTTCGTAAAAGGCCTTTGAGCTGGGAGGAACCAAGGGCGGATCATGATCTTCGCAAGCTGCTACGAATGAGGTATAGACTCGCCAAACGCGCCTTTGCTTGGTCGTTTCATAGTTTTCCTCGATGAAATCCTCCATAAAGCTGCTGACAGACTCATCCATCTTGGCCAGCCGATTACCCTTAGCATGGTGTTTTGGCAACAGTCCGATATAACCATTACCGTATAGCTCTTCGGCTTTGCGATATTGGATACGCCAGCGGCGAATGGTACTTGAAGGCGTCGGTGGCGTATCTAAGCCTAAATAAGGTTGGATAGCTTCATAGCGGCGATTGGCTTCTACAGTTTCTTTGGGACTGGCCGCTCTCAGAATCGCCTGAATCTCCTCTTTTCGACTGGTGTCTTCAGGAGGGGATAGTGCCGAAATCTTGCCATCTTGTATGTATTTGTCGAGTGCTTCATTAGGGAGATCAATGACCTTCCCATCAGACCTGCTAAGTGCTGTACTGTTTGTTCCAGTATTGAGGATTTCCCAGCATTCACCGTCCCAAGCTAAGGATTGGCCTACGGCTATTGTGATTGCCTGATTTCTTGGAGTTGAGAGTTGCGAAAGATCAGAGGCTCTTTTGTAGGTCAATGCAGTCTCTTCACTGGAGAAGACCTCTACTCGATCACTATTCGCTAGCCTTTCAGCAGTGAGATCTATATAAATCTCATTAGTCGCAATCAGCGTATAAATGTCGTCTACATCGATGCTTTCAGCCTGTCTCAAAAGCTCCCACAGCGTGATGCCTTCATTCGACCTAACCAGTGCTACGATCGCATCGGCAGCAGCTTTGTCAACCGTTAATGAATCGGCGTGCAGGTAGTCTGACAACCAATTGAAGTTTTGCTGGAACGTCCAGTCAATTTCTGCGTTGGACCAAACGCGAAAGTCGAGACCTAAAGGATGAGCATAAGTCTCAACCGGAGGACAACGCCAAACGCCATCTTCATCACGGTGGTAACGGTTGGGATTCTTTTCAGTGAGCTTTTCAAGGTCTTCTTCGGTTTTGCACTCTTCCCAACCAGCAGAGTTCTGACGGATGACAAAGAAGTCAGCGGTGTATGGGTGCCGTAGCCGTCGCCCAGTTTTAGACTGATAAATTAGCTCGAAGGATGGGGGCTGATCGTAATACTCAAGGACATCGGGGTCATGCTCTAGTTCATGAATGCGAGCCAACTCGACGCGATGGGACTCGAATTGGATGGTGACGCCCATTTTGTGGCTGGGATAAAAGCCGCAGACGTTGCCTCTGCCACTTTGTACCCGGCGGGCAGGTGGAGAAGAGCGTACTCGCTCTACGACTTCGCGAGTGATCTTGCTCAGATTAAGAGAGCGGCACCAATCATCAAAACTTAGATCGTCAAGCATGCCTCAAACCCGGAATGCTTTAAGTCTATTTGTACTATTAAAGCATGGATCCTCAGTCAGAATTCGTATATTTTGTGTAACCTTTCTGAAGTTCTTCGGCGATTTGTTGAGCAAGCCAAGTGGGCTGGAGAACTTGGGCGTTGGAGCCATATTGCAGAATCCTCTGACGAAACCAGAATAGGTAGTCTTCTTGGGTAGCGATTTCGACGAAGGTGCCATATGAGTCACGGTTCAGCTCTCGTTCGTGGTTGCGGCGAGGTTGATAGGTGCCGAGCGGTCCACTCATACGGTAGTGAATCTCCAGGTTTGGGAAGTTGAAGAGGCCCCAGGGAATTTCTGATGCGGCTCGCACGCTGAGGATGCGATCAGCCCTGAAGGCCAAATTTTGCTCAATATTGGGGCGCTTTTCGATGAAGCGAGGAGAAAAGTCTGGAATAAAGGCGAATAGATAGAGGACGCCGTTGTGGAGACGAAGTTCGGACCTGTCACAGTCCCAGTTTTGTTCGTTGCCTCGGCTGCTGCGATAGCGAATCGTAAAGCGGCGGCGCTGGCGGAAGCGCGCTTGCAACTTTTGAACCGTTTCTTCTAGCTTGTCTTCGCTGTAGTCAACAGGGGGACTGAAGTTGACTTTGACGCCAGTAGGTAAGTCGGATTCTGACAGCTTACCAATGCGGAGGATTTGGCTGGCCTGGGCGGAGAATCCCATATCGGAAAGGAAATATGCCGCCAGGGCTAAGGCCTCTCGCTGTTCTGGAGAAAGGATGACGGGAAAATTAGATTCAATTAGCTCGTAGGGGCGGTTAGGAGCGCTGTGAATCTCGAAGCCGCAGTCACGAAGTTTGCGGATGGTGCGGGTTAGCTTTTGCAAGATATCTTCTGTAGATTTCCCGTGTTGATCGAGGAAATCGGACATGAGAAGCGACAACTCTTCACGTTTACGGGGTTTCTCCGCCAATAACCTGAGAATATCCAGGGCAAAAGCTTCCTGACTATATCCACGTTGCTCATCAGATGGCATGCTCACTAACTTCAGGGGCTCAACCTCTATATATTGGGACAACTTTGGGATTTATCGCTCAGAGACAGTCTCTAAATGCTCGTGACGTTAAGTCAGAATTAGAGTTAACTTTAGAGGCTAGCAACAGAAAGCTATTTCAATAGATTCATGGTCAAATTTTTGACTCGACTTCAGCGGTGGCGCAACGGCTGGTTATCGACGGCAGCCACGGTGTCATCCCCGCGCCCAGTTCTGAGTGACCTGAATTATGAAAATGCACTGATAGCATTGCTGGATGCTGCTGAGCAAGGCAAAAGTTGGGGTGCTTTGCAAGGGATGCTGATTTTGCATAATCTGTCGCCTCTGTTGCTAGCCCAATGGCTGAGGGAAAAACGCTCTTCCTTGCTAGAACAGCCAGAACAAAATCAGGATTTTGCTCGCCGCTTACTGACACTGGCACAGGTGGCTAGCGGCGAATTGGCAACAATAGCCGATGCTATCGGCAGTCAAATTCAAAGTAATGATATTTCGTCTTTCGCTTCAGCAGAAAGTTATTCCTCATCTGCCATCTCTCCAGATGTTGTAGGCAAGAAGGAGGAAGGAGTAGGAGAAAATGGCGTAACCGTAGATGAGGTGTGGCAAATAGCAATCACACAACATGAAGCAGGCAACTATGAGGCGGCAATTGCCTATTACGGGAAGGCCATCAAGATGCAGCCGGATTTGTATCAAGCCTGGTTTAATCAGGGCAATGCGCTAATTGCACTAGAACGATATGAGGCAGCCCTAGCCAGCTTTAAGCAAGCACTCAAACTTAATCCAAACTTTTACCAAGCTTGGAGCAATCAAGGTAATGTGCTGGCGGTTCTGGGGCACCACAGGGAGGCACTGGCCAGTTTAGAGCAGGCTCTCAAGCACAATTCGAGCGACGCTCTAATCTGGGATAATCGAGGCCTTGAACTATCTATTCTGGGACATCAAAAGGATGCCCTTACCAGCTTTGAGCAAGCCTTAATACTTAAGCCGGACTTCTATAAAGCCTGGTTCAACTGGGGCAATACGGTGGGTGCCCTAGGTCGTCATGAGGAAGCACTTGCTAGCTATGAGCAGACCCTCAAACTTAATCCGGACGACAATCTGGCCTGGTATAGCCGGGGTCTTGCTTTAAGCAAGTTGAGCCGAAACAAGGAAGCACTCGTTAGCTATGAGCAAGCCCTTAAACTTAATCCGGACGACAATCCAACTTGGATAAACCGGGGCGCTTTGCTGATTGGGTTGGGACACTATGAAGAGGCAATTGCCAGCTTCGAGCAAGCTCTCAAACTTGATCCGGTTGACTCCCAAGCCTGGGAAAATCGAGGTAGTATGTTAGCCAACCTTGGCCTCCATGAGGAGGGGATTGCTAGCTTCGAGCAAGCTCTCAAGCTGCAGCCAGATAATTTTCATATCTGGGACAATCGGGGTAGGGCCGCCTCAAATTCAAACCATTACAGCCCTTTTTTGCAGCAGCAGTTTGCTCAGTACTTTAGCCGTTCCTGTGCTCAAATTTCGCAACGCATCCGCTTTAGCCCACCTAGTGCTGCTGAAGCTCAAGCCTCACTCCAAGCTTCTTGGCAAGCTTCGCAGCAACTACTGCTAGAAACTTTTCGTTCTCCGGAAGTGCCTGAGACCCTTTTAGAGGTAATACAGCGTCCCTTGCCACCTGTAATGGCTGAGTTGCTGCAGCAACCCTCGCCACCTGCTCTGTTGGAGCTACTGCGCCAGCCCCCCTCGAATGCAGTACTCAACCGGATTCATCAAGATTCTTTACACCAGCCTTCGCTCATCAACCTCCAACTGCAGCAGCGGGGGTACCTGGGAGAACTCGCCAGCTATCAGGCAGAGCTAGGTAAAGCCATCAAAAGAGAAACCCATCCCAAAGGGTGGGGAGTTTTACATCACCGGATTGGCCAAGCCCATGCTCATCAAGCCAGACGGACAGCAAACCCAACTAGCTTATGGCGGCAAGCAGAGCAGAGCTTTAAGACCGCTTTACAAGTACTGCAACCGCCACAGTTTGAGGAATTACATCTGGAGGTGATACAAGATCTGGTGCAAGTGCTCATTGACCTAGAGGAAACAGCGGAAGCTACCGAGTTACAGCGTCGAAGCACAGATTTTCTCCAGCGGTTACTAAACGATCCACAGCGGTCAGCGAGGCAAAGGCAACAGCTAGCGCTGAAGTTTGCTGGCTTTGGGCAGTTGACGGTGACTCTGGCGCTACACCAGGGCGATATCACTAGGGCTTTGTCGCTGGCAGAAACTAGCAAAAACACCTGCCTGCGCTGGCTGTTGGGAACTGACGAGGTTCCCAAGGTTCATTACGACGATATGCAAAGCCTATGCAATACAGCAACAACAGTGCTGGTTTATTGGCACTTGAGTCCGATCTCCTTAACCACGTTTTTGCTCTTACCCAATAGCCAAGCACCGATTGTGATTGTTCCTCCCGTCGAATTACCTGCTGGCTATGAAAGTGCTCCAGAGATTACAGATCAAGCAGATGAACGCTCTGCCAGCTTGCGGCAGTTGTTAGCTTGGGAAAAGTGGCTGAAGGGATGGAATCAGGACTATGCAGACTACAGCAGTCCCAAGGATAAAAAAGGCGGGAATTTATCTCCTGCCTGGAAGAAAGCTCATCCTTGGCGAACTAACATGGCGCAACGGCTAGCCGATCTAAAAGTCATTTTGAACGGTTCAGCAATCGAACAGAAATTGGCAGAACAGGGAATAGAGCAGATTATCCTGATTCCCCACCGGGACTTGCATCGGTTCCCACTCCATCATTTGTTTGATGCCTATAGCTGCACCTATTTTCCCTGTGCCCACCTCGCATTGGCGCGCCATAGGCGGCGATCACCAGCCATTTTTCCTAACTCGCTGCTACTGGTTGAAAATCCTAAAAGCACTTTCCAATCTGGCAAGACTCAAAAACCGCTGGAACCGTTGCCGTTTGCGGAAACTGAATCGGTGCTGATTCAACAATGGGTTAGTTCTGCCGCTTCTGACCCTCAGCCTACAGTGACAGTCGTTGCCAGTCAGGATGCAACCCTTGCCACGGTGACGACTGCCTTAGAAAAGCCCCATCAAATTCTGCATTTCACAGGGCACGGCGCTTACGATCGCCTCAATCCTTCCCAATCCTGTTTGTTTTTAGCGGGGAGCGATCGCCTCACTCTGTCAGAGATTGTGCAATTAGATTTGAGTGCTTATCACCTGGTCTGCTTAGCTGCTTGTGAGACGGCGGTGACGGGCGACCAGACCATTACCGATGAGTATGTAGGGTTAATGAGTGCCTTCTTGAAGGCAGGTGTAAGGCATGTATTGAGTACCCTCTGGCGAGTAGAATCCGTAACCAGCATGATGATGATGGTGCAGTTCTATCGGGAATTGCACCATCAGCCCCCCGTCATTGCGCTCAGAGCGGCGCAAACCTTTTTACGGCATGGCACCCGTGAGCAGTTTGTGGACTGGTTAGCTGACGCGATCGCGCTCCTCTCAACAAATCCAGCAAATCGCTCCTTCTGCATTTTGCTGACAGCTGAGCGCGATCGCCTCCAGAGTCTTGAGGAGGAATATCCTTATGCTCATCCTTACTACTGGGCAGCGTTCCATATTGCTGGAGCTGTTTGACTTCCAGCTGTGATTCCGGCGGTTAATTTCTGCCGCTCTTGCCCAAAAATAGCCAGGTTACTAATGCGCCTGCCAACCCGATCGCCACACTCAAGGCAAAAGCCAGTAGAAAACTAAGCCACAGACTAAGAGCCGGAGTGGGTTGATTTGCAGGAACGGGACGCCAGACTTGAACGATTTTTTCAGATTGGCTGCCAAAGGTTGAAGCAGCTAAAGATGCGGTACTGATGCCGACACTGGCGATCGCTACCGTGCGATTAAAGGTGCGATCGTTTTTGGTCTTCTCGATATCAGTGATGCCTTGAATCGTTTTGATGAAATTCTCCAAGGGTTTTAAGCCTGCACTGAAGGCTTCATCATCGGTCTTGATTTGAGCCAGACAGTGATCAACCGCAAATTCACCAAAGCGTCGCAAAAAATCAAGCTGGCTGGCTGGGTCAAGTTTTTTGAGTTCTTCAACGCAAGCGTTGTAGTTGGTTGTATTGACGGCAATCGTGGTCGCCTCTTCCTTGAGATAACCCAGGCTCGTCTCGTAGTAATGGGAAATAGTCAAAGCGTCTGCTAAATCAACTTGTAACTGCTTGAGATTAAGCTGAGAAGCCGTAATCTGTCGAGTGAGAGATTTGCCAAGTTTCTCGATTGTCTGAGACGAGTTTCTTAACTGAATTTTCAGTTGACGGCTCTGTTCATAAAACCAGAGGACTTTATTGCGATGGTGAAACAGCTGAATCAGGTTTTTGTACAGTTGCTCGATCGCTTTTTGAATCTCTTCTTTTGATTGATGTGGGGGAAACAGGCAGATTAATCCATGAATGGTTCGATTAACTCCATCGGGAATATCATCCAGTTGCTCTATTTCAAATAACGTTGCGTCTTTGAAGACTCCTTTACCTTTGTAATCTCGCTGCCAGTTCAGATTTCCCACAATCTGAACAGCTCGATAACAGTCCTGAGCAATCACATCTACATCTTGATTTGCGTCTGTTAGTTGACCCCAGATTAGCCAGTTTTCGCCTAAGTCTCCTGGAATTTGATGCGTGTATTCCAGAACGGTTTTCTTAGCTTGCTGGAGCTTCTCCGGCAACGGCAACTGCTCCCAACTTGAATCATTCAGTCTTCCAGAATAGTCAATCTGAAGGGCATAGGTATCTCCCAACTTGACGGGGTAGTAATAGCCATTAATGTCATCAGTTAGTTGCTGGTAGCGCTGCGTGCCCTGTGCCTCCAATAGCTCGATGTAATTAGAAAAAGTGTTTTCTGCAACTTGCAGAGCGGCTAATTTGTTGTCGCTGATCTCACCATAGATACGCTTCCAGAACCGACGCCGACCTTCAGTGATGGTGCTTGGACTACCACCCAGACGATCTTGTAAATCGTAAAGAAATAAATCGACTGTAGGATAAAGAAGCTGATTCATGTAGGAAAAGGCTGACGTTAGCGAAATTCTTGCTGCGCCGTGTTGCTAGGCTGGGGAGATTTCAGTATTTTAGGTGCTTGATCCAGTTTTTGTTCAATCGTCGCTAACACACATTGCATTTCTTCCAAGTGGGTTTGAATAGGTCTAGCAATATTATCGGATTTCACAGATTTGACCGAATTATCCGGCTTGGCAGGTAGAAAATCTAGCCCCAGTCCTCGCTCTGCAGCGCGAGCGGTCAGCCAGTCATAGGCAGTGTTATAGGGAAGTTCTAGTGCAGGAACGGCAGTAGCCAGGTCATGCAGCTCAACGACACGAGTGTCGAGAGAGGCCGCAATCGCCTGAATCTGCTGTAAGACCGATTCTGATAACGCTTCAGTTTGTTGCATCAGAGCGTAGAGAAATGCTTTTAGAATTTGCGCTTCTGCATCTTTCATAATCCGATTGTTAGAGTCCAGAGAGAGTGAATGCGGCCCAGAAGTATGGGTGACTGTAGGGTTGCTCGGTCGTCATCATTCTAATTAACTTACGCTCACTTTCCAGAATTAAGCTGAGCGATCGCGGCAATTTGGGAATAGCCCAGTCCAACCACTGAATCAGGTCGGCTCGGGTAGCCGTTCGCAAAAAGGTTCGAGCCTTTTCGAGTGCCGTAGACAGAGATTGCCCCTGCTGCAATTCTCGATAAAACTGCACCATCAAAATGGCGGTGGCTGCCGATTCAACTTTCCAGAGGGTACTAATCACACCTCCCACCTGAGCCTTCAGGAAGGCACTCACTAAGCCGACATACTCAGCGGTAATGGTCTGGTTGCCAGTGATTGCTGTCTCGCATGAGGCTAAACAAACCAGGCGATAGGGGCTTAGGTCCAGGGAGACAATATCTTGCAGGGTTAGGCGATCTGGTCCACTGAGAAACAAACAGGACTGAGATGAATCCTCGCTGTTGTAAGCACCATGTCCATTAAAGTGCAAAACTTGGTAAGGCTGAGACAGATGGGCTTTGAGTTGGGTACAGGTTGCAGTATGTGCCTCACCCATTCCCTCTGATAAGAGAATAGCCTCTCCCCCAGTGTCGATAAACACACGGTGAACCAAAGCGGCTTCCACTTCTGCAAAGGGCAAGTCCACCAGCTTTTTTAGCTTACTAGGAGTGCCATCATCTTCAGAGATGGGGCGATGCTTGGGATTTTCGGCCAGTAGTAAGCTTTGAAAGGGCGATCGCGCCAGCGACTTTTGCTGGAGTGTCAACCCGAAAGAAACACTGGGTAGATAAGTGCAAGTGTGATCAGGAAAGAGCGAATGCAAAGGCAGACGATGAAGATCGCGGTGGGGAATCAGGATAAGTTGAGAAAGATTTTCCAGATGCAGGTTGACTTGATCAATATTCAGCAAGTCACTTAGTTCCGAAAGCATTGTGGGCAGATTTTGCCGCCAGGTTTCGTCACGGTTGGGGTTGAGTTCTTTATTACCGGTGTAGGGATCGTAGAGCTGGTTCCAATTCTGAAGCCAACTTTGGAGTCGGTCGACTTGACGGATACCTGCTTGGTGATCGTCTCTGATGCGACCAACAACTATAGGTTGAGCCTGATCCCAGAGTAGGATGAAGATGGTGAGGGCATCGGGACTGAGGTGCCAGTAGACAATAGCAGTATCGGGACGAAGGAGCTGCCTCATGGAATCGTGGTTGGCAGTTGGGATGTCATCGGGGTCTTGCCAGCGCAATAGCCAGGTCATCAGCCAATTCTTGTCTAGTTCGGCGGTTTCTAGTGCTTTAACCAGGTTCCCTTGCTGAACCAGTAAATCAACTGTGGCTTGCCCAAAACTGGCAAATTGCAAGCCCAATCTTTGTTTTTGGGCTTCAGAAACAGCCTCACGCAATAGCCGGATCAGGAGAGCGGTGCCCTCACGTACCAGCGCTGCCACCGTTCCATCGTGGGTCTGCAAAGCGCGATGAGTACGGATCAGCAGGGCAAGAACCTCTAGCCGTAGCTGGGGAGAGGTGTCTGCCGTGAAAATATCCAATGCCTGGTTATAGCAGGCGATGGCTTTACGCCAAAAGGGCAACGGACTCTCCTGGTAGTTGCCCCAGATTCGATGTGCTTCCCCCAATGCTTGATGCAATTTACCCCAATCCTCACTCCTTTCGGGGGTATATTTGAATCCCTCTTGAATACAAGCCCGACACCCCTCATAGCCGCGCAAGTCCAGATCTGGATTTTGCAGATCCGGGGGTAATGATTCTGCTACTAGGGTGGGACTGCCCCAACCGTGGTTAAGGTAAAGGTCTGAATACAACCCAGCAACCCCCCGGCTGATCCAGGCATCAGTGAAGTTAGGCTTGAGACTTAATACTTTGTCATAGCTAGAAATTGCGTCTTCGTAGCGCCCCAGGTTGGCGAGGGCAACCCCGCGACCATGCAAAGCCTGAGACATTTTGGGATTGAGTTGTAATGCCTGGTCTAGGTCAGAAATCGCGTCTTCATAACGCCCTAACCTGATTAAGATGGCACCGCGACCGCCCCAAGCTACAAGGAGATCAGATTTGTACTGCAATGCCCGCTCGTGATGCTCAATAGCCACCTCATAGCGTCCCAAGTCTGCCAGTACCCCACCACGACCTACCCAAGCTGAAGCATTGTCTGGTTCGTAGTGCAACGCTTGGTCATAACTGGCAATAGCTTCCTCATAGCGATTTAGCCCATCCAAAGCAAAACCTTTGATACGCCATCCTTCAGCTGATTCTGGCTGGAGTGTAATTCCCTGTTCAGCAGACTCCAGGGCTTCTTGAAACCGCCCCAAGTTGTTTAATGCTGCTCCTCGATTGTTCCAAGCACTGAAGAAATTAGGGTCAAGTGCTAGCGCCTGATCGTGGCTTGAGACCGCTGCCTCATAACGTTCTAATGCCGACAGTGCTCCAGCGTGATTGCTCCAAGCGTGAGCATTGTCTGGGTCGTAGTGCAATGCCTGATCAAAGCTTGTCAACGCCTCTTCGTATCGTCCCGATTCAAGCTGGGCAACACCGCGATTTTCCCAAGCTTGGGCATTGTCTGGTTGGTCGGCCAAAATCTGTTCAAAATTAGTAATGGCTTCTTCATAGCGCCCCAAGATAATCAGGGTGATCCCCCGATTATTCCGAGCAGGAAGGAAGTCTGGTTGATGGTGCAAAGCTTGGTTGTATCTAGCAAGTGCTTCTTCGTAGCGCTCCAAGTTAGCCAAAGCCAATCCACATTCATATAGAGATTCCGCTTTGTTAACCTTAATCTGGAACGATCGCTCGTAATAGGAAACAGCCTCTTCATAGCGTTTTAATTCGAGCAGTGCAAGTCCACAATTTCTCCAGGCAAGTACATTTTGAGGTTGATATTGCAACGATCGCTCACAATCTGCTAGTCCTTCCTCATAGCGCTGCAAACGGATCAGAGCGAAACCTCGATTATTCCAGGCAAAAGCATCATCAGGCTTATATTGCAGTGCCCGATCAAAATCTGTGATTGCTTCCTCATAACGTTCCAAGCCAGCCAGTGCAGCCCCCCTGATTGTCCAGGCTTTGGCAAAATCAGGTTTGTAATGGATCGCGCGATCTAAGCTAACCAATGCTTTTTCATAGTGCTCTAACTGAGCAAGTGCTGCACCGTATTCACACCAGACTTTAGGATTATTGGGTTGATATTGCACTGCTTGATCAAAGCAAGTGCTAGCCTCTTCATGGCAGCCCAATTGGCTCAGGGCAAAACCGCGATTAATCCAGGCTTGGGCATCCCCCGGTTGAATCTGTAGTACTTGATCAAAGTTGGTTAGCGCCTCTTCATAGCGTTCTAACTGAGATAAAGCAGATCCCTTATTGTTCCAGGCTAGAACTAGAGTAGGTTGATACTGCAAAGCCCGATCACAATCTGAAATCGCTTCTTCGTAGCGTCCCAAACATGCCAAAATAAACCCTCGGTTTGACCAGGCTGAGGCATAGTCCGACCGATAGTGTAGAGCCTGGTCAAGACTCTCTAAGGCTTTTTCGCAGCGTCCCAACTCTCCTAATGCCGCTCCTCGACAATCCCAGGCTTGGGCATTGTCAGGCTGATGTCGCAATGCCTGATCAAAGCTGGAGATCGCTGCCTCCCATTCTTCCAGGTCAAGTTGTGTAATCCCTCGATTGGTCAACGTTTGAGAATCTTCAGGCTGATACCGCAACGCCTGGTTATAGCTGAAAAGAGCTTCCTCATGACGTTTCAAACGATTTAATGCGATGCCGCGACCACTCCAACTTCGAGCATCGTCTGGTTTATGATGCAAGGCTTGGTCATAACTAGCGATCGCCTCTTCGTAACGCCCCAAGTCTGACAGCGCCTTAGCCCGACCATAAAAGGCTTCAGGGTCTTCAGAGTTATGCTGCAAGGCTTGCTCAAAACTCGCAATTGCTTCTTCAGCCCTGTCCAAATTGATGAGCGAAAACCCCCGCAAAGACCAGATATTTGGAAAATTGAAATTGAGTTGCAAGGTTCGATCAAAGCTCGCAACGGCTTCCTCATGACGTGCTGAAGACATTAAGGCAACGCCACGCACAAATAAAGCTTCAGCATCGTTTGGTTGATGCTGCAATGCGCGGTCAAAATCGGCGATCGCTTCTTCGTAGCGTCGCAATCGACTTAATCCTGCACCTCGACGGATTAAAATCTCAGGATCATCGGGTTTGTACTGTAACGCCCGATCAAAGCTGGCAATGGCATCCTCATGACGTTGTAATTTGCTGAGTGGCGAAGCCCGATCGCGCCAAGCTAATGCATAGTCAGGTTGGATTTGCAATGACTTGTCGTAACTTGCAAGTGCTTCTTGATAGCGATCCAATCGATCTAATGCGTAGCCTTGAACATACCAGCCATGAGCTCCTTCCGGTTGAAGGGCAATACACCTTTCCGCAGATTCCAGTGCCTCTTGATATCGTCCAGAATTATTGAGGGCTGCCCCCCGATTACTCCACACCCAAGCCAAATCGGGATTAAGGCGCAAAGCCTGGTCATAGCTAGCAATCACTTCTTCCTGTCGGCCTAGTGTCGCAAGTGCAGCACCACGGTGGCTCCAAGTTTGAACATCCTCAGGATTATGCTGTAGCGCTTGGTCATAGCTGGCAACTGCTGCTTCAATACGCCCCAAGCTGTTCAGGGCTGAGCCACGGTAATACCAAGCCTCGGAATCATCTGGTTTAAGTTCCAGCACACGGTCATAACTCGCGACAGCTTCTTCATAACGCCTCAAATTCATTAGAGCAGAACTACGATTTTTCCAAGTGGAAGAGGCGTCTGGTTTGTACTGTAGGGCTTGGTCATAACTCGCGATCGCCTCCTCGTAGCGCTTCAAATGACTTAGAGCGAAGCCCTGATGAGCCCAAGCATAAAAATCATCTGGCTCATGCTGTAAGGCTGTATCAAAACTGTTAATGGCCTCTTCGTAGCGTTCTAGATTTTTTTGGGCGAAGCCTAGATATAGCCAGATTTTTGGGGTATCCGATTGGAGTTGTAACGCCTGATCGTAGCTAGCAATCGCTTCTTCATAACGACGAAAGTGATAGAGCGCGTCAGCCCGATTTACCCAAGCTGCATAATGATCTGGCTTTAGTCGAAGGGCGGTATCAAAGGCAGAGATCGCTTCTTCTTGTCGATTAAGGGTAGCTAGAGCACTGCCCTGGTTATTCCAAGCTTCAGGGGAATCAGGATTGAGGGAGATCGCCCGCTCCAAGCAGTCCACAGCATTCTGATAAGCCTCTATGTCTTTGGCGCGAAGCCCCTCTGCACTCCACAGCCTGCCGATCTGCTGCCAAATCTCTGCTGGTCGGATATCGGAGGAGCCGTTTTCCAGAATTTCTTGTAACTGAGCAATCTTGGTATGCCTTTCCTGGGAGCTGAAACGACAGTAAGTGTCCCAACTCTGGTCTCCTAAAATACTTTCCCAATTGGAATCCGTATTCATGGCTTGTTGGTCAACTCCCCAGCATTTCGTTCGTCATGCACCTCCCAATATAAGAAAAGAAAGCAGTAGTGAGCTTGCTGGCATCACAAGTTCCAAATACAAGAACGTAAGAGAAAGTATCAAAATCTGACAACTTCTTCTGTAAAAGGGGTATTAGGCTAGCGGCAACTTCACCCAAAAGTGCCGTGAAAGTTCTTCTCAGACCGCTTTACTCGCAGTTAAACGCTGGTATTGGCAACTGCCCACTGGGATGTGATCACTCCTGTCAGATGCATGAACAAGCGCCTACACTTGAGCCGCCACGTGGTCATATCTGCCCGCTCTCAATTCATCAGGCTCAAACCTGTGCCGAAGCCTTACACGGCGATGCAGGCGTCATCTTCAACAAAGCGGCGACTGGCGATGGTAAGTCCTTGGCTGCTTATCTGCCTGGGCTTATTGATCCTGCTTTCAGAATAATGGGCTTATATCCCACTATTGAGCTGGTTGAAGATCAAACTCGCAGCCAGCGAGAGTGGCACGATCGCTTCGGGTTAAATGCGGATAGTCGCATTGATCGCCTCTTTGGTGAAGAACTCAGTCGGCGAGTCCAGGCGGCAGAGAAGAGTTCTAAGTTCTTGGAACTCCTGCTGGCGATTGAGCAAACGCCAATCTTACTGACCAACCCCGATATTCTGCACCTGATCACGCACTTTCAATACCGCGACTCCGCTTATGGAAATGACCGCTTACCGTTGGCCTTGGCAGAATTTCCGGATCTGTGGGTATTTGATGAATTCCACATTTTTGGCCCTCACCAGGAGGCTGCCGTACTCAACAGCATGACGCTCATCCGCCGCACTCAGGCGGACCAACGTCCCCGACGGTTTCTGTTTACCTCAGCGACACCCAAGCCTGACTTTATTTATCATCTTCAACAATCTGGGTTGAAAACGGTTGAGATCGAGGGCAGCTATGCCAGTGAAGCCAGACCGGGATATCGTCAAGTCTTGCAGCCCGTCGAACTGGAATTTGTGGAGCTGAAGAACACAGATGCCCTCAATTGGCTGACTGAGCATGCCCATTGCCTCAAAACTATTTTGGAGGCTGAAAATCTCGGTAGAGGACTCATTATTCTGAACTCGGTCGCCCAAGCCGGACGAGTCGCTAGACTGCTGAAACGTCTGTTGCCAGAGGTGCTAGTGCGGGAAATCAGCGGTCGGATTGACCGCCAGGAGCGATCGCAAACCCAAGCAGCCCTGAGAGAGTCACCGCAACCTGTCCTAGTTGTCGCCACCTCGGCAGTGGATGTCGGAGTGGATTTTAGGATTCACCTGCTGATATTTGAGAGCAGTGATTCTGCCACAGTGATTCAGCGGTTGGGACGGCTGGGACGGCATCCTGGCTTCAATCAGTACCGAGCCTTTGTGTTGTTGTCGGGACGTGCGCCTTGGGTGCTGCCGCGCTTACGGGAGCATTTGCAATCCGAACAGACGATTGAGCGCAGTGACTTGCAGGCGGCGATCGCCGACGCCTTTGATGCTCCGAAAGAGTTTCAGGAATATCGCCATCGCTGGGGAGCCATCCAAGCACAGGGCATGCTCTGGAAGATGGGGGAAGGCAACGCCAAAGTCATGCAGCCCGTGCGCAATCGCATGACTGCCGATTTGCAGAAGGTATATGGGCCAAAGCTCAAACCTAATCTGGGAGCTTGGCGGGTCTTGGGTAATACCCCTGTCGGCAAGGAAACGCAGCAGGAACTTCTACGCTTCCGAGGGGGCTCTACGCTTCAAGCGGCCGTGTGGGATGGGAATCGGTTCTATAACTACGACTTGCTGCGACTGCTGCCCTATGCCTTGGTCGAAGCGACCGACCGAGACTCCTTTTTAGCGGCTGCCACCCAAGCAGGTCTAGGAGAGGAAGCCTTCCCAGAAAAATATATCCAGGTTTATTTGCGAGTGCAGGAGTGGGTCGACGAGCGCTTTGACATCAGCTTGCACTGCAACTGGGATACCGGCGACCTGACCTGCTGCGACTTAACGCTGCTCAGCAGACTGAGCCTCATCGGCCATCCTCAAGCTGAGATCGCCAAGTGCCTGTACGCCAAGAAGCTACTCGCCTTTCAGGTGCCGTTAGGCATTCGTCAAAGTCATTGGGACGTGAGTCGCCACCTCAAACTCAGTCCGGTTTTCGGTCTATACCAGCTCACAGACGGCTCTAACAAGCAAGGGTATGCCTGTGCTTTTAACCAGGATGCGCTGCTATTGGAAGCTTTGAAACACCGACTGACAAAATTTTGCCGCTTACAGCCACAATCACTGATTTTCTAGGGGTTTTATTATGACGACACTGCTTCAATCCCTACTTTTAAGAACGCTACCATCCAACCCGGATGATCCGGAAACGGATCCTGTTCTCAGAGCTTACGTTGAAACGGTTTTACCCGCGATGGAGCAGGAATTCGGGATGCTCCCAGCTTTGGGTGGATCTGAAGCCGCTCATTTGTATCTGCTGAGCCAGCGGGGAGATCAGTACGCGGCTCAGAATGCCAAACGTTATGCGAGTCGCTCTGATCAAAGTTTGCTCGTTCACGTTCTCAATGCTCTTCTGACCGCCTGGAATCTGCTCCCTTATCTGAATTCAACTCTAGCTCTGTCGGAGGACGAAAAACGACTGCTGTGCTTGGGTTTGACGCTACATGACTACAACAAGTGGTGTAACGGTGAAGAGCAAGATGCCCCTAAAGCCTCAGAGGTTACTGAAATCTTAGAACTTTGTCAGTCATTAGGCGAAAAACTCAATTTCGTTGAATTCTGGGCCAACTGGCAGAGCTATCTGACTGAGATCGCCTATCTTGCTCAGAACACTCAGGGCAAAGTTGGCACCAATCTGCCAAAGGCGAACTGGGGTACTTTCCAAATTCCCGACACTCGCCGATTAGATTCGCCTCTGAGATGGCTGCTTGCTTTCGGTGATGTGGCGGTTCACCTCAGTGATCCGGCTGATATCGAGACGAAATCGGGGGGCGATCGCCTGCGCGAGCACCTGCGGTTCTTAGGCATTCGTCGCAAGCTGGTTTATCACCGGCTGCGAGACTGTACGGGGCTGCTGACCAACGGCATCCACAATGCCGTGATGCACTTTGCCAGAGAGCAGGACTGGCAACCGATTCTCTTTTTTGCTCAAGGGGTTGTCTATCTGGCCCCTGTCGATAGCAGTCCTCCGAATGCAGAAGACCTCAAAGCCTTTCTCTGGCAGCAGGTCAGTGCCAGACTATCCGCCAGCGTCGTTAGAGGAGAAATTGGCTTCAAGCGAGATGGGAAGGGATTAAAGGTCGCACCTCAAACCCTTGAATTGTTTACCCCTGAGCAATTAGTTCGTAATCTACCTGGCGTTATCGAAGCGTACGTCAGGAATGAACGAGATCCAGCGACACCCAAGCGTTTGGACAAGTTGGACCTGGATGATCAAGAGCGGGAGTACTTATCGCAGGGGGCTGATTTACGGAGCGATCGCATCGCAGAACTCATCTTCTTAGCTCAAAAAGAGTTCTTCGGAAATGATCCTGACTTCATAGCGTGGGTTTTAGAAGCACTAGACGTCGAGTCCACCATTACACCGGAGCAAACACAGGTTCAGTCAGGCGGCGTGAATCGAGGCTGGTATCACGCAGCCGCCCACTATGTCGCAAGCAATTCCACCCTAGATCTCAATGATATTTCCCAGAAACTTTGGGAGTTTGCTGATCAACTGGCAGATTGGGCTGAGGCTAACAACGTTTTTCCAGAGCACCTCAGCCCTACTCGTGAAATTTTTGATACCTACTTAACTCAATATCTGGAAGTTCAGGGCTGGGAGGCTCAGTTAACTTCTTTCCAATACGAGCTGGAGGGCTATGTCAAAGCCAAGACAAAAGCCGCTAAACAGCCTATCTGTTCGCTGAGTTCTGGGGAATTTGCCTCTGAAGACCAGATGGACTCTGTAGTCCTCTTCAAACCTCAGCAGTACAGCAATAAAAATCTCTTAGGCGGACGTCAGATCAAGCGAGGCATCTCCAAAATTTGGGCGTTGGAAATGCTGCTGCGGCAGGCCCTCTGGTCAGCCCCAGCGGGAAAGTTAGAGGATCAGCAGCCCATCTTTCTCTACATCTTTCCGGCCTATATCTATTCGCCTCAGGTCGCTTCAGCCATTCGCTTGCTGATGAATGGCCTCAAGCGGGTGAACTTTTGGGAGGTCAGGAAGCACTGGTTAACCCACGGGATGAGTGCCGAATCACTTCGCACCTTCCAGTGGGTAGATTCCCATAAAGAAGAGTCTGGTGGTCGTTCACTGGCTAAGTATACGGGCGAAGACTTGCCCTTCATGGCGATGGGTTACACCACGACTCGGGGGAAGACCGTTACAGACGCCTGGATTGAGCCTGCTTTTCTCGCATTGATCTTACCGATGCTTCTGGGAGTCAAAGTAGTCGTTTCGGGCAGCCAAGTGCCGCTCTATGAGAGCGATAACGATTTTCGAGAGTCAGTGAAGTTGGATGGCCCAGCACAATTTTGGTCCTTGTTACGACTTCCTACCTCTCTCCACTTACAGGACTGGATTGAGGGCCGGGTTCAGAACTTAGCCGAAAGTTTGAATCGCCTGCTGACGGTTTACTTCCTCCATATGGATAGCCGCAGTGCGCCACCGGATGCACGATGGCGGGCGCTCAATGGCACGGTTCGCGAAATGACCACGAATGTACTCAATATTTTTTCACTAGCCGAGGAGGGAATACGCCGTGACGGCAAACGAGACCCGACTTTTGACGAAGTCAACCGCTATTGGAACTATGCCCAATGTTGGGCAGAAGGAGATACCGAGATGCAGCAAAAACTAAGAGTGACCCAGAGGTTGGTGAATGAATACCGCCATTTCTATCGGGCTAGCCCTAATGAGTCTAGCCACACCGTCCTACTGCCCCTGTCTAAGGCGTTGGAGCATATTCTCTCTGTCCCCAGCGACTGGGATGACGAGGATGTCATTGATCAGGGAGCAGGTCAGTTGCAGTCTGCGCTAGACCGTCAGGAAATTTACAAGCGGCCCATCATGCTGGATAAGGAAATCCCCTTTGAAGTTCGCCGCATGCAGGAGTTCGAGGCCATTCAGACGTTCATGACCACCTGTGTCAAGGATGTTTTTGGTGGCATGTGTAAGGGCGATCGCGCCCTCTTACAGGAGCATCGCAACCGTATCAAGTCTGGGGTCGAGTTCGCCTATCGACGCCTCGCCCTTCAGGAAAAACAACAAGCCAAAGCTAACAAACAGCAATCTCAAGGAGCAGCATCATGAGTCTTTTGAAAACCCTTCAGCCTAAGTTTCACAGCGCCTTTCCCCGTCTCGCTTCTGGCAACTACGTCCATTTCTTCATGGTGCGCCACAGTCAGTCTTTCCCGGTCTTTCAAACCGATGGTGTCCTGAACACAGCTCGGACTCAGGCAGGCTTGAACTCAGAGGATGAAAAATCTCGGGAAGCCATTAGCCGACTGGTGATGTTTAAGCGTAAGCAAATTACGCCAGAGCGCCTGGCCGGTCGAGAATTGCTGCGATCACTCGGTCTCAATAGCGTTAACGAGGACGACGACAACTATTGCGAGTACAACGGCGAAAAGTCCTGCAAGCAATGTCCAGACTGCATTTTGTATGGCTTTGCTATTGGGGATAGTGGTTCAGAGCGATCGAAGGTTTACTCGGATTCAGCTTTCTCCCTGAGTCCTTATGAAGCGTCCCATCGCAGCTTCACCTTCAATGCTCCCTTTGAAGGTGGCACTATGAGCGAAAAGGGCGAAATGCGGAGTGCCATCAATGAATTAGATCATGTCTTACCAGAAGTCTCTTTTCCTACCGTGGAAACCCTGCGGGATTCAACCCTTGAGGGCTTCGTTTATGTCCTGGGCAATCTGCTAAGAACCCGCCGCTATGGGGCGCAAGAGTCACGTACAGGCACAATGGCGAACCACATTGTCGGTATCGCGCTCTGTGATGGCGAAATCTTCAGCAACCTGCACTTTACCCAGGCGCTCTACGATGCCCTAAAGGGGGATTTGAGCACGCCCATCAGCGATCTCCGTCGGGAGGCCGCCACCGTAGCTGAAGGTCTATTGGAGCAAGAACCCGTGAGAAAGAGCGAACTTATCTTTGGCGATCGCCTCGACTCATTACTCACTGAAGTGGGCGATATCTATCAGGACGAAACCCTTCTGCGCGAGACCTTAAGCACCCTTTATCAACAAACTCAGACCTATGCCGAAACCTATGGTGCGGCGGCCAAGAAAGGGAAGAAAGCCAAAAAGTCGTCCTAGGGTGAAGCCTCATGTTTTTGTATCGATGCAATTTAACCCTGCACGACAATGTGTTTTTCGCCACGCGGGAAATGGGGACGCTCTACGAGACCGAGAAATATCTCCATAATTGGGCACTGAGCTACGCCTTCTTTGGCTCTAGTCACATCCCAACGCCCTATCGATTGCAGGGACTCGCGAACAAGAAGCCGGGTTATCTGGAACCCGATAATGAGCAGAATCTGCTGAACCTCAATGATGCAGGCATCTACGTATTCTCTGGTATGCCGCTCAAATGGTCCTATCAGGTCAATACGTTTAAGGCCGCGCAAGTGACTTACTACGGTAAATCCAAACAGTTTGGGGATAAAGGAGCCGATCGTAACTATCCCATTAACTTTGGACGCGCCAAAGAACTGGCGGTCGGCAGTACCTATCGCACTTATATTGCTAGCAGTGAAGTGGTTGAGATTCCCCGATGGATCCGTCTGGGCAAGTGGGCCTCCAAAATCGAAGTCGATGCGAGGTTGATTCCCGCAAGTGGATTGACAGCCACTACAGGAGACTACACCTGTGAGCATCCCCTGAATCCAATTGATTTACCTGACTCTAGCCGATTGCTGCTTTACAACCGAGTCGTCATGCCGCCAGTGAGCCTAATCAGCCAGGCCCGCCTCAGCGGTCAGTATTGGGACATTGCCAAGCCTGACAATTGGGCGGAACTAGAAGCGTGGTCGGGTCTAGAAGACCTACCGAATCGTGTTTGTTTACCCCAGGGAGGAGCTTATGGAGCCAGCCTTGCCGCTACCCCAGCTTGAGCCCACCACACTGCACACCATCGTGATTCGTCTCGGGGCAGCTAAGGAGGGGACGGTTCCCGCCTTAGGTCGGGCGATTCATGCCCAAGTGCTGGACTGGATACGTCTGGCCGATCCCGACACGTCTGAAGCGATTCATCAGGCTCAAGTTTCGCCTCTGAGCCTGTCTGGTCTGATTGGGCGGCGACATCGAGGACGGGTTAGAGCCGGGGATGAACTCTATTTTCGGATTGGTTTATTAGACGGCAGTCTCATTACGCCCTTGTTGGATGGTTTGGAGCAACGGGGCGACGAACCATTGTCCCTGGCTAAATTTCCGTTTGTCTTTCGGAGTGTGGATATGCTGCCCGGTGCTGATCCTTGGGTGGGGTCTTCGGACTATGCGTTATTAGCCAAAACTCCGATCGCGACTAATGACATCACGCTGAAATTTCTCTCACCCACCAGTTTTAAGCTCAAATCGGGACAAGGGATTCAGCCTTTTCCCTTGCCAGAAAACGTCTTTGGCAGTCTGGAACGCCGCTGGAATGTCTTTGCACCAGAAGCCTTGAGACTCCCCAGAATCCTTTGGGGTGGCCTAGTTGCTCAATACGAATTGAAGACACAAAGTCTCCGAATGGAGAACTCGGTTGAGATCGGGGCGGTTGGCAAAGTCCGTTACCGCTTCCCCGATCCTGAGCAAGCCCGCCTAGCCACCATGCTGTCTCAGTTTGCGTTTTTTGCTGGCGTGGGACGCAAAACCACGATGGGCATGGGGCAGGTGATTCTCGATCAGAAAAGGTGAGAGCGCTTATGGAAACTTACCTCCCCCTCGCCTACCTCAACGCCTGGGAATACTGCCCTCGCCGCTTCTACCTGGAATACGTCCAAGGTGAAATGGCTGATAACGAGCACATTATTCTCGGTCGACACCTTCACCGCCATATCGATGAAGAGGTTAGCCTCCAGCGTGGCGACACCCTGATTCACCAACAACAGTGGGTGTGGAGCGATCTCCTCCTCGTTTCCGGCATCATTGATGCTGTCGAAGAGACAGACGGTGAGTTGGTACCCATTGAGTACAAAAAAGGCCGCATGGGCCGACACCTTAGCGACCACTTTCAGCTCTGCGCCGCCGCTCTCTGCTTAGAAGAGCGCACCGGCAAAACTATCACTCGGGGAGAAATCTTCTATCACGCCAATCGTAGGCGTCAGCCAGTTCCCTTAACGGCTGAATTGCGCCAAGCCACAGAGGAAGCGATCGCTGCCGCCCAACGTTCTATTCACCAATCCATACCGGCTCCTATCGACAATGCCAAGAAATGTCGAGCGTGCAGCTTACAGGGAATTTGTTTGCCTTCCGAAATAAATCAACTAAAACAGGAGCAAGTTCATGTCGGTTCTCTACGTCACTCAACCGGATGCCGTATTGAGTAAAGCCCATGAAGCCTTCAAGGTGGCTTTGAAGCAGGAAGATGGCTCTTGGCAAAAGCAGTCAATTCCTGCTCAGACGGTGGAACAGGTTGTCCTCATGGGCAATCCTCGCATCACTGGGGATGCCCTTGTATATGCACTGGAACTCGGCATGCCTATTCATTATTTGTCTAGTTTTGGCAAATATTTAGGCTCAGCTTTACCCGGTGAGTCTCGTAATGGACAGCTTCGACTCGCGCAATATCAGCTCTATGGGGATGCCGAAAGGCGTCTAGACCTGGTCAAGGCGATTGTGCAAGCCAAAATTCACAATCAGTATTCAGTGCTCTATCGCCACAAACAGAAAAGCCATGAGCTGAAGCAGTTCAAGAAGCAGGTCAAAACTCAAACGACGATCGATCAAGTGCGTGGTGTTGAGGGCATTGCCGCAAAAACTTACTTTGGCGGTTGGCGCAAGTTGCTGGGCGATCGTTGGCAGTTTCAAGGTCGTAATCGTCGGCCCCCCACCGATCCGGTCAATTCTCTACTCAGCTTCGCCTATGGTCTGTTGCGCGGCCAGGTCGAGGCGGCAGTGCATTTGGCTGGGCTTGATCCTTACGTGGGCTACTTACATGAGGTTAGTCGAGGGCAGCCAGCAATGGTATTGGATTTGATGGAAGAGTTTCGCCCACTGGTGGCAGACAATCTGGTACTAGCCGTGATCAATAATCACGAGATTCACCCCCAGGACTTCCGCGAAAGCCTCGGAGCCTATCGACTCTCAGATGCGGGGCGTAAATCATTCTTACAAGCCTTTGAGCGTAAAATGAGCGATGAGTTTAAGCATCCGGTGTTTGACTATCGCTGTACCTATCGACGCGCGATCGCCCTTCAGGCCCGTTTACTAGCTCGGCATTTGCAAGAAGATATCCCGTACAAGCCTCTCGTTTTGCGCTAAAGACGATGGCAAAATTGTTTTATCTGATCATTTACGACTTGCCGGACTCCAAACCGGCAAACAAGCGTCGTACACGGCTGCATAAGTTGTTGTCTGGTTATGGTAAGTGGACTCAGTACAGTGTGTTTGAGTGTTTTTTGACGGCTATGCAATTTGCCAAACTGCAAACACAAGTAGAAACGCTCATCAAACCAGAAGAAGACTCGATTCGCATTTATGTGATGGGTACCAAGGCGGTTAAGCAAACAATTACTTACGGCTCAGAGCGCCCCCGTGAAGAAGAAACGATTATTCTGTAAGGTACCTGTAAAACTGGGCAAGCCCAAGCGAGCACGAAATCCCTGGGAGGTTTGCCAAAAAGCTCAGAACCTAGACAATTCAATACTTTTTTGCTTTTTCTCTCAGGCGTTGAGCAATAAAATGGAGCAGCGGGGACGATGAAGCGGGCGGTAATTCAGAGGTTTGCCAAAACCAACTCTCAAACCCTCTCAGCGAGGGGGACTGAGGCCCCGCTGTCGCAAACGCTGAATCCCGGTCAACGGGACTGAAACCTTCTGCCGGTGGTGGTGGTACATCTCTCGCTATTGGTCGCAAACGCTGAATCCCGGTCAACGGGACTGAAACTTTGATTAATCAGGTAATAGAAACAATTTTGATTGTCGCAAACGCTGAATCCCGGTCAACGGGACTGAAACCCGTCAGGTCTTTCGGAATCGTGTAGCCGTCTGGAGTCGCAAACGCTGAATCCCGGTCAACGGGACTGAAACTCGGTGCCACTGCGATTG
>ERZ1740058.493-NODE-493-length-29759-cov-8.680110_pt1 | contig 29759 bp, 33 predicted proteins | sample MGYA00581745_ERZ1740058 | MGnify/ENA primary metagenome ERZ1740058 (study PRJEB43018, sample SAMN04849742) | marine metagenome | isolation source: floating plastic debris | place: Pacific Ocean | collected 2008-08-30 | study: EMG produced TPA metagenomics assembly... | reverse complement strand
TGCTGCATATCTAAAGTTCTTTGCTGTTGATCGAACTGAAAGAAGTAGAAAGTCTCTGATATATAGGCTGGATTCAAGCACTTGTAGAAAAGTATCTGTTGATAGTCAATGCTTCCAAAAGTATTTCTATTCCAAGGAAAATCCTAAGGAAGCAGAGAAATCATTTCATCATATGGAATGGGATTATCCTCGGATAGTGAGACTGCTTGAGAGAAGTAAGAATTCTTTAAGCGTAAACCCTAAAGAATATTTTGGTTTAATTTACATCATTGTCGATTTTCATTTAAGAAATAACTCATATATAAATAACAGAGGTACAGAAAATATTGAGGCATTTGCATTCCGCAGACAGAACTTTTGGCATCGAGAGATAATGCTTTGGCTCCAAACTCGACAAACTTATATTCCATCTCCCTATCCATTAGTTCCAGAACTTCCGCGGCCAATCTTGCCATCTGTCCCTCTGAGTAGTGAGGCAGCTACGAAAGATTTCTCTCGAAATTTGTTCTCTTTTACCAGAGATGTATGGCGTTTCCAAAGCTTGGAGTGTGAACAAGATTTTTTTGTGACTTCAGACAATCCTTCAATATGGTTCGAGAATGATGGGTTGACCACGGCATTCCTTATGCCTTTGACGCCTGAGATTTTGGGGATAGCCTATGACCAAAGAAGAATTAAAATGCTTTCAAGCAAAGCAACTCTTAGAGATGTTGAATTAGTGAACTCATTTCAAATTATCCAATGCAATAGAAGTATTTATTCTGCATTTCTATTAGAAAAAAGAGATCTCAAGGTGTTGCCGAAGCTCTTTGCTAAAAATCGGAACTCTCAGCAAAAAAGAGGATTTGTAAATGATAAACAGTGGGGATTAGAGACCATACCAGTTTACTTTCAGAATAAAAAAGGCGATTACGAAACTTTCTCTTTCTGGGAGCTAATTAGTTGATGCTTGAGGGCTCAAGGTATTGGGGCAGTTGCTAATGCAGAGATCGTCGGCAAGGGGGAGCGCGATCACTTTCAATCACGGGCTCTCGATCTTATGTGAGTGAGAGTTGAGAGATGAAGGGGCGATGCGGCTCATCTACTGCATACGATCGATAGTGCGATACTGGATAGCTTCAGCAATGTGTTGGGCCTGAAGGGTATCGGCATTGTCCAGATCGGCAATGGTGCGACCCACTTTAAGGATGCGATCAGTGGCCCGCGCCGACAGCCCCAGTTTACGGACGGCGCTTTCCATCAGGGTTTGGGTGGTGTCATCGAGGGGGCACCAATGGCGCAGATGGCGACTTTGCATATCAGCGTTGCACTGGAGCGCCGTTTCAGACTGGAAGCGAGCATGGGCGCGATCGCGCGCCGCCTCCACCCGAATTCGCACTTTTTCTGACGGCTCGCCCTCCACAACGCGGGTCATCTCTTCGGGCTTGAGTCGACCCACCACCACCTGCAAATCAATTCGATCCATCAGCGGCCCCGACAACCTGGCCCAATATTGCTCTCGACTGCGAGGGCTACAGGTACAAGGCTGTACCAAATCACCGCAGTGCTCTCCATAGAACTATGACGAGATCGCAACTCGCATACCGGCAATTTTTTCCTCCATCAACAGCCGCTCCACTCGAAACAGGTTGCTGAGCCGCCCGACCTCGATCACGGCCTCAGTGGCCCCGTCCTTCGCCATCAGCAGCCGTTGTTGCAGGTTCAGATAATCTGTGTCGGTTAGCTCTAATTCGGCCCGTGCGGCCTTCCGCTTGGCCTCGTTGGTGAGCGCTGCATCATTCGCCACGATTTCACTAAATTGCGCTTTGCGGGCTTCGAGCTGCGCGGACAGGTCGCGTACTTGTTGCTGGGATGCGAGATGAGCACGCTCGGACTGGGCGATCGCGTCGGGATATTGGGTTAATTGCATGGTGTTTCCGGTTTGGCAACATACCACCAGCCCTGATGCCCCAAGGTGATGGGGATTTCGCGCACCCCTACTCGCCGTAGAGTTTGCTGGCGATCGCGCTGGAATTTTTCGCGGATATCGCAGTGCAGCACCGCCAGCGATTCAATCAGCGCCAGCACGTCGCGTTGAGCCAGGGCGATCGCCTCGGGGTCGTCGAGGGCGATCGCGGCTTCGACGGTGGCGATCGCCTCGCGCAAGTCTTGTAAATCTTCCAGCAGCTCTGGGGGCATGGTGGCCTCAAGTTTTCTGCCGGGATTGTTCCTAAACCCTGGCAACTAGCGTGTTCGGCGGGTCAAAGAGCCAGAATTCGACGTAGTTGATCGTTGCGCCGTCATCTGCTCCGGTCGTTATCTGCCCAGCGGCAACAGTGGCCGCCGTTGCATTCGGACCGCTTTGCGCAATAAAGGTTGTTCGACCTGCACCATAAGCAACTCGCGTTGAAATTGATCCGCTATAGGTCAAGTTGCCATTTGCGCCTGAAAGTGAGCGGCGCGGCTCGTCTGGCTCAGGAGCTGCAGCGGTGGCATGGTTAGCGGTTGGTGGATCAAACGATGGGATGGTGGCGTTAAAGGTTACGTAGTACCGAACGCCCGTCACAAGCACCTCTTCGCCTGGGATATCACCCGGCCCACCACCACCCGGAGCGCCGCCGCCGTCACCGGGTGCGGCAACAAAAATAACGCGCCTACGCATCTATCCGCCTCAACTGGATGGTGAATGAATAACGGCTGTCATCATTGCCGGACAAAGTGGCGGTTAACGAATCTCCAACAGCAATGCTCTGACCAATTGCCGGTGATGTTGAGATTGCCCCTGTGCCGTCCGTGTAGACAGCTTCAACGGTATAGGCAACAGAAGATCTGGTGATCATCTTATAGACACCGTCGCCAGCATCGGTAATCAGATCCATATCCTCAATAGGGTCGGATGATGCTAATTTCCAGTTCCCACTAGATAGATTGCCTACATAAATCTCACCTGTGCTGTTGGCCGCGATCGCCCCATCCAGATACACGGGCACAGCACTGCCGCCTTGATCGTTTGGGTCGCCTGTGAAGCCCTGAAAAAGTTGATGGCGTGGCACCCAGCGCGGGTCAGCTGGGTCGCTCTCTTGATCAGAGTCCCAAACGAAGAGCGCACCGCTCGATTCGTCGTAATAGGTGTCGTCGGGGTAGCGGGGCAGCACGTCTTTGGTGCCCGGTGTGGTCTCAGTGTTTGGATCGCCCTCGCCAATCCGCCCCGGCAAGTTTTTAGCAATTTTGGCCAAGGTCTCAGCCTGAGCCTTGATCTGACTCTGTAGCTCAGTGCTGTTGCCGCCGTTGCTGGGCGTGGCACTGACTAGCCCACCATTGAGCTGCACCGGATCACCCTTGCCCAGTCCGGTGTTGGCTTGAACGCCACGCGGGCGATAGCTGTCATTTGCCCCAACCGGCTTGATCCGCCCGTCGCCATCCCAGGTGACTAGAGGCTTCTGAGCATTGCTAGCGACCTGGGCCTCTACCCGCCGCGATTGGGCCTCCAGTACCCGCTGGGTGACGCTGCCATTGCTCCCGGTGATGGTTTGGATACCCCGCCCATCAGGGCCGTAGACCGTGCGCGTGAGAGATGCCATTAGGGGGCCACCTCCTGAATCAAGATGCCAGCGGCCTCGCAAAATGCGCGATCGCTTTGATGCTCCCAGCTCAGCGAATCGAGCAGATAGGTGCGCGTCCAGCCGTCGAGGCACAGCACCTCAATTTGGGGGAGCGGGGTATCGATAGCTAGCAGCGCATCGGTAATCGCGAGCTGAATGAGTTTGCCTCGTTTACGGCCCGCGAGTAGGTCGCGGTGGATGGCCGCGATCGCGGCGCACAGGGCATCGCTAAAGGCGAGCCCCTGGGGCAGTTGAAAGACTCGAGTTCGACTGCGCCCCGTTGCGCCGCCGCGATGTACCCAGGTCGCCTCACCTTCGTAGGTTTCTTGCGCCGTTGTGAATGGCCCTTCCCACTCATCGGCTGCGGGCGGCTCGTTTTCACCCCGGCCCTTCGCCGGTTTAATGTCGGCCGGCCGATTCTGTACCAGCTGCCATTTGCTGTTGCCGCGCAGGGTGCCGGCCCTTTGATCAAAGGTGATGCGAGCGACTTTCTCAATCCCTTTGTAGGCGTAGAGGCCCGTCCCCTCTTTAATCCACTCCTGGGTGGTTTCGCGAATCTGGCGCCAGGTGATGCTCCCAGATGGGTTAAATTCTTTTTCTCGTGCCCACTCTCGTTCTACGGATTTGGCAATGCGGCCGTCATTGTCAAACGTCAGCACTGTTTCAACTTCGCGAGTGCGCTCGTTAATCGCTGAATCACCGCCGTCGATTAACCCCACCGCTTTTTCGGTGTATTTGAAGCTGCGAAAGAAGCGATAGGGAAACTCCCCGTCTGCAGCGTTGGGTGGCGCTTCGTAGTAGAGGATTTCGGTGGTGTCATCGACGGTTACCTTGGTGGCTCCCCCGCCCGACTCAAACACCTGATCGCCTGCCTGCTTGAAGCGGAATTGTGATGTCCGGCTGGCAGTGCGATTCGCATCGACCGCGATCGTCCCGCCTCGCGTGATGATTTGCCCCCGCTGCAGTTCGTAGGCCTGGTAGGTATAGGTTTCGGTGTCTGTGTCGCTCTGGGTGTCGGTGATGGGCGATGCGACTGCGGCCACTGTTTCACCTACGCCTGCTACCCGAATCACCTCGAAGGGCTCCTGTGGGTCACTCAAGCGGTCAAAGCGTAGGTTCTCGGTGAAAAGGTTGAGCGTTAGATCGGGCGTGACCTTGGCCGTGGTGCTCACAACTTGCGATCGCACGATGCCCGCTTTGTCCTGATACAGCACCCGGCAGCCGCTGGCATAGGCCAGCTCACCCGCCTTCGCCACGTAGCTACCCGTGGGCTTTGTTTGGGGCAGGGCCACCGCATATCCCCACGGCCCACCCAGATTGATATTGGCGGTCGGGATGCCAGCCGCTTCCAAGTAGCGCTGACAAATGATCGACGTGTCTTCAGCTGTGCCGAGCACCACGGCGCTCACATCGTCGGCAGGCTCTTGCGAGTTACCCCAAGCCAGCCAGTCGCCGAGCTGCAGTGGCAATAGGCCCGCGTCACTCAGAATTGGCTCACTGAGCAGATACAGCCAACCCTGTGGATGAGCGACCCAAGCCCCGCTGCTGTCGGGAATTTGTACCTGTACCCGTGTGCCCGGTCGCCACCGCGCCGCGTTGTTTTCCGGGTCGATCGATTCGGGGTTGAGTAGGTTTTGCTGAATTTGCAGCGTGGCGGTGGCGCTAATGATGCCCGTTTCACCGAGGCTGTCCTTCCCAGGTACAAACGGTCCCGCACTGTTGCTCCAATCTTGGCTATCAGCGCCGATGAAAACGCGATTCTGGCGGGCGGTGATGTTGGTGTAGACCACGTCGCCTACACCTCCAACAGTGTGAAGGTCACGAGCCGGGCCTCTTCACCCGAGTCGTTCCAGCGCCCGATCAGTTGCCGCGAGTCTTGGGGCAACACGATCAGCACGTCGAAAACGCCGTAGCCGTACTGATATGAGCTGTTCCAGCCCTCAGAGATTGCACTCAACAGCGTCCGACTATGGGGCGTTGGCTCGCTGTCCAGATATTCGATTTCGTCAATCAGCCGCAAAGCCCCATTGCGCTTGGCCTTGAACTCGCGGTCTTGCCACCCCGCCTTCGCTCCGAGTTGCCGCGCCTGTGCCTGAGTCATCATGGCGGCGACCGGCCAAATAAATTTTGGATTGTAGGCGGGGCCAGTGATTTGGGCGATGCCGTTGAGGCTGCGATCGCTAATCGCGACACGCTGCTCAGCAATCACGCCCCGCACGGGCGGCCCCGATTCCCGCGTCCACCGGTCGAACAGCAGCGACGGAATGGGCGTCGTGGCAAAATCTGTCGCCCCAGTCCCCGGAATACCTAGTGTGAAATCCCCTGCCGCCACCGCGATTCTCCTTCGGAGACGTTGCACGAACGCCAAATCGTCGGTAAGAGGATTCCTAAAGACCGCTCTGCTTGACTAATCCTGAGATGCGCTGCAGCTCCATCTCAATTGGGTTAGGGGCGCTGCCCTCATTGACGATGGTGTAATTCGCTTGGGCCTGCACCTGCCGATTTTGCTCCACCAGCTGTATGAGCTTATTCAGCCGCGCCTCCACCCCGTGCATTGCCGCGCCTGTGACCTGAGGGGCACTGATGCTCACAGGAGATCGCGTCTGGGCCATCATCGCCGCCGTTTCCCGCGCTGACAGGACATCTGACACCAGAGATCGCGATTCTCGCTGACTCAATATCGTGCCGCTTTGATTCGGAACGAAAAACTCATCTTTGTGAACCTGATATAGCCCCCCGGCTTCGACTGGGCCACCTTTTCTCAAGCTGGCCTGAACACCGCCGCTGCCCCGCGCCTCTTCCAAAATGCGGGCGATTTCTTCGGCGTTTTGTTTGTCGAGGCGGCGCTGTTCGTCTTTAAAGTCGCCTTCTAGCTGTTGTTGAGCCTTCTCAAATTCCCGTTCTCGCTGGCGTTCATCCTCAGCAGCATCCCGTTTGACCTGGGCGATCGCCTCAGCATTCTCCTTCTCAAGCTCAGCAATAACCTGCTCATCGGATTCTCGCTGCTGTTGCTGTTGTTCTTCAAAGGCGGCGGTCTCGGCCTGTTGTTGGGCTTGGAATCCCTGCTGCTTGGCGGCGATGCGTTCCTCTAGGTCAAGGCGAGCTTGCTCGACGGGCGATAGCTCTGGTACGTCGTTCTCACGCACCGTGCGCAGGGCTTTGGCTTCTTCTTCAGCAAGGATTTCGGCGCGTTTCTGGGCCTGCTCGCGAGCCGCTTCCAACTCCTCGCGTTCTTCATCTGAGTCTGCCAAGCGCAGCGCCGTCTGAAATTCTGCTTCAGAAGCGGCGGCATCAATGCGCGACGATTCGCGATCGCGCTCCGCGTCCAACCGTTTCTGGAACGCCTCAGCATCCGCCTGCTGACGTTTTTGAAAGGCTTCAGCGTCGGCCTGCAGCGATTCCTGAGACTGCTTCTTGAGGTCTTCAATCCCTCGCTGCCCTTGTTCTCGCAGGGTATTCAGCCGATTTTCCAGGGCGGTATCACGCTGGGCTTTGGCATCGTCAAACGTTCGCTGCCGCTGCTCAGCATCATTGTCAAAACTCTCCTCAGCCAACCGTTTCTGCTCTTCTTGAACCTCTTTCAGCGCATCGGCCTCAGCCTTAGCGGCCTCCTCAGCCAACCGCTGACGTTCTGCCGCTTGGTCTTTGGCGATTTTGACGCGATCCGTGGCGATCGCGGTTTCTGTCGCCACGATTTGATCACCCAGTTTTTCAGCATCCTCAGGGCTGAGGGAGGCCTGATTAATCGCTTGCAGCTCTGCTGATTTCTGGCGATTTAGCGCAATACGATCATTCAGCGCCTTCGCCTCTATGCCGGTGATTTCCTCGGCGCTGGCCCCCTGCTCTAGCCGCGAGGCGATCAGCTGCTGGGTGGCCAGGTCGGCTTCGTCAGCGAGCTGCTGGTATTTGGCATTAATGGAATCGACACCACTTTCGATGTCGTTGGCCGCGTCGGTGACGGCCCCCGCAGTATCTTGAATGGGCTTTTCGGGCGCAGCATCCGCCACCTTTTGAGCGGCGGCATTGTAGTTGTCCAGCGCTGCCGATGCCTGGTCTAATCCGGCTGAAATTCCCTGGAATTCTTGAGCCTCGGGAAGGTCAATCAAGCCTAGTTTGTCGAGCTGCTGGAATAGTCCATCCGCCGCCGCCCGCGCCCGATCAAGCGTATCGTTCAAAATGCGGATTGGCGGCACGAGCCGCTCAACAAAGGTGGTGCCCTCATTGAGCTGGATGAGCCCTTCGGCCAGGGCGATCACAAACCGTGCCCCCTGGCCTAGGAGCTGTAGTACCCCGCCTAAATCTTCGATCGCTGAGGCGATGAACTCAACATTTTCCTCTTCGGCGACAAAGGCGGTCACCGCATCCACCAGCAGCTCTAACTGATCCACGCCAGTATCAACCAGGGTCACCAGCGCTTCACTGATTCGCTCTAACAGCTCAGGGTTCTCTGTCAGTACCGCCCTCAGGCGTTCCCCAGCAGCTGTGAGACCGTCAAAGCCGTCGCTGCCCTCGACCGTGGCGGACAGTAGTTCGTTTGCCAGCTCGATCACGCCACTGGCGACCGGCGATAGTGCTTCTCCAAAGCTCGTCAGCGCCCCCGATAGGTTGCCCTGAAATAACTCGGCCTGTCGTGATAGCGACTGATTTATAACCTCCAGCGATTCTTCGAGGCTGCCATCAGCCCCCGTGTTGAGACCCTCGATCAGTTCGCCTAGCCCGCCGTTCGCTTCTTTTAGTGCGGTCAGAAATGCCGGTGCACCTTCTCGCCCAAACACCTTGTTGGCGAACTCTACTTGCTCCTGTTCTGAGGCCGTCTTGAGAGCTTCCGAGGCCTCCAGCAGCACCGTCTCCAAGCCTCGGAATTCGCCATTGGCATCAAACGCTGACAGTCCGATTTTTTCCAGCTCGGCATTCGCCGCACTGGTCGGAGCCGACAGTGCCAATAGCGCCGTTTTGATGCCCGTTGCGGCAATGCTGGCTGACGCTCCGCCATTCCGCAGTACTGCAAAGGTCGCGGCTAATTCGTCAAAGTCCGCGCCGGTCGCCTTGACGATGCCGCCGACATCAGCGAATAGCTGGAAGAATTCATTCAGGCCGCCCTGAGCCCCGGCAGCGCTGTTGTTGATGAGGAAATTGAGCTTGTCAGAGAGCGAGTCAGCGGACTCGCCAAACTCGCCAAAAATATTGACGCCGGTCTGCACCACTTGGCCCGTGAGCACCGGATCTTCGCCCAGTACATCGGCCAGTTTCGTGATGGACGCAAGATTGTCCTCGACATCATCCGCCGTCGCTCCCAGCGTCAGCAGCGCTGTGGATAGCTCTGCTACGCCAGCAGGGGTTTGCGAGGTAACTGCTGCTAGCTCTTTCGCTTGCTCACCGATTCGAGCGATCTGCTCCGCTGTTGCGTCGGACTTGGCATCAAATTCGACCAGCGCTTTCTCAAAACCCTGGAACTCACCCAGCGCGGCAGTGGCCACGCCGATGACCGCGCTGAGACTTCCCCGTAACGCCTCGATTCCTTGGTTCGCTAGGGACTGACCAACGCCCTGCGCGATGCCCTCAAAGATTTTGCCGAGGCCATTAGCCTCTTTTTTGAGCTTGCTAGTTTCCTGTTTCGCCTCTGCCAGTGCTTCGGCTAAATCACGCACCTGGTCATCTGGCAGGTTGAACGCCTTGCCCAGTGACTGCGCTAGCTTTTGGGTATCGCGAGCATCTTTGCCAAGCGTCTTGATCGACTGCTGTAGGTCGACCACGTCTTTGATGGTCTGCCCCGTGCCACCGCTGGCAATTTTGACAACTAGCTCGACATTGTCGGTCACAGAACCCGCGCCTCAGAGTTTGCGGGAGAGTTCCTAAGAAAAAGCCCCAACCGCGATGCAGCTGGGGTTTGGTGTCGTAAACAAGGAAAGCAATCTGTTCGCTGTGAGGGTTCCTACATCGCCGCCTGCGCTGCCGCAAACTTGGCCCGAAACGCATCGGCCTGAGCCTTGAACTGCGTATCTTCCTTGTCTGTATCGCTTTGGCTATGCCACGCCCGTTCCTCCAACATGCCGAGAATCAGGCGGGCGGGCGTGGTTTCCGCCAACCGCAGCGCCTCCTCTGGAGAGCAATCCGGATGCGAGGCGATCGCGGCCAGCATCGAAATAAAATCGTTCGGGCCATCTTGGGCTTTTTTACGGCGAGGATAGCGAGGTTTGGCGGGTTCGTTTAGCACCTGCAATGGCGATCGCACGGGCTTGCCATCCTCGCCCATATGACCAAAAATCAACCAACCCAGGTCACGGGGGCGAATCCAGTCCGGCTCAATGCCATTCAGAATGAGCACCTGATCGCATAGGTAGCGAAAGCGCTCATGCTGTAAATACAAGCCGTGAATAGTGGCACTGTGCTCGGCCTCTTGGGCCAGGGCTTCCAGTTCCGCCAGGCGATCGCCCAACTCAAACACGCCTCGGCACGAGCAGCCACCAACGAGCTTGAACCCCACGCGAGTCGGGATCTCAAGCTCACCAGTCGCCAGGAACTTGTACGAAGAGGTCATCGTTATGCCCAGATGATCGTAGAGGCGTCGATGACCTCATAGGGGTCGCTCCAGCCGTCGGGAGTGGACGCGAGCATTTCAATCGTCAACTCTGGAATGTCGCCTGATTGCGTTCGCGTGGGCGGCGTCACGATGTCCAGAGCTGGGTAGTGGCGATACTCGACCACAGAGCCATCCAAGCCTAGTACGGCGCAACGGAAAGACAGACGACCCAACGCGGTTTTGGCTCCGCTGCCGCCGTACTTCTTGGCACTGGTTACCTCACGAGGGACGGTGTAAGAGATGGTTTCGCCTTCCTCACCCGCAAAAAATACCAATTCGTTGTTGGTGGTATCGATCTGTACCTCGGTCGCATTTGCTGGCGCAGTGCTGGCGTCGGCAGTGGGAGTAAGCCGCCCTACACCTGCCTTGGATACGCGGATGCTTTGTAGGTTGGCAGCGGTGATCAAGCTGTCGCTAATCACCTCAGTGGCATCGAGGGTCACGTCTTTGCGGACTTGAATGCTGAAATTGGTGGCGTCTTTTGGTAGCTGCCCATAAACCAGGGGGCGAGTCACCGTATTGAAAATCTGGGTTGTTAGCGTAACCGTTGTAGTGAGCGTGCTAGTACCAGCCTCAACCGTTTGAAGCACGCCGTTCACTTGAGCCTGTGCTTCAATTGGCGTGCTCTCAACGGACTCCTCAAAATTGAATACAGGGAACGGAAAGATGTGCTGCTCAGCGCCAGTACCACCGCCGAGGGCCGTGGTCGCGAGGAAGGCGTCACCAACGCCGCGTGCGGTTGTTTTGGACATGGAAAATCCTCAGAAATGCATTTCTGAGGCGATAGTTCCTATCGGTCGGTTGACCTCAAGCCGTGCTCACTATTTCCATGCTGTAGAGTGCGATCGCCCTAGGAACTGCCTCTTCGTAAGCGCAGTCCAGAAATCCCAAGCGCCCCACACCCTTAATTCCTTGCCCCTGCAATACCCGATGAAGTGAGGGCACCATCCGGTCTAAGCCGTATTCACCCGCGAATGCCTTGCACCAAATGTCAAAGTACACGGTGTATTGCAGGAACTGGGTAGTGTAGTCCAGGGATGCTCGTGCCGCTGGCTTGATCTGGAATTGCCCAAAGGTGACGACCGCCTCGTATTCATCGCTGACGGGCTCCGCTTTGTCCGGGTCAGGCCGCGCTCTGGCGAGTACGGTGTCGGAGCGCAAGACGTCGAGCAGGGCTGAGATTTCGGGTGAGATCGCGTCGAAATTAACCACTGTAGTACCTCGCAAAAATCTTTTGGATTGCCGCTTCATCACCCGCCTCAAAGCCTAGGAACGGGCGAGCGGGCATCCTTTTCGTGCCTTTCTGCAGCCACTCCGCGTATTCCAGCGACGTGCCGATCCGCACCTCATCGCGTCCCGTTGTGAAGGTTATTGACGAGGCTAATGTGCCCGTATCGCGCAAGATTTCTTTGGGGGCTTTGCGCCGCCGTTTATTAGCGATCGTTGAGGCTGCCAGCGGTGCCCAAGGATTCCCGCTGGGGTCAACCTGCTTGGCAAATCGAAATTTGGTTTTGCGCTCCAAAAATGCCCCCACCTCATTTAGTGCAGGGGCTGGGTCACGCAGGCGGGCGATCAGCCCATCTGTTGCCCGTAGAGCATTAGCTCTGACATCAATCTCAAACATCAGCCCCGTGCCCCATAGACGACACGGACCTCAAACGTGCCCTGCAGCTTGGCCCCCAGCGCGTCAGTCACCTCAGTGAAGGGGCTTTGCAGGCAGGGCTCTAAGTAAAAGTCGCCTTCTAAATCACCGATTTTGGCAGTGGCTTTAGCGCCCGCCAATAGCGTCAGTGGCAGGCTTTGGGGCTCAATGCAGCGACCTTTAATTTTCAGGGTCTGGGCTTCACTGGCGCGATCAGTTTCGGTGGGTGGTCGCTTGAGCCCTGTCTTTTCTTTGACATACGCCGTCACCACCAACGTTTGGGTAATTGCCTCCGGGTTGCCCAGTTCATCGATCCGCCGCTCGCCGGTCGGTACCTGAAACGTGAGTACTGCATTTACGGGAAACGGGCTGTTCATAAGGAATCCACTCGTTTCCCTGAGGGTTCCTTGCGCAAGGAACTCTTAGGCTGCAGCCCATTGATATGCCATGCAGCCTGAGAACTTTAATCTCCTCATCCCCCAGGGCACTGACTACGCTTTGACCTTGAGCTTCACCGAGGGCGCTAATCTGCGCACGTCTGGAGCGAAAGCGGGGGCACAGTCTATTCCGCTCACCTCACCGCTACCTACTGCACTCTCAAGCGGCGATAAAGTCAGCTTTCAGAAGGGGGCGATCGCCACACTCTCGGAGGCTGCCGCACTGGGCGCTAGAAGCCTCACGGTCTCTCCCCTGCTGTTTGACATAGACCGCGAGACCGGCAGAAAAGTCCTCGACTTGACGAGCTATACAGCTGCCGCCAAGATTTATCGCGATCTGAGCCAAGCCGCGATCGCCACATTTACCACAGACCTCACCACCGCCCCAGCAGACGGAAAGCTCATTTTGACGCTCACAGACGAGCAGTCAGCAGACCTACCCGCCAACCTAGAGGCGGGTGTATTCCCCTCAGAAGCAGAAGTACAGAGCCGGAAGAGCACTGACTCTGAGTACATTTGGCAGCTGGAGTTGACTGACGCAGAAGGCTTAATTCTGCGACCCCTAGAGGGTCTGGTGCTGGTCTCTCTGGAAGGGGCGTAGCGATGGCTATTCCCTTCAGTAATGTCACTCCGGTTGGAGACCGGTTTGAAATCCGGCTTGAACCGGACGGGAGTGATCCCACCTTGTTCATCGTAGGTGGGGCTTTCAGGGCTGGGGAAGAAATCATTTTCCAGTCGCAAGACGGAACTCCACAGGCACTCGACTTCCTGGTAACGACTTTTATTCAGCCGTTTAGCCCGTCAAACCCTCTCAGGCTAAGGGCGCAAGGTTTTTCGTGCGTAGGCATCTTTCCGGCATTTCTCGCGCCGTTCATCTCTGGGGACGGCTTCACGGGCGGCGACGGATCGATCGTCATCGACGGGATAAGCCCATTCTTCACCCCGACTAATGAGCAGAAATGCGTGGACTGGTGGGGGGCTGATAGTGCCAGTGATTTTGATACATCAGGCAACATCATCTGGCTCGGCAAAAAGGGCGTGCTGCGGTTGCGATGGGACGGCGGCGATACCCCGCCTGTCTTCAATGCGACTGAGCAATGGTTGGAGATGCGTGGTGGTGGATTTATTGTCGAAACTGCAGCGGGCGCTCCCTATACCTTCAATAATCCGGCAAGGCCACTCCGCTCATTTGTGGTGGCAATGGAAAGATTGCTATCTACATCCACCCAGATTATGTGGGGGGGAGACGCTAGAGGGCCAGCAGGCAGGATAAACGTCGGCGGCAATGCATTCGATGATGACTCTTTGGCAAATGCAATTGCCATTTATAACGGCGAATACGAACTTGATCCTGAAGGGCTTGTTCAGCGGCCTAATTCTAGCCAGTACGAGGGAACTGGGATCTTCCCGCTCAACACGCCTTTCACCTTTTTCGTAGAGGGCGAACTTAACAGCAGTCGTGACGTGACGACCTTCGGGTTCCGCCAAGGTGGCGGAACCCGCTTGCAAGGAAATGTTGTCGCGACGGCAGTCTACTCTGATGCCCTTACGACTGCTCAAAAGCTCATCAATATAAGATGGGCCGCTGCTGCCCTTAATAACCGGGCAAACATCACGTACAGCCTTGACCCCGATTTGCCAGACGGGGACGTACCGCCGCTATTGACGGAAGGCGCAGCGCCCTCAAGTTTCACAGGAGAGTTCCCTCAGACAACCGTCTCTTTTCAGGACTTGATAGACGGTTGTGAGATCTCTATTCGGTGGTCAGGCACCAGCAACCAAATCTTCAAAGAGCGAGTGACCGGCACTACTGCGCAGTGGGTACCTGACACAGTCCCTCAGCTGGTGGATATCGACGTGGTTGCAGACGGCTATCAGCCCTGGCAGGTCAGAAACCGGCTGATTACGGAGTCGGTCACCTTATTTGCCGAATTTGAATTATCTACCGCTTGGGGGGCTGAGATCTAATGGCCTGGCGTGTTTATCGCTCCACTTTCGGCAGAGCGGACGGGGCGATCGCGGCAAATCGCCCCGTCATCCATCAACCTTTCACGCTTCAGCGCGGCCCTGCGAACGTCGAATTCACACCGACGTTTATTGAGTCTTTGCCGCCCAAGCAAGGGTCGCAAAGTCAGCGCCTGCGCGTTTATAGCGCTGAAATCACCGTGCATTTAGAGGAGTTACCAGAGGTCGATACCGATGCCTAAAATCACTAACCAGGCTGGGCTGACCAGCAACAACTTGGTTCTGCATACAGTAGAACTGGCGCAGCGCAGCACCATCAGTATCACTGCTGGTACCGCCACCATCGCTGATAGCGCGGCTGAATTTATCAGCGCGGGCTTCCAGGTGGGCGATCGCATCAACATTAGATTCGCTTCGCCGACAAACCCTAATAACGGGTTTGCGACCATTGACACCCTACTGGCCGGAAGTATTACGGTTACTGACGCGACAGGCACTCTAACCGATCAAGCGGCGGGGCTCCCTTGCGTGATCAGTCGCCTCAAGAAAACGTTTGAGTTTGTCGAGGTGGACGAGCTGAATTTTCAAGACGGGGTGGAAGGAGCGGCGCTAGCGTCCGAATTGCAAACCCTTTGGAATAATGGCTCGTTTGACACCTATCCATTTCCGTACAATGAGCTGCGTCCAGACGCAGAGACATTGGTTTTTATTGAAGGGTGGGAGCATCACAACGAAAACACTCTTAACGCTATTCGCGATACGGCTATTCGCATCCTTGACGGCGAGACGGGGTCGTTAGCGCGAGAATTCATGAACGTACAAACTGCCGCGCCTTTCGTCGGTGGGACGGGCGTAGCGCGGTTCTGGCAACAAGACCCGTCAACCACTCCGGCGACGCCGATTGTGCCATTTTTTTTCTAACGGCTACGTCAACCAGCTGGTCGAAATCTTCAGGGCTGGGCCAGGTGGCTTTGACTACCGCAATTTCTTTACCGCCAAAATTGCCGAGCCAGGCCGTACACCTGTGGTCTATGACCTCATCACAGAGGGTAACAACGCGGTGTTAACAGCTAAGCCTTACTCGCTGCTGCTGGGTGATCAAATCGATATCAAATTGGCAGACAACGCCGGTACACCGTTGGTCGATGACAACACGATCGACACTCAAGAGCCCTACACGAATATCACTTGGTCTCGGTTCACGACTGACCAGGCTCGCGATATCGACGGCAGTAATTTCAACTTTAGAGAAATCATTGCCCGCACGGGAGCGACCGCTCAACAAGTTCACCAAAAGCTGAATCGCCTGGTGCGCGACTGGGAAAACAACATCGACAGCGGGGTGGGTACCTTGAGGGGTGGCTTTAGCCCGGCCCTGAGTAGCTTCTTGGGCGAGACAATTACATATCAAGGCTTTACAGACGGGCTTCCAAACGCCGAGAAAAATACATCCATCTTCATTGATGGTGGGGGTAATGCCCGATCTTTCTTGCGTGTCGGTGCTTTCAGCCTGGACTATCGGGCACCCGCAAACTTTACGGGCTCGACTAATTTCAAAGTGGTTCAGCAAAGCGTTTTTGGCATCCAGAACGCACCTGCTCTGCAAGATGCAGACGGTAACGACGCCACTGGAACAATCCAAGATAGCGAATTCTCCAATGGTTCGCTGGTCAAAGACTTCAGCGTTGCTTACGAAACGTTTGACCAAAATGGCCATCCGCCCAACACAGATATTCCCATCCTCGTAAGCGTTGGGGGCGGTGCCACAAACACCAGGCCCGGCACCTTTGGGCCATTTATTATCCGAAACAACACGACTCAGTCGTTCGTAATCAATCTGGATGAGACAACCGCTTGGCGGCCCGAAGTCTAATGAGGGCTGATAGATGTCGTTCACCTTTGACGCCTCAACCCGGCGCATTATCGAAATCGCGGAGCTGGGCAACCCATCGGTTGTTAACTACAACCTATTTTCTGATTTCTACGTCCCGATGGCGGCTTGGTGGACGGGGCCAAACCTGTCGATCAATTTTCCACTCAGGGAAATCGGGGGCAACTTTCGTTATCTAGATAACCTGGGAAACCCGGTCTATGGGCCGACAGACTTCTTTCTGCAGAACCAGTCAGGCGAGAGCTGGCGGATTATACCGGCCAACTACGATCACGAAATTCGGTTCACCGCTGCGTCATTGCTAGCAGAGGACGCCAACACACCGCTATTTGACCTAACGGGTATCACAGCCAAGGTGGTCTTTCGTCCTGATCTATCGCTGGCTCAAGCAGGTTACTTTTTGTCTGGTGACGGTGGTACTGGTGGCGGTAGCGGTGGTGATGCAACAGCCGCGAATCAGCAGGCGATCGCCGACTTGATCGACCAGCTCGATGGCAAAGTTGTTGAACTTCAGAATCGCCTCACCCCCGCCCGTGCCGAAAACCTCGACAGCATTCCGGTGATCGCAGACGACACCGCCGCGCTAGCCCGTGGCGATATCAGCGTTGACCCTGTGGCCAACACGCTGACCCTGCGCAAGCCCGATGGTACGGCACTGGTCACCTTTGATCTGACCGACGAAAACGACGTCGCCAAAATCGTCGGAGCGGTTCAGAGGACGGCGCAATGATCGGTTTCGTTGGCATCGCGCCACAGTCGCTGGGCTTCATCGGCGTCATCCCCTCAGTCGTCCCGATCACGCCCTTTGCGCCGGACTTCGAGCAATTCTTCCAGATCAATATCAAGGAATCCTCAGTAGGGGTCACCATCCGCCATCCTCTCTTCGAGCACCGGATTGAGCGCCCCGCGATCGCTGTTTGGATTCCCGATTGATGCGCAGCAAGAGATTCACCATCAATGTCCAGCCGCGAGTTTGGCATATCTCCATTGGTCACGGCTTTCCGGTCGTGGTGCAGGGCAATGGCTCTGGCTCTGGCTTTGATGGCGAATACGACAGCCTCCTCGGTGTCCCCGAGAATGTCGAAGCGCTGGCCGGGTTGACCTTGGTGGGTGATCGCCTCATCGGCACCAACGCCATCGGCGACATGGTCTTGTTGCCCATCCCCTCAGTGCCTGTCAACACGGATGGACTGCCTGAGGGTCCCAATAACCTTTACTACACAGAGGCGCGGACTCAAGGCGTTGCCGACAGCGCGATCGCCAATCATGCGGGTGAGGCTAATCCGCACTCGCAATATGCTCTGGCATCATCCGTCCCCTCCACACCTGAGGACATTGGGGCAGAGCCAGCAGCGGCAAACCTAAGCGCGATCGCCGCTCTTGTGGATGCTGGGTTCATCATCGCAACTTCGACCGGCGTCTATGTGCAGCGAGAGCTGTTATTAACCGACATTCCGGATGGCTATGACTATCAAAAGCTTTCCAATCGTCCAGATATCTCAGCCTTGGATGAACTGGAGAGCTACGAGGACATTGATGCCTTTCCAGGCGTGGGAGACACCAACAAGCTCTACATCGCTCTCGATACAGGGCTTTTCTATCGGTGGAATGGCGTTGACGATTACTCGCAGCTCACAGGTAGAGCGTCTATTTGGGGCCAAATCTCTGGCTTGCTGGCCAATCAGTCAGACCTCATTGCCGAATTAAACAGCAGGGACACTGCTAACCGAGCGCTCTCCAACGCAACTGGCGAGCTACCTCAAGCGCAAATCACTGGATTAACGACGGCCCTAGCTGCAAAAGCCCCCCTCAGCAGCCCCGCGCTCACCGGCACTCCAACAGCACCTACGCCTGCCACGTCCGACAACAGCACCCAGCTAGCAACCACCGCCATGGTGCAGGCCGCGATCTCTGATGCTGTTACCGCTGCACTGCAATCAAGGGAGTTGCCAGTCGGTTCGATTTACCAAACCCTTCGAACCTCAACTATTCATTCAATTTTGTTCGTTTTGGGCGTTTGGTAATCATTTGGGCCGGGCCGTTCGCTGGTGGGTATCGACCCCAGTGACACTGATTTTGATACGGTGGGCAACACTGGCGGCGCAAAAACAGTCACCCTGACGACGAACGAAATACCTATTCACAACCACCCAGGCAGCACCTCAACCGCAGGTGCTCATGCCCACACAGCTAACAACAATTCCAGCCACAGGTCTTCAAACGAGTTGGGCGGACAAGGAACTGCAGCGGGCGGCTCATTCATAGACAGAATCATGGTCTGGATTGGCGGCAACTTTGGCACCTCAACCGCAGGTGCTCATGGTCATACGGTGGCTACTAACAATGTGGGTGGTGGCCAACCACACGACAACATGCCCCCTTACCAGGTCGCGTACCGCTGGGTTCGGACGGCCTAGGGTCTCATGAGACACGGTTGAGACAGGGGGATGTGCCAGTTGAGCGAGATCGCTGGCCTGAATCTGGACTTTTGGTCTCTGGGAAAGGTGTGTGCCAGTTGCCTGGAGCCCTTGTTTTTGCCTAGTTTATCAAAAACACCCTTAAAAACGCTGAAACCATTGCCCCGCAATCTTTAGAGTGCTTCAACGTAAATTGATTAGTTGCGAGTCGAGCAGCCAATCAAAACCCCTCGCCTAAGATCCCGAGTCTCACGGGCTGTCTCAAGCGAGGGGCGAAAGTAGTGTTTTGAACTTAGCGATAGAGTTTCCATTAATTCAACTTCCGGGGAAGTTTTGGAAAACACGCACACCAGCGCTACCGAGTGTACGCCTCTAGTCTATAATCCCGCGTCGACGAACCATTCGCATTTCCAGACCATTCTCAATAACCTCGTAAGTGACCCACTCTCCAGACATAATCACGCCGGTATCGCGCTGTGGCTGCGAGATATCCGCCTCCAACTGTTCGCACTCCTTGCGATGCCGCGCCTCCATCACCGACCGTTCTCGCGCGTGACGCGCTTGTAGCTTCCGTCGCCGTGCATCTGGGCTGGTTTTGTCCTCCCAGTCGGGGCACTCGTCAGATTCAGGCCCATAGGGGTACATGGCACAGCACATCGGTGGTTGCGGCTCACCAGATTCGGAGTGATATGTTCTGCCTTCGTAGTTGGCGCAAGAGTGACAGGGTTCAGCCTCACAGGCCGAGCCAGTATCGATACTCAGAACTACCTCGTCACCAAGAGGGCCACTGCGGATTAATTGGATGTGTTGTCTGTCGCCCGCCGCCGCGCCGCCCATCGGCCCAGGCCATGAGAGCGCCTGCTGCATCGCAACCCTAGGGCCATGTAAAAGCACCAGTTGCTGCGCTTGTTCGACATCGATGCCGGATGACTGCGCGATGTGCTCGGCGTGATACTGAATACTCACCCTTTCATGGCTTGGGCTAAGCCAGTTAAATGCTTGTCCAGGCGACTCCATGAGGAACATTAGGCCGCGCCTTGCTCGCTCGAAGCCCATAGTTCTAACCAGGCATCTAACCTCGCCGAGTCCGATACCCAGTAACTCGGCGATTCGTTCCGAAAGCTCATCAGGAGTCATCTACCCTCCAGTCCTCACAATTCATTCACCTGGATCGCGAAGGCCTACTAGAGCCAGGCAAGTTACACTTGTAACATGGAAATTACAAGCCCTCGTTATATGACAGTTCAAGGGCAGCCAATCCTTGAACTAACCATAGATGGCACTCCTCACCGCTTTGATGCAGAACAAAAGCCGGTGTTGGTTCGCCATGGTTTAGTAGCCCTTGAGGGGCACACGTCAACTTTGCCAGATGGAACGGAATTGCCTGGCGTTGTTGATGCCCCCGAGTTATTCCGTTGGGTAACAGCGTTCGGCCTACGCTGTTACGACGGCTCGTTCACAGAAGGCGAGGCCAGTGACGAAATCAGCCCCGCCGATGTTGATGCATTGGGGCAACGATTGAGTGATTTCGCGATAGATGACTCCCCACCGTGGTCAGACGTAGCCGCCGCCCTACGGTGAATAATTAGGCTTCGCATTGCGCCAACTTTTTGGCTTAAGGTAATCCATTTCGATGCCTTCGAGCAGGGCCACTAATTCATTTTCACCGTCGCCCAAGAACATCGATCCGCCGCTCGATCTCCGACTCTGCAGGTACATGCCTAGAACTCTGTGATGGGGAATGTTTTGCACCGTCACCTCTGAGCCGTAGACCGAGACCTTCGTAAACATTGACGTTGATTCCGCCGCGCCGCGCTGAATAACGACATCGCGATCGCCTGGGCTCAGTTTGTTGATGGTGTCCATCACATATCGGTTTTCAGTGCGGACAGCCCTAAAGATATTGTTCTTACGGTCGTTGTTGGGCATCTCTACCGCTTGCAATAGCTCGTAGTTCCAGGCGTGGAAAGCGGCCAGTGATTCGCGATATGTGTCGGCCCCGATCATCTGCATCCCCTTTTCCCAGCTTTGCTTTGCCCCGTCTGTGCCATTTCGCCAGAAATAGCGGTCTAAGGGGACATTGCGGCTTTGGGCGAGTTCCCATTTAAGGGTCTGCGAGGCATTGGACCACGATGACCCCGCTTGCTGACCAGCCCAGCCCGCGATCGCGTTATAGCTGCCGCCGTTGCCATTGATGTAGCGTTCTACATCTGCAACGATGCTGCCCTGGCCCCGTAGATTATCGAAGAGCTTGCCATTCTCGTCGTAGACCTGGTTATTTTGAGCGAGGTCAAGACGTTGGGGTAGTTTGTCAACAATGCCCGCGTTGCGAAGGCCCAGCGAGTGTTTGGTAAACCGGCTGACGTAATCCTCCTTCCATTCGTCCTGCTCTAACGTGCGGCTAACTGCTGCCACCCGCGCCATTTCATCTAATCGACGTTCGACAGTGGCTTTCAAGTCCTTGGGAGTTGCCTTAAGGATGGCTTTGCGATCGCTTTGGAGCTGCTCAATTTGTTTGACCATATCGAAATGGGTCAGCCCCCCAAACACCTCAGCAGCTTGGGTATTGACCTGGGCATCCCGCAGGCTCCACAACTCGGTAGGATACTCGTTCCACTGGTCTCCCTGTTTGCGTGCCCCCTGAGCCCGGAAACGAAGCGATCCGCCGTTGTCGATGCGCCAGGCCTTGCCGTCTGCATCCACCAGGATGTTGTCTTGGCTCAGACCAATCACATCCCAGTTGCCCAGCAGCGCATCACCCGCAAAGCCAGACTGAAGCTGTTTATGAACGTTCTGCTTTTCGGCTCGGGTCAGATCTGAGAGGGGGCGACCCTGGACAAATTCAGCGAGTTTAACTGGGCCTTGGTCAGTCTCGTACAGCTTTGCCTTAGGCACATTCGCGCCCATTGTCCGGTAGATTGCGTCGGCGGCAAACTCGTCTCTGAGATGAGCGGCGCTGCTTCCACGCTTACGGACAAAGAGTTTATCCAGCTTTGGATCGCGCACCAATTCAGCGCCGGTGCTGCCGCCCAGCGATCGCACCACTTCCAACTTGCCGAGCTGGGCTTTGGTCGGGAACTCACGCGGTTTGCGAGGTCGCCTGGGAACTGCCGGTGGCGCTGGTTCAGGGCTTGCTACTGGCGCTAGCGGTTTCTCCCCTGGCGACCACACGGCCTTCGGAGCCGTCGTTAGCCCCGCCTTCTTTTCAAACCTGGTTATTCCCGAATTGGGCTTGCCGCCGCGCTTAGCGAGTTCATCTAACCCCCGCTGGCGATACTCAGCGGCGAATACATCGTCGGTGAGACCATCAGCCTGCCACTCGGGTTTAAAGGGTAAAAGGGTGCAGCGATCACGTGGGTGTAGCGGGTAAATGACGTCTTTTCGTTTGTAAACCCGCATGTTGCGAGCCATGCAGTATGGGCAGACCTCAGACGCCTGAGCCATCCATTGCACGTACTCGATACCCGCCTGCTCATAGCGAGCGATCGCGCCGTTGTTGAGCGCCGCCTGCACCTCGGTACGAGCAATCGTCTCAGCCTTGCCCTTCGCCAAACCCATCTGAGAGCGCAGTGCCCGCTCCACCTTGCGAGCGCCCCAACCCTGGGTGAGGCCCATGCCGACGATGGTGCTGGCCTGATCGCGAAAATCCTCAGAGTGCCTGTAAAGCCGCCGTACACCCTCACTGGCTTGGTTAGCGATCGCCTCAATGTTGATGCCCGTAAACGGGGCGAGTTCCGTCGCAGCACCGCTTTCGTAAAGGTTGAGCAGTTCGTCTGCCAGCGTGCCGCCCTGGGCATTGGCGGTGCTCAGCAGTTCCTGAAACTGACGCTCATAAATACCTTTGTCGTCAGGATTGAGCAGATCGAGAGTTTTGCCCAACCGCTCCAGCACGAGTGTTTTACGCTGGGCCGCGACCAAGCTCCCCACGCTTTGTAGCTCGGGATAGGCCGTGCGCAGCTCCCGCACCATCGCGGCGAATGCGCCGTCCATGATGCGGTGTAGACGGTCGATTTCGGCCTGCTCTAGCTTTGCTGAGGCGCGGTCGACGCGATCTACTAACGCTTGTATTTCGCTTCCGTCAACCATTAGCGGTTATCACGACGCTCGGCGCGGATTTCTGATTTGACGTAGCGATTCTCCGGTAAGCCACTTTCCGGTGAGCTACGTAGAGCGATCGCTGCAGGGAGCACACAATTGGCGATCACCCACCGAATGACGCGGGAGTGCAGCATAAAAACCCTCAAAGCTTGTGCCGTGAGGGTTCCTAGCGGTCAATGGTTTGGTTATCCTGGGAGCGATGGATAGAGGGTTTCTGGATGGAAGTGCGTTCTAGGCAGCACTGGGCGATCGCGGGCAAACAATATCGGGTGATGACCGTCACCCAAGCAGGCTCGCCCGATGTGCCCACCATTGAGATGGCCAACGCGATGGACTGGGATACTCGCGCACCGGTCAAACTCCTGCGCGAAGCGACGACACCGGGGCAAAAACCCAAGCCCATCGCCCCGCTCGATCCGGCACTTGCCACCAAAACGTGGAACGCCACTACAGGCAAGGCCACCGTGGTGTTTTATCGGGTAGACGTACCGCGCTACTATGCTCTGCCGCTGGATACGTTCGTCGAGAAATTCACCTTCGCCCTCGCCGCGGCCTAGTCGCCGCGAACAACAATCCCAAAGTCTACGATCGCGCCGGGGTTGGCGCTGGCCAGGTTGAAGGCGATCGCCAAAAAACGTTCCACGGTGACGCCGTCTTCGTTGCTATAAATCTTGACTTCGCAGCCGGGAATCTGGAAATTGCGCGAGGTGTTTTCGCTGGGGGCGATCGCTTCGTCGTGAGTTTGGGCTGGTTGGCTCATAAGAGGTATCGAACAGTGTCCCCGTGAGAGTTCCTTTAGCGGCCTAGAATAGCTGCTGAAGAATGCAACTACTCATCAGTAAAATGCGCGTTTCAGGTCTGTTGTAGTACGCCAGATTACGCAAGATTTTTGATGCAAAAGTCCAACTTTAGTCCAAGCGGTTGTAGTACGTTAGCGGCCGATGCGTACCGAGTTGCCTGCAAAAGCACTGCTCATGCGTCGGATTTGAGCTTTCTCGCCCTCCCAAAACAGGGCATCGAGCAGCAAGTTGCGATAGTGCTTCATTTCGTCAGTAAAGCCTTTGCCCGCGCCTCCTTCAAAGTATTCAATCACGTCAAGCACCTTGACGCCGTTGTTGCCCGCGCCCTCATTGCGAGCGGCTTCAGCGGCTAGATACTTGGTGACCCAGCCCTCAATCTGGGCGATCGCATCATCACCGCCGTACTGCTCAACATTGTTCTGAGCACGAGTGACCCACTCATGCCAGCGCGGAGCTGTCAGCGGTAGGCCTAGGGCTCCGATAATCTGAATCCGGGTTTTGCCTTTGTCCTGCCAGGACATCGCCTAGCCCTCCCAAGCCGCGATCTGGTCAGCGTCGCAGTTGTACGGGGGCGCAAAGATGGCCTCGGGCAAATCGGCGAGGTCGCTGTAGCCACCATCGGGGCGATCTCGCAAGATTACCTTGCCCGCGCCACTGCCCACGGTGGGGATGGGGCGCAGGTCATTGGGGCTGTCAGCGCTGTTGCAGAGCAGTAAGGCAGCGGGAAGGCGCTGCATGTTGGCAAACTCTTCAGCAGTTTGCCGCTCAGGGGGTTGCTCATTCTGGATGATTTGCTGAGCCGCCTCGTAATGTACGTTTTGACCAGCTAGCCGCCGTGCCAATTGAAATCCGGTTAATCCCATTTTTTCTCTCAGTAGTGGGCGAAGGTCCGGGGCGGAAGGCCGCCCCTGTAAAGGCTTAGCCGTTGGTGACCAACGCGGCAATGGCCACGTTTTTACGCTCGTAAACCCGTGCCCAGCTCGCGGCAGCTTGCAACTCAGCATCGGCCGGAGTATCGCCCGCGATCGTGCCCTGCCATTTCACGCCTTTCGGGTGAAGCAGGAAGTGACGGCGGTTGGTCAGATACCCCTTGCCTGCCAGGATGTCACGGTCAGTTTCGACGGAGATATCGTTGCCAAACTCACCCATCGGAGTACCTTCGCCAAAGGCAAAGCTGCCCATGCCAAACAGGTAGGTCGTGTACTTGAAGCCGCTAGTGTCGCCTGCGACTTTGGGCATCCCATCGTCAACAATGACAACCTTGCCTTTGTAGGTGCGAATGGGCTGGGCGTTTTGGTCGGCGGGGGCTAAAAATTCGATCTCGTTTTGCTTGACCAGCTCCCAGTAGATTTCGCTGTGCATCGCAATACCGGCAAACGCATCGAGGCGATCACCCAGTAGCTTAAAGGCATCAATAACGCCGCCAGAGGTGATCAAGTTAGTGGCTGCAGCGTTTGCACCGTCTTCGATCGCGATGTCGCTAACGTGCTCAGCCGCCATGTCCGTGGAAGCGAAAACGCCATCCAGGACGTACAGCAGCGTCGTTTGCATATCGCGCACCCAGTAGTCAGCGACCAGGTCAGCAATCGCGCCGGACGGATCAGCGCCAGAAAGAGCTTTGGCTAAATCCTGTCCAGACCAGGCATCACCACGACGGTGAATCACCGCAACGTCTTTGGATGCACCAATTTTTTTCGGAGTTAGCGGGTTGCTCTCCGAAAGGCTCTGAGAACGGCCAGCTAAATCTTGGAAAAACGGCATGTTGACAGTTGAGCTGCCGTTGCCGACCTTGTTGCTGTACTCTTCCGATTGCTCAACAATGCCAGACTGCCAAAGGGCGGACTTGGTGCGGGTGCGCTCTTGCATGTAAGGCACCCAAATTTCGGGGACGATGATGTCTGCAATTCCGGTATACGCCATTTTCTAGGCTCCTAAATTTTTGTGCGTTGGCTGTGATGAGATCGCCTCGGCACTGCCTCCGGCGCTGCCCCCACGGAGGGCTCGCGGTGAGAATTCCTAGCCACAAAAAAGCCCGACTTCGGAGCGTTCCGGAGTCGGGCTGGCAACTACTCTCGAAAACTACTTGCCTGCTTCGGCCTTCAGACGGTCGTACATTGCGCGGTTGGTGCGGAACAGCCGCCCCTGCTCGGTGATGTTGCCGGTCTTGAAAGGGTTTTCACCTGAAGCAGGCGCGGGATTGCCGCTGCCTGGGGAATCGCTACCCTTGCCACCCTTGGGCTTGAATAAATGCTGCTCTTCGGGGCGCTGGGCCACATCCTCAACGAACTGGCTTACAGTCTGGCGCTTGTAGTCGCCCAGGTCGATGTAGAGTTCGCCGGTATCGGGGTCGAGGGCGATTTTGTCGCCGTGTAGCCGGTAGAAATGATCTGAGTTAATGACGCCGTAGGTGGGCTTGCTCAGTTCAGCGATCGCGCTGGCTTTGAGCTGGGCAGCAGTGGCCTGCTGTTTCTCGGCCTCACGCTCTGCCTTCATGGCATCAAGCTGTTTCTGGAAGTCAGCTTTGTCCTGCTCGTATAGGCTGCGATATTTGGCCTCAACGTCAGGCGCATCAGCGGTTTTGGATTCGAGTTCGGTCACCTTCGCTTCGGCGGCGGTCTTCGCTTCCTTCGCCTGCTTCGCCTCAGCGAGTAGTTCATCGCGCTTGCGGAGTAGCGCAGGTTTCTCTTCCTCTTCAATCTTGGTGAGGCGATCGACTTCGGTTTGAGCCTCGCCCTTCAGGTAAGCGATCGCAGCTTCTAAGGTTTCAAAATCGGTCTTCAGTTTCATCGTTTATCCCACTGGGAGAGGGCCACCAGCCCGGTACGGCGGGAGCGTTCCTATTCCTCCTCATCTGCCGCGATCGCGGGCAGCGGCAGCTCCGGGTCATCGTCACGGGGCACGCCTTGCTCCGCCTCCTCATCCGCGAGGCGCTGTAGCTCCAGATCGGGCGACCACTCATCCGAGAAACCTACCTCACCCTGCTGCAGCAGTTCTAGGAAAGTGCGTCCGCTCAGCGCATGGGCATTGACTACGCCGGTCAGAGCTTTGACCATCTCTGGCGTCATCGTCATCAGGTCAAAATCACGGTTCACTACCGTGGTCGGAGCCTGCTTGGGGTCGATACCCAAAAAGGCACAGTGCAACCGTAGGCACTGATCGAGGCTGTGCTGTAGGTTTTGGGCCAGGATGGCGAGCTGACTGTCGCCCTGGTTGCGATCGAGGCGCTTTGATTCGGCACTCTCACCCACGTTTTTCTGTAGGGTCATGGTGCTGAGGCCGAGCTGCATCATCTCGGTGGCCAGATTCTGCAAGCGCTCAAAATTGGGTTTAAAGGCATCTGGATTGGGGGCGCTCCACTCGGCGCGAGCCTCAGGCTTGGGAATGCACACAGCCTCACTGACGCTGCCCACGCTGCCCAAATCATCGGCATTGCAGCCAAAGAAAAACAGGCGCGGTACGGCGGCCACATGCAGTGAATTGTCCATATCCGCACTCACCTGGTAGTGGCGGATATTCAAGTGCAGCACCTCGATCATTGGCGGCGGTACGGCCTGGCCCTTGCGATCGCTGTACAGAAATACGATGGGAATCTCCGCGTCGCCCGTCATCTCTAGTTCGCCATTGTCGTAGGAGGCCCATTCGTTCTCTTTCTCGCCCTCGCGGTAAATCTCCCAGGTGGCCGCGCTCGCATCCAGGCGATAGACCATCACCTGTTCTAGCAATCTTTCACCCCACTCCCCCTCGGGCTCTGTGACCGATTGCAATAGCCGTACCCGCTCGATTTTCTGCTGCCCGCGCTTACCTAGTAGTTGCGGTGCTGAGTACAGCGACCAGTGAGGCCGCAAGCCTAGCGCTACCTCATCAGCGCGGGTGGCGATCTCGTCGGCCCTTGGATAAATCACTTCTACTGCTGCATGGCCGTAGTGGATGGCTTCGCAGAGCCAATCGAAAGCAAACTGCTGCAAGTCGCTGCCCTGGCGATCTAGATTTTCGACATGGCCGGTCACGGGTTCGCCGGGGTCATCCTGTCCGGGACGGAAGCCCGCGATCACTCTAAAATCAGCGTTGCTCAAACCGCCCGTATTCTCGACTCTGACCGGCTTGCGGAGAATCATCGAAGCAAAGGCCCGCACCAGTCGCGTGTAGATGGGCGTGAGGGTGGCACGTCTGAGGCGGCGATCATAGGCATCGGCGTCCTCTCCGGGCTCCATGGGTAAGTAGGTTTCGCCCGCTTCCCGCATGGCGATCGTGCCACCGCGTACCGCTGCAACGTCCTGCCAGTAGGGGGCGAGGCGTTGATGATCGAGGGAGGGCGTCCGGACCGTGGGTTTGTCGTTATCGCTGCTCTTCGCCGCCTCAAAGCCGGTCGTGCCACCGCTGGGGGCAGGGGTGCGGTAGAGGTGATTCTGCTCGTAATTTGAGGGCATGGCGGCGACAGTGGCGTTCGCCGGGAGGATTCCTATTCGGGCTAGTAAATCTTGAGGCCGCTGCGCTGTGCCTTACGGACTGGCGGCTGCCGGAAGCCCAGCACCACAGCGTCTCCCACGTTGGGGCTGCGCTTCAAACGCTTACGGGTTTTGGCTTTGTCTTCAATCCGAATCTTGCCCACGCTGGTCATTTCCCAGTAGATGCCCGCGAGGTCTTCCATCAGCATGTCCTCGAACGCTCCCAGGGGGGCGATCGCCACTTCGTTTTTGCGAAACGCCTCGCGGACGGCCCAGAAATCCTCAGCCTTGGCATTGAGGAACTGCGCTGAGTCCTGCGCCGCCTCGCCCCAATGCACACCGGTAGAGGGGTAACCCTGCTCTTTGAGGATGGCGTGGGCACCGGAGCCACAGCCGCCCCGGTCAATGTGAATCGCGCCCTGCGACTCCCTGATGGCAGCGATCGCCAAACCAGCCGCCCGTGTCACATCTTCCTGATCGCCCTTGGTCGGAATCGCTCGGGTAAATCGCAGCAGTGCCCCCTGCCAGTGCGCCAGCGCGTGATCGTCGCCACCGTCGCCGACGTCCAGGCCGTAGCGATGCTTGTGGGCCTTGGCCTGTTCCTCCCAATGCTCTGGGTTGGCATCGTAGCGGGCGCGGGCCGCCATGAACCACGAGCGCGGCACGATGCTCTGGGTGCTGTCCTCGGGGAAGAACCCCTCTACCCGTGATTGCCAATAAGCTGAGCCTTCGCCGTATTTGTCGCGGGCTTCTTCAATCCAGGTAATCGAGACCGCACCGGGAATTTTGTCCTGGGGGCACCACTCCGGCCAGTCGGAAGGGGGGCGGACGTCGCCAGCTTCATCTAATAAAGCGGCTGTAACGTCTTTTTTGAGGCGGTGAGTCCCGTCTTCCTGCTGTTCATAGGCCCAACTAACGTTGGGATGATCCCATACAGGAATGCGGATGTGACGGCGTTTACAGGCTTTCTCGAACGCGCCGCCTGGATCGATTGGGTTGCCAATTCGCAGGAAGCGGTTATCGGCTCCTGTCGCGCAGCTGGACGCGCCCTCATCAATCTCTGGAGAGATGCCGCAAGCCTCGTCCTCAATAACCAGCAGGCGAGGATGGTGAACGCCCTGAAAGGCGTTGCTGTTTTTGTCGTTTGCGGTGAAGCCCCAGGCGATCGCCTCCTCAGAGAATTTGTACTGAGTTAGGCTTAAATTAGTGTCGTATTTAGGCAGCTGCTTTCTGGTGACGATCTTGCGAATCTCTTTCCAGAGAAGCTTTTCCACTTGTCTAGCCGTGGGCGCGGTGGTGATCGCTTCGCCGCCGACGGCTAGCACCCACCAAGTGGTTAACATTGCCGCCAGCCAAGTTTTTCCGCAGCCGTGGCTAGCCTGCACGTTGGTTTCGCGATCGTCTCTAACAGAGCGGCAAATCTGGCGCTGTTGCTCCGTCAACCAAAAGCCCAGCACCTCCGTGATGAAGCCCTCGGGGTCTTTGGCGTATTCAGGGTAGGGCGTGGCACTCTCCGCCTCACCTGTGCCAAATACGTCATCGAGCAGCGCGATCGCAGCATCTACGCGCCCTTGCCGCCCCATTCGGCCCCCTTGAGCTGCACAAAGAACTCACGCAGTTCGCCGGGCGTTTTGTAGCGTTTCAAAACTTCTTTAGCGAGGGCTTCGTCATCGCCCATCTCGCGCCGCAGTTTGATGAGGTTAACCAGCCCCCCGGCTGTGCCACCAAAGCCTTTAGTGTCGTTACTTTTGCTGGCAAATTCGATCAGCGCAGCTGCGTCAGCGATCGCGCCTTCCACGATTTCAACCAGGTCGAGTTCACCTGGTTTAGGACGGGGTCGCAAAGGAATGTCTTCAGCGTCCACAGTTGCGGACTGACGGGGGCGATCGAAGCTGACCAGGTT
>ERZ1740058.492-NODE-492-length-29776-cov-8.191851_pt1 | contig 29776 bp, 27 predicted proteins | sample MGYA00581745_ERZ1740058 | MGnify/ENA primary metagenome ERZ1740058 (study PRJEB43018, sample SAMN04849742) | marine metagenome | isolation source: floating plastic debris | place: Pacific Ocean | collected 2008-08-30 | study: EMG produced TPA metagenomics assembly... | reverse complement strand
CCTCCTTCAACCGCGTCACGGTCGATTCCGACACATCAACATCCGACACCCTGCTTGCCTTCGCCACCGGCGCATCCGGTATGGCGCTGAGCCCCGCCGATGCCCCAGCCTTTACCGCAGCGTTCAACGACCTCCTCCACGAACTTGCGACTCTCGTGGTGAAGGACGGGGAGGGCTGCACCAAGTTCGTCACCGTCCGGGTGCGCGGCGCGGAGAGCGATGCGTCAGCCGACATCGTGGCCCGCGCCATCGCCGATTCCCCACTCGTCAAAACCGCCGTTGCGGGCGAGGACGCCAACTGGGGCCGCGTTGTGATGGCGGTTGGCAAAGCGGGCGAGCCGGCTGAACGCGACAAGCTCGCCATCTGGTTTGGCGATGTGCGCGTTGCCGTCGATGGTGCTCGCGATCCAGCCTACGACGAAGAGGTCGCCAGCGCCGTCATGCGCGAGAGCGAAATCACCGTCACCGTGGATCTGGGCATCGGATCCGGCGAGGGCGTCATCTACACCTGCGACCTCACCAAAGCCTACGTCGCCATCAACGGCGACTACCGCACCTGATGCGCCTGGTCTTGGTTGTGGCGGCCGCGCTGTTCGACGACACCGGCCGCGTCCTCATCACCCAGCGCCCCGAGGGCAAAGCCATGGCGGGGCTCTGGGAGTTTCCCGGAGGCAAGGTGGAGCCCGGCGAGCGTCCCGAGGACGCCCTGGTGCGCGAACTCAGCGAAGAGTTGTCGGTGGCTGTGGCGCCGGAAGATCTTGCGCCGTTCACGTTCGCAAGCCACGGATACGAGGACTTTCACCTCCTCATGCCGCTCTACATTTGCCGGACCTGGCAGGGGGAGCCGACGCGCTCAAGTGCAGTGGCGGCGCTGCGGTTCGTGTTGCCTGCCGATTTGCGCGCCGACGACATGCCGGCAGCGGATGGCCCGCTCGTCACGGCATTGCAGGCACTGTCATGACCCGCACTCAAGGCGTCGGGCCAGTTGGCGATCAAGGGCGTCAGCCCACCTTGCGCATCGTGAACGGCGCGCCGGCTGAGGGCGTGCACGTCAGCTCGCCCACAGCCGTAAACAGGCAGCGCGCGCTGCGCTGTTCGTTGGCGGCAATGGACGTCCAAGACAGGTTGTAGCCGTTGGACGTTGCTCTGTAGCGCCCGTCGGCGACCACAGTATCGCCTGTGCTCGTGAGGCGGGACTGGAAAGCGCCGTTATCGAACGTTGCCACAAACACGCCGTCGACCGACGCCCAGCTGCCGGTCACCGGGTCGCCGGCGCCCACGCAGCCAGCAAGCAGCGCGCCAGCCATAAGGGCTGCGCCGAACCGAACCTTGGCGATGCTCGTCATCGTTCACCTCCATAAGCTGAACCACAAGTTGGCCAGCCGATGATCTTATAGACAAGGGGCAGGGGTAGGGCGGACGGCTGGTTCGGTCCAAAAAGCACAGGGCATCGGCGTTGATGCCACAGCGCTACTAGAATTCATGCGTTTGCGAGCCCTGGACAGGCTTGTATGCGCTAAATGTGCAATGGCTCTCGTCCCGGTGCCTCAGCGCGTTATGACCATCGGTGTCGGCGAGTGCGCCGTTTGCTTCTTTTCGTGACCACAAGCCCCGGTTCGCATGACCCAACCCTTCGACACCCCAGGCTTTCGCCGCGCCCTCGGCCAGTTCCCCACCGGGGTCACGGTCATCACCTGCCGTGGGCCTGAGGGCGAGCCGTGGGGGATCACGGCCAACTCGTTCAGCTCCGTCTCGTTGGATCCGCCGCTCATCCTCTGGTCAGTCGACCGCAATGCCGGCAGTGCCGAGGCGTTCTGTGCCGCAACATCGTTCGCCGTCTGCGTTCTCGACAAAAGCCAGGTGGACATTGCGAACCGGTTCGCGATGCGCGGCGCGGAGAAGTTCGATGGGATCGAATTGCCCGACGGTTTAGACAGTGTACCGCTGATCCCTGGGGCCATCGCGACGTTTGAATGCCTGACGGAAGCGTTGGTGGATGGTGGCGATCACGTGGTGATCATAGGCAGGGTGAGGGCCTTCTCGGTCGCGCCAGGTGAACCGATGGTGTTCGCGCGAGGGGAGTTCAGCGCATTGGCGGAGCGCACTCCGGCGTAGCGTTCCCCTGTGTCCTTACGGGACCGAGCGGATCACGCCACACTGCGCAGCGTAAGGGCGGCAGCTGTTCCACAATGACATCGCCGGTGTTGAGCATCGCCGCGGGGCAGAACTGCGGTGCACAGTTGGTGTTGCAATTCCTCAGCGGCACGGCTACGAGGCCACCCTGCGCAGTCCAAGCGGCAACGTTTTCTGCGCGCCTGGCGCCGGTAGCTCAGCTGGATAGAGCACCAGACTACGAATCTGGGGGTCGGGGGTTCGAATCCTCCCCGGCGCGCCAAGAAAGCGAGTTTGTCAGCCTCGCCCCTTTCCGGCTGTAGCTCGCTTCCTCCTTTCATTGACCTCCATGCTGCGAGCTTTCGAACGGCATATCGCATTCGCGGACGTCGACTAGTTTCCTAGTGCTCTAGCGTCTGCGACCAGGATTACGGCTCAGCGTCGGCACCTGACTGTCAAACAGCGCAATGTTCACCCCGGATTGGCGTGGGCGCCTAGGGCCGGACAAGATCAGCCACAGGCTTACGACTTTGAAAGACGTCTCCACAAGTCGCATAGTGTGTGGAGCGCTTCGAGATCCTTTCAGCATCTTCGATGTGCTGTCGGACGTGAAGGTCGTTGGCCGTATACAATGTGTCTTCAAGATGAGCAACCGCATATTTCATCGCTGTATTTTGCGGAATTATTGACTGAATCAACCGCTGTTGCTGCCACTGGTGCGTCAAGGACTTTGTAGAATCGTTCAGCCCAATCCTGCTCTACATCCGACAGTCTTACATCAGAATTATATCGAAGACAAACATTTGCAACATTGATTTCAGACAGCTCAGACATCGCAGGCCCATTTTGTCCAGACGTGAGTTTGTATTATGTAGATGAGAACGTCGACTCCACTTGAGGTCTTGTATTTCAATGTGATCATATTATGATTAAGTCAAATACTCATTCTCACTTGTCATTGGAATAAAATAGACATAATTTATATTTTTTCAAATATATAAAATTAAATGAATCAGCAATGAAGTCATCGATGAGTCCGTTTTCGTGTTTGAATATTTTTTTGATACATAGATTGTGTCTTTAGAAAGACGTCGTTGATGCGAGTTTCATGTGAAAGTGAGACTGCAGAGTGGGCGCAGTTTTTATGATCGCATCGCGCCACGCTGGCGGCGGTGTCGCCTCATCTGCCGCGAAGTCAACCCAGTGCTAATCAGCTCGATGACCGGCGCGTTGTGTCGGGTATCTCACATGTCCTGAACAGTGGAAGCCGTTGCCAGTTGCCCATCCGTGCAGGACCAGCCGACGACGATCTACAATCCAATTGATCGATAGTATCGACGCTTCGTCTGGTTGAATGTTCCTGCGGCAACGGTCTCGGTTTGTGTGTTCAAGCAGTCTCCCAGCTTCGACAGGACCTATGTCGGAGCACCTCGCTCCACCCATAGCCGTAATCGGAGCGAGAAGGCTGAAAGCGCCTCTGGAAACACCGCCGAACCGGCATTCATCCAACTTTCGTCTGCCACTTGAGACAACATCACTCCTCAAGCGTTTGGGGTCAGCAAAATAGTTACACAAAATGTTATTGCTAGAAAATTTGTAACATGTTACTCCGCCATCAGCCCAACTTTGCTGGAGCCGACATGCCTGCCTTCGTGTTAGACGCAGTTCGAACGCCGATCGGTCGTTATGGCGGGGCCTTGTCGTCTGTTCGGACGGACGATTTGGCGGCTTTACCGATCGCCGAACTGGTTCATCGGAACCCTGGTATCGACTTTGACGGAGTTGATGATGTCATCTTCGGAGACGCCAATCAGGCCGGAGAAGACAATCGAAACGTGGCGCGGATGGCCGCTTTGCTTGCTGGCCTGTCAGAGGTAGTTCCGGGAACAACCGTCAACCGTCTTTGTGCATCGGGGATGGATGCGGTTGGCATGGCCGCTCGGGGGATCAAGGCAGGGGACTATCGCCTGGCGATCGCTGGCGGTGTGGAAAGCATGAGCCGGGCGCCGTTCGTCATGCCCAAAGCGGAGGCGGGCTTTTCCCGAGCCAACGCGGTGTATGACACAACCATTGGCTGGCGATTTATAAACGACAAAATGCAAGCTGCGTTTGGCATCGATTCAATGCCCGAAACCGCAGACAACGTCGCCGAAGAGTATCAGATCTCCCGGGCGGATCAGGATGCTTTCGCGGCTCGCTCGCAAGCGCGCTATGCCGATGCAGCAAATGCCGGCGTGTTTGCTGACGAACTGGTGAGCGTCACGGTCCCGCAGCCGAGGGGAGAGCCGATTGTTGTCTGTGCTGACGAACATCCCCGTCCCGGCACCGATGCACACAAGCTCGCTAAACTGAAGGGTGTGAACGGGCCGGAGAAGTCAGTGACCGCTGGCAATGCTTCGGGCGTGAACGATGGTGCGGCGGCGTTGCTGCTTGGCGACGAGGATGCAGCCAAGAACGCAGAGCCGCTAGCGCGCGTGGTTGGCATGGCGGCTGCGGGTGTCGCGCCGCGCGTTATGGGCATAGGGCCAGTGCCTGCGGTGCGTAAGGTGTTGGAACGTACTGGCCTCAGCCTAGACCAGATGGATGTCATCGAGCTGAACGAGGCGTTTGCCTCCCAAGGCCTTGCCGTACTCCGTGAACTTGGCCTGCCTGATGACGCACCCCATGTGAATCCCAATGGAGGCGCGATTGCGCTGGGCCATCCACTGGGCATGTCAGGCGCGCGGCTGGTGATGACCGCCGCCTACCAGTTAAAACGAACCGGTGGACGCTACGCGCTGTGCACCATGTGTGTGGGCGTTGGTCAGGGCACAGCGATAATCTTAGAACGGACTTGAGGGAGGATACCGGCCATGTACGCGCAGATGATCAAATCGGAAGCAACGCAGGAAGACACCGAAAAGCTCGCCGCCTTCCAGGCGCGTATTGATGCAGGCCAGAAAATCGAGCCGAAAGACTGGATGCCTGAGGGTTACCGTAAGACGTTAATCCGTCAGATTGGCCAGCACGCCCATTCCGAGATTGTGGGCCAGCTTCCAGAGGGCAATTGGATAACCCGCGCGCCCTCGCTCGAGCGTAAAGCGAACCTTCTTGCCAAGGTGCAAGATGAAGCGGGCCATGGGCTTTATCTCTACTGCGCTGCCGAGACGTTGGGGGTGAGCCGGGATGAATTGACCGAGATGCTTCTCGACGGCCGGATGAAGTATTCCTCGATCTTCAATTACCCGACGTTGACCTGGGCCGACATGGGCGCTGTCGGCTGGCTCGTGGATGGTGCGGCGATCATGAACCAGGTGCCGCTGCAGCGGACCTCTTATGGTCCTTACGCCCGAGCCATGGTGCGCATCTGCAAAGAGGAGAGCTTTCACCAACGCCAGGGCTACCACCTTCTCATGCACATGATGAAAGGGACTAAGGAACAAAGGCGCATGTGCCAGGATGCGATGAACCGCATGTGGTATCCGGCGCTGATGATGTTCGGCCCGTCCGACAAGGACAGCGTTCATTCCGAACAATCCATGCGCTGGAAGATCAAAATGAACACCAACGACGAACTGCGCCAAAAGTTCGTGGATGAGACGGTGCCGCAAGCCAAGTATTTAGGGCTCGAGATCCCAGATGAAAACCTCAGGTGGAATGACGAGCGCGGCCATTATGACTTTTCGGAGCCAGATTGGTCCGAGTTCTTTGACGTCATCAAAGGCAACGGCCCTTGCAATGTCGATCGTATCGCAGCCCGTCAAAAGGCGTGGGACGACGGTGCATGGGTGCGCGAAGCAATGCTGGCCCATGCGGACAAAAAGGCCGCGCGCCGCGCGGCAGGAGAACTCAAGAATGTCGCGTGAATGGCCCCTCTGGGAAGTCTTTATCCGCGGTCAGCACGGCATGAGCCATCGGCATGTCGGATCGCTACACGCGCCCGATTCGGAGCGGGCGATCAAGAATGCGCGCGACGTATACACGCGCCGAAATGAAGGCGTCAGCATCTGGGTGGTTGAAGCCAAGCACATCGCGGCGTCCAGTCCTTCCGAAAAAGGACCCATGTTCGAACCGTCCCGCGACAAGGTGTACCGGCACCCCACATTTTACGACATTCCCGATGAAGTGGGTAAAATGTGATGTCCAGCGACCCGCATCTTGTCGAATTCTTTCTGCGTCAGGGCGATAACGCGCTGGTGCTGGGACATCGTCTGTCGGAATGGTGCGGCATGGGACCCGCTCTCGAAGAAGACATCGCGCTGACCAACACTGCACTTGACCTTATCGGGCAGTCCAAGCTTTGGCTCGCCCATGCGGCCGAGATTGAGGGGGCCGATCGTAGCGCCGACGACTTGGCGTTCCTCCGGGACGCTTATGATTTTCGCAATGTGCTGCTGCTCGAAGTCCCGAACGCCGACTATGGCCGCACAATGCTGCGCGAGTTTTTCTTTGATGCGTTTCAACTACCATGGCTGAAGGCGCTGACAGATAGCACGGACGACCGTGTCGCCGAGGTTGCCGCGAAGTCTGCCAAGGAAGCGGCTTATCACTTGGAGCGCTCCGCTGAGACGGTCATTGCCCTGGGCGACGGCACGGATGAAAGCCACGCTAAGATGATGGCCGCGCTCGACTATCTCTGGCCCTATGTCGGTGAGATGATGGTCGATGACGACGTTGACCATGCAATGGCCGAGGCAGGTGTTGCGCCGCTACCATCCGCCATGCGCCCCGCTTGGGACGACACGGTCAATGCCACGTTTCGAGAGGCGCAGTTGCCGCGACCCGACACCAAATTTGCCCATGCGGGCGGGCGCAACGGTTTTCGTCATACCGAGCATTTGGGGCATATGCTGGCGCAAATGCAGGTGCTGCAACGCTCGCATCCGGGCGCCACATGGTAGAAGCAGTCTCCATATCCGAAGCCCAGGTCTGGAACTGGCTTGAGGACGTGCCGGACCCGGAAATCCCGGTCATATCCGTGGTAGATCTGGGCGTAATTCGCAATGTCGATGTCCGCGGCGACGACGTCACCGTCACCATTACCCCGACCTATTCGGGTTGCCCGGCGATGTCGATGATCTCTCTCGACATCGAGCTGGCGCTAGCCAGAAAGGGGGTAAACAAGGTTGCGCTCAAAACCCAGCTTGCCCCCGCTTGGACGACCGATTGGATGTCGTCGAAGGGGCGCGCGCGGCTTGAGGATTACGGCATCGCCCCGCCGCAGCCGGCGGGCGGGCCAAAGCGTTGCCCCCATTGCAAAAGCGCCAATGTCCAGCGCGTGAGCCAGTTCGGCTCCACCGCCTGCAAGGCCCAATGGCGATGCAATGACTGTCTGGAACCATTCGACTACTTTAAATGCTTGTGAGGCGCGATGGCCCAGTTTCATCAACTGCGAGTGACTGATGTGGAAAAGACAATCCGAGACGCGGTTGTCGTATCCCTTCAGCCTGTGAACGGCGCCGACTTCTCTTTCACCCAAGGTCAATACCTAACCTTCAGGCGTGAGTTTGATGGCCAGGAGATCCGACGTTCCTATTCCATCTGCGCGGGCCAGGATGATGGAAAGCTCCAAGTTGGGATCAAGAAAGTGTCCGGTGGTGCTTTCTCCACTTGGGCCAATACTGATCTTGCTGTCGGCGACATCGTTGAAGCAATGCCGCCTGCGGGCAACTTCTTTGCCGGATCGCATGTCGCCGCGCCACACTACCTCGCCTTTGCGGGTGGATCAGGCATCACACCGATACTGTCGATCTTGCGCACCGGTTTGGTCAATGAACCAACTGCGCGGTTCACGCTGGTCTATGCCAACCGCAACCCGAACACCATCATGTTCCGAGAAGAGCTGGACGACCTGAAGAACGAGCATCTAGGCCGCCTCAACGTGATCCACGTCCTCGAAGACGAAAGCCAAGAGATTGATCTCTTCCGTGGTCGTGTCGACGCTGAAAAGTGCGCAGCCCTATTCAATATTTGGATCGACATCTCAGCGATCGACATGGCCTATATTAGTGGGCCGGAGCCAATGATGCTGGCGAGCTCTGAAGCGCTCGAAACCCATGGGCTGAACAAAGAGCAGATCCGGTTTGAGCTTTTTGCCAGCTCGCAGCCCGGTCGTGTGCCGAAACGGGTCGCAGATGCTGCCGACATGGAAGCCGGTATTGAGGGGCGCGTGACCGTTGGCGGCGAAACTCGCAGCCTCACAATCGCCGATCGGACCAGTCTCCTCGATGCAGCGTTGAAGAATAGCCTTGATGCACCCTACGCCTGCAAGGCTGGCGTATGCTCGACATGTAAATGCAAGGTGCTGGAGGGCGACGTAGAGATGGTCGCTAACCATGCGCTTGAGGATTATGAGGTCGAGGCTGGTTTTGTGCTCGCATGCCAAGCCTATCCAGTATCGGCCAAGAAAATAGTCTGGGATTTCGACGAGACCGGTCACTGATATATTTTATAGACAAAGATAAACAGAAACTGCCAAGATTATTTACCAGCGACCGCGCTTCACAGCTGGCGGATATTAATCAATAATACTTCATACTCTATAAATTGAGATCGTTCTTTTTGTATTCACATTAGGGCATGGCTCGATGTGTGAGTGTTATCCGAAGCCCCAGAGTCCCATGGGCACCAAAAGAGTAAAGAACGGGAACGCAATCAAGATTATCAGTCGTACGATGTCTGCCGCCCAGAACGGTGTGACGCCTTTGAAGATCGTACCTGTAGAGACATCGGTGACAACAGACCGCAATACAAAGACATTGAGCCCGATCGGCGGTGTAATCAGTGAGATCTCGGTGACCACAACGACGATGATGCCGAACCAGATGAGTGCCAATTCGCCGCTAACATCACCTTCGAAGAACCCCAGTGAAGCGATGAGTGGCGCAAATACGGGTACGGTTAGGGTAATCATCGACAGGCTCTCAAAGACTGCGCCGAGCAACAGGTAGATGACTACGATGATCGCTAGAATAGTGAAGGGCTCGAAGCCGCCCCCCTGGACCAGCGCTAGCAAATCATCCGGTAACCCTGCCCGCGTGATCAGCCGGTTGAAGATGTCCGCGCCGATGAGAAGCACGAAAAGGCCAACCGACGTCTTGACCGTTTGCGACAGCGCATCGAATAAGCCCGCGAACGAGAATCGCCCGATCAAGACCGAGATAACCAGGGCACCAAACGCACCGACCCCGGCGGCTTCGTCAGCTGTAAAGACCTGGCCGTAGATACCGCCGATGATGATTGCGAACAGGACCATAATCGGGATCACGCGTAGAACGCTGGCCTTTATCTCCGAGCCGCTCATGGCGTCGCCGGCTGGTCCGGCTTCGGGTTTTCGCCAGACGACAAATGCAACGGCGCAGAGGTAGAGCAGAATTCCGAGGAGACCGGGTAGGATGCCCGCAAGAAAAAGCTTGCCGATGGATTGGCTGGTCAAGAAACCGTAGATGATCAGAATAATACTAGGCGGAATGAGAATCCCTAGAGTTCCACCTGCGGCCACTGAGGCAGTTGATAGACTGTCGTGGTAGCCGAACTTGCGCATCGAGGGCAAAGCCACCTTCGACATCGTCGCTGCCGTTGCGAGGGATGAGCCGGACACCGCAGAAAAACCGCCGCAAGCCAGAATGGTGGACATGGCAAGGCCACCAGGCAAGCGCCCCACGATGGCATACGCCGCGCGGTACAAATCATGGGCCATACCGCTGTTCGCGATGATCATGCCCATCAAGATAAATAGCGGTATAACAGACAGCGCGTCGTTCTGTGTGACGTCCAAAACCGAATCGGCGGCCGGGCCAAGCCCTGCCGACCAACGCCAGTCGCGCAGGATGACAAAGCCAACGGCACCAACCACACCCATTGCTATCCCGATTGGGACCCGCAGCAAGACTAACGCGATAACGATAGCGAATGCGATAAGGGCGACGGTCATAGTGTCTTGCTATCCTCGCGCCTGCTGACCAGCCAAACTGCGCGCACGGCCAAAAGAATACTTGTCACAAAAACGACCGCCGAAATCATAGCGATCAGCGGATACTTCGGCAGAAATAAAAGTTCGCTCGTGAGGCCACGGCTCGCCGCTTTCTCAGCGCGCTCAAACAGCCAGAACGCTACAGACAGCAAAGCGACAGACGTCAGAACCTCAATCAGACGGTCGCGCCAAAACGCAGTCGCTTTTGTAAACACGCCATCGAAAAGGTCCACCGCGATCTGTTCGCCACGCAGCGTCACCACGGGAAAGGCCAAGAAGATTGAGCAGGCTAACAGAATCTGGGCCATGTCCTGACGTCCAAAAATGGGGGAATTGAACATGTAACGCCCAATCACCTCCGCCACGGTCAGTAGCATCAGAGCCGTTAGGCACAGGGCACTCAGAACGAGAAGAAGGCGCGCAAGCCATTGACCTGCGCGCACCACCCAGCTGGGCATCAGTTGCTGTACTCAGCCATGGTATCCTTGATCAATGCCAAGGCCGCTTCTGCATCGACGCCTTTCGCAGCGACTTCTTCAAGAACTGAAGTCTGAATCGCTGGCACCAACTCAGTAAATTTTGCTGCTGCGTCGCCTTCGAGCTCGATAACTTTGCCCGTCTCACGCTGAGCGTTGAGACCTCGTTCGTTGCCTGCATCCCAGGCGGATCCGGCAAAAGCAGAGAAGTCTTCACCCAATACTGATTTGATCGCAGCGGCGTCTTCTTCACCAACGGAATCGAGGAATTCTTCGCTCATCACAATCGAGAAAGAGCCACGATAAAAGCCGCCCGGCACTTGGTATGTGTAAGGCAGCACCTCAGTTAAACGCAGGATGGCAATAGTGTCGCCCGGGAAAAAGGTGCCATCTGCAACGCCATTAGACACAGTCTCATAAACCTTCGGCGCCGAGACCTGAACGCCCACCATATCAAGGCCCGCTAGAACGTCGCCCATCACGCCGCCGCCGGAGCGAATTTTGAGGCCCTCCACATCATCTAAAGACCCGATTTCGCTCGATAGATGCAGCGCACCGGGGGCGTGGACCATCATAGCGACAGGCACAACGCCGTCATGTTCGTTGGCGGCCCCAAGAAACTTCTCATGGGCGCGCCAGTGGGCGGCGGAAGCGGCCGCAGAATCACCGTCCAGGCCGGGGATCTCGATCAGCTTGGTGGTGACAAAGCGCCCAGGGTTGTAACCGTGGAAAATCCAACCAGCGTCTGCACCGCCGTCTTCGACCAGATCGGCCTGCGACGGTGGTGAGGCCAACTGGTACTCGACTTTCCCCGTGACGCGCCCGTCAGTGGCTGCTTCGATCCGCGAGACAAATTCAGGCCAAATCGTATCATTCATCACATGACTGGGCGGCAGCCAGGACGAGATAACCATGGTCTTCTCGGCATAAGCGGTGGTCCCGCTGAGAAGTGTAGCGAGTGTTGCTGCAAGTATCGTGGATTTGAGGTTCATTTTTTTTCCTCCCTTTCAACGGGCGATATTGCCCTTGGTTGATCGAAATTTATTCGGCCGGAACGCATGACACGGCCGATTCATCTTGCTTGATCCCCGTGAGTGTAAGCTCGGCGACCGTTTCAGCGTAAGCGAGCCGCTGTGCTTTAGTGGCGCTCGGGTTCCACATATAAAACCAGTTGAGCATGCCAAAGACAGACATCGTCACATGGCGGCACTTATACTTATCCTTCCCCAGTGTTTCGGGTGCGCTGGCTTGCAGTACGGTGGACACGCGCAAAACAAGATCCCGTTGATATTCGCGAAGGATCTGCTGCAATTCCGGTCGAAGCAGCGGGATACCTTCGGTCTGAATCTTGTGTTCATTGTCCATACCTTCATAGGCCAGCAGGAACTCACGGGTGAGCGTGTGAAGTTGTTCTTCGGGGCTTTGCGCGTCGAGATCAAGGTTACAAATCAAGTTCCGCAGATCGCTGAGATATGTGTCGAGTATATCGAAGACGAGGTCGTTCTTACTATCGTAATAGTGATATATGTTTGCCTTCGAGATACCGCAGGCTTTGGCCACGTCGTTCATCGATGCGCCAACAATTCCGGCGTTCGCGAAGACGTCTGCGGCTGTCGTCAGAATGGTGCGACGCTTGTCGTCGTGGTCTTTTGCGCGAGTTCTAGCCAAACTCTTACCCCTTTGGCCGATTGTCGATGACGCGACGGGCCTTGCCCTGGCTGCGTTCGATCGAGCCAGGCGCGCCGACAAAAACTTGCGTTGTCACGCCGACAATATCTTTGATCTTAGTTGTCAGCGTCTTGCAGGACGCGGCAATGGCATCGTCACTGGCGGCCTCAGGTGTCGCTTCAACCCTGACTGCCATTGCGTCCATTCTGTCTTTGCGGGTGAGTTCTATCTGAAAATGAGGGGCAAGGTCCGCAACCGCCAATACCTGCTCTTCGATCTGTGTTGGAAAGATGTTGACGCCCCTGAGGATGATCATGTCGTCGGACCGACCAGTGATTTTCTCCATCCGCCGCATGGTCCGCGCGGTGCCCGGCAAGAGGCGTGTGAGATCGCGCGTGCGATAGCGGATCATCGGCAAGCCTTCCTTGGTCAACGTCGTGAAAACGAGTTCGCCAAGCTCGCCATCGGGCAGGACCTCACCCGTTTCTGGATCAATGATCTCGGGGTAAAAATGATCTTCCCAAATATGCAGGCCGTCTTTCGTCTCGACACACTCATTGGCAACGCCCGGACCCATGATCTCGGAAAGTCCATAAATATCGACCGCGTGCATGTCGAAAGCTGCTTCGACTTCATCACGCATCGCATTGGTCCATGGTTCGGCGCCAAATATCCCGACTTCTAGTGAGGTTTCCCGAGGATCAATTCCGGACTTTCTATATTGTTCTAGAATGTTGAGCATGTAGGACGGGGTGACCATGATCGTCTTGGGTTTGAAATCCTGGATCAGGGTTACTTGCCGCTCGGTCATGCCGCCAGACACAGGGATCACAGTACAGCCAAGTCTCTCGGCCCCGTAGTGCGCCCCAAGCCCACCGGTGAACAAACCATAGCCATAGGCCACATGAACCATGTCGCCGGGTCGCGTGCCGCTGGCCCGCATGGAACGGGCGCCCAAGTCAGCCCACATATCGATATCGCCACGGGTGTAGCCCACAACGGTAGGCTTGCCTGTGGTGCCAGAAGAGGCGTGCACTCGCACGATTTGATGGCGCGGGACGGCGAAAAGCCCGAACGGATAGTTATCGCGTAGATCGGTCTTTTGGGTGAAGGGAAACTTCGCAAGATCGGGAAGGGTCTGCAGATCGTCTGGATGCACGCCAGCCTTGTCGAAGCGTTGGCGATACATGGGCACGTTGTCATAGGCGTGCCGGAGCGACCATTGAAGCCGGTCAAGCTGAAGCGCTCGAATTTCGTCGATGGACGCGATTTCAATCGGGTCGAGGATGTCTCTTTCCGGTGTCAGGTCTTTCATGTCATTCCTCGAAAAGCGTACCCGGGACGGCGCGCGAGCACCCTCGGAATTCCGCTATTACTTTGCCGGTGTCAGTCTTGACAGTGACATCATAGATACCGCTTCGTCCGCTCAGGCTCACTTCGCGTGCCACTGCGATCAAACGGTCGCCAAGGTTTCCCGGCGCGATGAAGGTGATTGTATTGTGTTGCGCAACGGTGGACTGGTTGCGGCTGTTACACGCAAATGCAAAAGCACTATCGGCCAAGGAAAAAATAACTCCGCCGTGGCAGATCGCGTGTCCATTCGTATGGTGAGCTTCTACGGTGATCGATAGCGTAGCCGTTCCTTCATCAACACTGTCAAGCGACATGCCGAACCACGCACTGGCGCGATCGCCGCTCCACATCGCCGCAGCGGACGCTTCTGCACGTTGTTTTGGCGTGAACGTCATAGACCTTGGAACTCTGGCTTTTGCTTGAGCAGAAAAGCCTTGACGCCGTGAGGATAGTCGCGCGTGCGCCCGCTCTCCTTCTGATATCGCGCCTCGAGGTCCAACTGGTCGTCGAGTGTGTTTGTTGCCGCCGCTTGAATTGCTTTCTTGGTGTAGGTGAGGCCAATCGTCGGGCCGACCGATAACCTGGCGGCCAAATTCCGCGCCTCCGTCATCAGATCATCGGCTGGAAGTGCTTTCCAGATCATGCCCCAATCCGCTGCTTGCTTCGCAGTAACCGGACTGCCCGTCATGGCCATAGCCTTGGCGCGGGCGGGGCCTAGCAGGTATGTCAGATGCCAGCTTCCGCCCGCATCAGGAACCAGGCCCACGTGGGCAAAAGACTGGATAAACTTGGCGCTGTCTGCAGCCAGAACGATGTCGCAAGCGATCGCAAGGTTTGCGCCGGCACCGGCAGCAACGCCGTTCACAGCACAGATGACAGGCATCCCGGCATCGCGGATCAACCGCACGAGCGGATTGTAGAAAGTCGTCAGCGTCACACCCAGGTCTGGCGGAACGTCCATCTGCGAGGGATCGCGGTCTTCCAAATCCTGGCCCGCGCAAAACCCGCGTCCGGCACCTGTGAGCAGGATCGCACGCTTCCCGCCGGCAATCGCACCCTCCAGGCGTGCCCGCAGTTCAAAATGCATTTGGTCGTTGAAGCTGTTCAGCCTGGCTGGCCGGTTCAGGGTAATCTCCACCCACCGCCCGTGATCTTGGCTCAAGATCGTGTCCGACAAAATGCTCTCCCTTGAAATCCAGCTCTTATTGTTTTACCCACTAAAACATAAACCGACCGGTTGGTCAATTTTAATCGAAGAGCCTCTCCCGCATGTCAAAACCGGTGCACGTCGAAATCGATGCTGGGTTGGCTTGGGTCACCATCGACAACGCGCCTGTAAACGCAACGTCAGCGGCGGTGAGCGCCGGGTTTCTTGAGGCTTTAGACAAGGTTCAGGGCTCCGACCTGGCCGTACTGAGGTCTGCAGGTCGAACCTTCGTTGCGGGCGGAGACATGACCGAGTCTGACGCAGCGCCCGCGGAGCCACACCTGCCAGCTGTCGAGAACGCCATAGAGCAGAGCGAAACGTCGTTTCTAGCCATCCTGCACGGAAAGGTGCTGGGTGGGGGCTTCGAGATTGCCTTGGCCTCAGCATATCGCATTGCCAAGCCTGACACCTGGTTTGGGCTGCCCGAAGTGAACGTGGGTCTGATCCCCGGCGCGAGCGAGCGGGGTGGGCCAATGCACTGGGCCGACGCGCAAGGCAAGAGTAAACCGCGCCAAGCACTTGTGCAGATAGAACAGGCGGGACCCAATTCTTCGATCCGAGAATGCCGTTACCAAGACGCTTTAGAAAAGGCGACATCATGACAATCCACAATGTAATGAGTTTTGCCGCAGGGCAGTGGATCAGCGCCGATGATTGTGCCCGCGACATCCGCTCTGCCGTAACGGGCGAAGTCATCGCGCGCGCCGGAACCAGCGCTTTGGACACGGGCGGCATGCTCGAGTTCGCTCGCGCAAAAGGTGGGCCTGTGCTCCGGGCCATGACATTCCACCAGCGCGCCAGTATGCTCAAGAAGCTTGCTGCGGTGCTAGATCAGCACAAGCAAAAACTCTACGACATCTCATTCGCCACTGGTGCTACGCAAAAGGATCACCTGATCGACATCGATGGTGGCATCGGCACGCTGTTCGTCTTTGCCTCCAAAGGGCGGCGAGAGATGCCCGATGCTCAGATCTACCTCGATGGTAATATTGAACAACTGTCCCGAAACGGTACGTTTTTGGGCCAGCACATTTGCACCCCCTTGCAAGGGGTGGCTGTGCACATCAACGCCTTCAATTTCCCGGTATGGGGCATGCTGGAAAAGCTTGCACCGACACTCCTTGCTGGCGTCCCCGCCATCGTCAAACCGGCCACCGCAAGTTGCTATGTCACTGAGCTAGCCGTGCGAATAATGCTCGAAGCCGATATCTTGCCGGAAGGCGCTTTGCAGCTTGTCTCAGGTGGCTTGGACGATCTACTCAACCGCCTGACCCATCAAGATATGGTCAGTTTCACGGGTTCGGCAGAAACCGCCCTTAAGTTGCGTGCAGCACCGAATATACTTGAAAATTCTATTCGCTTCATCGCCGAACAGGACAGCCTTAACGCCTCAGTCCTGGGGCCAGATGCAAAACCCGGAACACCGGAATTCGACCTTTTTGTCAAAGAAGTCAGTCGCGAGATGACTGTCAAGGCGGGTCAGAAGTGTACCGCTATCCGCCGTATAGTTGTGCCTGAACCGTTAGTGGAGCCCGCAATCGAAGCCCTACGTACCGCGCTCGCCAAGGTGACCATAGGTGATCCATCAAATGAGGCGACCCGGATGGGCGCGCTTGTCTCCAGCGAGCAAAAAGCCGACGTGCTGGAGAAGGCGAGTATTATCGGGCGAGATGCAGAGCGGGTTATTGGCGACCCCCAAAACTTCTCTATTATTGGAGCTGATGCCGAGGCGGGCGCGTTCGTTCCGCCCATGCTCTTTTACTGTGCCGATCCGGATCAAGCGGAACATGTGCACACAGTCGAGGCCTTTGGCCCTGTTTCAACAATCATGCCTTACCGTGATGTGACGCATGCAATCGAGCTTGTGAACAAAGGTCAGGGCAGCCTCGTCGCGTCTATCATTACCCACGACACGAGGGTCGCTCGCGAAATTGCACTTGAGGCCGGCGCCTTCCACGGACGGCTTTACTTCAACAATCGCGACTCCATGAAGGAAAGCACAGGGCATGGTTCTCCGGTGCCCCATATGGTCCATGGAGGACCCGGTCGTGCCGGTGGTGGCGAAGAACTGGGTGGGGTGCGCGGGGTGATGCATTACATGCAACGCACCGCCATTCAGGGTAGCCCAGACATTTTGACGGCTATTACAGAGAAATGGGTGCCTGGTGCGATCGAAATTACGGAGGACGATCACCCGTTCACCCGCACGTTTCAACGGTTGTCGCTTGGTGAAACATTCAAGACGCCCGCACGACAAATATCGCTCGAAGACATTGAACATTTTGCAGAGTTCACCGGCGACACGTTCTATGCTCATATGGATGAAGCCGCCGCTAAACGAAACCCATTCTTTCCCGGTCGTGTCGCCCACGGATATCTCGTACTCAGTTTCGCTGCAGGTCTTTTTGTGCACCCGGATGAGGGGCCAGTGCTCGCCAATACTGGCCTCGACAACTTGCGTTTCATGAAGCCTGTGACCGCAGGAGATAGCATTACGGTTAGGCTGTCCGTGCAGCACAAGACACCGCGCAATGCAGACTACGGCGAGGTGCGCTGGCATGTGGCGGTGACAAATCAGGACAACGAGTTGGTTGCGGAATACGAACTGCTGACGATGAATGCCTATGGAAACGTGGGGCTATAGGGATAGCCTTTGTCAGCTGCCGTATGTTACGCGATTTGCCGACCTCGTAACATGTTGGAATCCCTTTGCAGGCTCGCGACCCGATCATCTCGCAACTCGTTGCTTTGGATACACTGAAAACATGGTCTGTCATCGTGACGCTGTTTGGCGATTTAGATGGAGAAGAGCTGTCGGGCACACAAATCCGGACTTTGCTCTGCCATATTGGTATTAAGCCGGAAGCCATTCGCGTGGCTCTGCATCGTCTCAAATCAGACGGATGGATTACCTCCAGGAGACACGGGCGCGAGGCGGTCTACCGGATGTCCGATGCTGCGCGAGCCGAGACCGATGCAGTCGCTTCGGACATCTATCAAAGACGCCGAAACCGATCCGGGAGTTGGCACATTCAACTTTTCCGAGAAGCTCCAAGCCATCACGGTATATTTTTGATCAACAAGAACCTCGCCATTGTTCCAGGCGAACCAGAACCTTTGGATAAAGAGGCTCTGTGTCTCACCCCCCTAACCTCAGTCATCCCACCGTGGATCGAAGAGACCCTGGTGTCGGGCATGCTGATCCAGCTTGCCGATAAGCTACACTCTATTGTGGTATGCTATTCGACGCCAAATAATGCGCTCGATACGATTGCGTTTAGGCTGTTGGCCTTGCACCACTGGCGCAGGATTGCACTGCGTCCCGGAAGCCGAGCGCACGCAAGTCTTGTTCCTGACGGGCCGATCGCGCAATGCCACGGAGCGGTAGTCAAATTCCTCGCCGCGACAAGTAGGATCTCGGCTCAATTCTGAGGCTAGTCACGCCCTCATGACGGGCATGCTCTCCGTGCGGCACAATCTTGTTCTTCGGATTGATCAAAAATCGCCCTGCACGAACGAAAGCTTTGTCGAAATTGCATTGGCATGTGGTTCCTCATCTTTCGGAGCGTGCAGCACGAATTTTGATCAACGCAGAGTAAACCAGCTATGAGGGCGTTATCCGGATCTCTGCACGGTGTGCTGTGACCTCCGCCATTCATTCGGCTGAAAGTGGAGCCTGACGGTGAAACTGACCCTTGCGCACCCAATGAGCAAAGGGCGATCGGTAAACCTTCGATCGCCGTAGGAGGGCCCGCCATGCGAATTTTGGTCGGAACGGCAGCGCTGGTCTGGTTGATGACCGTCGCCCGGACCGTGCTCTTGCCGCTCGTCGTGGCGGTGCTCGTCTGGTTCGTCCTGTCCGCCGTCTCGAAGAAAATCGTGTCGCTGGCCCCCTCCGCCGTGCGGCGCGGCAAAACGGCGGCCCGCATCGTCAGCGTCACAGGGGTGTTGTTGCTGATGGTTCTCGTCGGTGTCGTGGTGCGGGACAACGTCTCGACGCTGGTCGCCAACATGGACCTATACAGGACCAACCTCGACGCGATCGTGGCATCCTTGAGCGTGCAGGCGTCGCCGTTCAGGCAATTGGATTTCGAGGCGATGGTGGCACAGCTCGACTTGCGGGCCTTGGCGCTGAAGCTCGCCGGATCGGGCGCGGCCTACCTCGCGTCCCTCTTTACGGTTCTGATCTACCTTATCTTCGTGTTCACCGAGGCGGACGCGTTTGCAGCCAAACTGCGGGGGTTATCCCAATCGCCGGAACAGCACGTGCGACTGCAACGGTCCGTGTCCCGCATTAAGGCGTCCATCGACGACTTCTTCTCGGGCACCGTCACCATCGGCCTGGTGCAGGCCGTCCCCACATTCGTGATCCTTTGGTTGGTGGGCGTCGATGCGCCGGTGTTGTGGGCCGTGCTGATCTTCCTTTTCAGCTTCATTCCGACCATCGGGACGATTTTTGGCATAGTCTTTCCGGTGGTGATGACGGCGCTTCAGTTCGCCGCCTGGGAGCCGACGGTGATCGTGCTCGCCACCTTGGGAACCATCCAGATCGCGAGCACGAACCTACTCCTGCCGCGGTTGATGAGCCGGTCGCTCAACCTCAGCCCGCTGGTGGTGATGTTTGCCGTGTTCGCAGGCGCTGCAATCTGGGGCATCGTCGGCGCGCTGGTCGCGGTCCCAGCGCTCACGATGGCGCTCATCGTGTGCATGGAAAACCCAAAGCTGCGTTGGGTGGCAGTGCTGTTGTCGGCCAACGGCGATGTTGGCCACGCGCGGGTCGACGAGGCAGAAGGGGCGCTACCGCGCGATACTGAAGAGCGGCGCTAGGTCGCCACCCGGCAAGTCGAAGCGTTCATAGATCATCCCGCCCCGGCGCTGGACGTCCTCACGGCAATGCCCCGACCGGCCGCAGCGGGCGCCGGCAATGCGGCGTGGGCCATCGCAGTCTCCGCGATCAGTGCGGCAACCCGCTCAGACGGCGGCGCGCTGCGTCGGGTCCTGAGATCCACATGGACGAGCAGGGTCTCAATCGTCGCGGCGGTCTCCCCATCAGGGCCGTTCAGGCGATGAAAGAGGTGCAGCGTCTTGCCTTTCCCGGACAGGAGCTGGGTCGTGATGGTGATCAACTCGCCAACCCGCAGCTCGGCAAGGTACTGAACGTGGCTCTCTAGCGTGAAGTAGCTGCCGCCCTGAGCAATATACGCCTCGTCGCACCCGATGAGCGCCATAAACCTGTCGCTGGCTTCTGACGCGGCTCCCAAATAGGCAGCCTCGTTCATGTGCCCATTGTAGTCGGCCCAAGTCTGCGGGATTTGCCGGCGCACGGTCACCGGGGGCGTCGCCGGCGAAGGTTCTGGGAACGTCGCCTCGTGGGTCGCGATCACCTTGCCGGCACCGCTATTCGATCGCCTCAAGGCGCGTAAAATCGCGACAAGGTTGTCGTCACGTTGGCGTTCCAGCGCACGGATCGAAAGGTGGCCGGACTGCGCGTCAGATTGCTCGGAAATCAACCCGACGAGCGCGTCATCAAGCTCCGGCACGTCCGTCAGCCGCGTCCACGGCCACTTCAGCGCCGGGCCGAACTGGGCCAGGAAATGGCGCATTCCCGCCTCACCCCCGGCGATCCGGTAGGTCTCGAACAGGCCCATCTGCGCCCAGCGAAGGCCAAACCCCATGCGGATCGCTTCGTCCAGCTCCTCCGTGGTGCAGATGCCGTCGCGGACCAGCCAAAGCGCTTCGCGCCACACCGCCTCCAGCAGCCGGTCGGCCACGTGCGCGTCGATCTCCTTGCGCACGATAAGGGGGAACATGCCGACCGAGCGCAGATGCTCTGCCGCCCGCGCGCAGGTCGGCCCGTCCCCGACCAGCTCCACCAGCGGTAGCAAATAGACCGGGTTGAACGGATGCGCAGCGATCACGCGGGCGCCCTCAGAGGCGAGCGCGGATGGGGTGAAGCCCGATGTGGATGAGGCGATGACGGCATCGGCCGGCGCCAGGCGCGATAGATCCCGGTGGATCGCGTGCTTGACCGCAAGCTGTTCTGGCCCGCTTTCCTGCACCCAGGACGCACCGCTCAAAGCCTCGCCAAGGTCGGTGTGGAAGGAGAGCGTACCCTCCGGCGGTAACGACTTGTTGTAGAGGGCGGGAAGCGCGCGCCGCGCGTTGTCCAGCACCTCCGCCGTCTTGCGCTGTGCATCGGGATCAGGGTCGAACACGGCCACGTCCCACCCGTTCAACAAAAAGCGCGCCGCCCAGCCGCTCCCGATGACGCCGCTGCCGACGATGGCGGCCTTGCCGCTCACGCCGCGCGCCTTGCCGGAGCGGGCGGGCGCTTGGTGAGACCGAGGCGCGTGCGCACTTCGTCGGGGCCGGCGACAGTCGCGCCAAGGTTTTCGATCACGCTGACGGCGCGTTCCACCAGCTGCGCGTTGGTCGCCAGAACGCCCTTCTCCAGAAAAAGGTTGTCCTCCAGCCCAACTCGTACGTTGCCTCCGGCGAGCACCGACACCGCGACGTAAGGCATCTGGTCACGGCCCAACGAAAACGCCGACCAGGCCCAATCGTCCGGCACAGCATTCACCATCGCCAAAAACGTGTTGAGGTCGTTAGGAGCGCCCCAGGGCACGCCCATGCACAGCTGAACCAGGGCAGGTGCCTTGAGCGTCTTTTCCCCCACCAGCGTCTTCGCGAACCACAGGTGTCCGGTGTCGAACGCTTCGATCTCAGGCTTGATGCCGAGTTCCGTCATTGCCGAGCCCATGGCGCGCAGCATCCCGGGCGTGTTGGTCATGACATAATCGGCTTCGGCAAAATTCATTGTGCCGCAGTCGAGCGTTGCGATCTCCGGCAGGCATTCGGCCAGATGCGCCACCCGCTCAGACGCGCCAATCATGTCGGTGGCCGACACGTTCAGCGGCAGCGGCGCTTCAGCCGAGCCGAACACCATGTCGCCGCCCATCCCGGCCGTGAGGTTGAGAACAACGTCGACCTCCGCATCGCGGATCCGCTCGGTCACTTCGCGGTAGTATTCGCGCCGGCGCGACGGGGCGCCGGTGTCGGGGTCGCGCACATGGCAGTGCACGATCGCAGCCCCTGCCTTTGCGGCATCTATGGCGCTTGCGGCAATCTCGGCCGGCGAGCGCGGAACGTGGGGCGAGCGATCCTGCGTCCCGCCTGACCCCGTCACGGCGCACGTGATGAAAACGTTGCGGTTCATGGCAAGGGGCATCGGCTATCCTCGTTGGCGGGGTGGGTGGCGGTGCACCGTCATTGTCCGCGCCACACGGGCGCACGCTTCTCGGCGAATGCGCGCGCGCCTTCCTTCTGGTCGTCGGAGCGATATAGTGTCTCAACGGTCTGAAACTGGCTTTTCGTGATGCGGTTCATCGCGTCTTGGAACTTCATGTCCTCCGCCTCGCGCACGATCTCTTTGATCGCCGCATAAACAAGCGGCGGCCCGCTCGCGAGCACGTCCGCCAGCGCCTGCGCTTCGTCGGCCAGCGCATCAGCCGGCACGATGCGGTTAATGAGGCCCCAGCGCGCGGCCTCTTCCGCCTCGAGCCACCGCCCCGTGAGCAGCATCTCCATGGCAATGTGATAGGGAATGCGCTTGGGCAGCTTGATGGACGCCGCGTCCGCCACCGTCCCTGACTGGATCTCTGGCATCGCAAAGCGGGCATGGTCCGCCGCCAGAATGATGTCGGCCGACAGCGCCAGCTCCAGGCCCCCGCCGCAGCAAATGCCGTTCACCGCCGCAATCACGGGCTTGTTGAGCGCAAAGAGTTCTTGCAGCCCGCCAAAGCCGCCGACCCCATAGTCGCCGTCAACGGCATCACCGGACGCGGCGGCCTTCAAGTCCCAGCCGGGGCAGAAAAATTTTTTCCCCGCGCCGGTGATGACGGCGACGCGCAGCTCCGGGTCGTCGCGGAAATCAAGAAACACATCGCCCATCATGCGGCTTGTGGCGAGGTCGATGGCGTTGGCTTTCGGCCGGTCGAGCGTCACCGTCAGCACATGGCCGCGGCGCTCGGTCCTGAGGGGTTTTTCGGTCATGGTCCTCTCAAGCTCTAATCAGCGCATCCACAGCAACGGCGCTTTGGGGGCCGCACAGAAGCGGATTGACTTCAATCTCTTGGGGGCTCGCCGCGACGACGAATGATTGCAGCGCAAGCGCCGCGGCCACGATGGCATCCACATCCGCCGCCGGCCGCCCTCGGAAACCTGTCAGCAGCGGCGCGATTCTGAGCCCGCTCAGGGCGTCCCGGACATCGGCTGCCTCAACAGGCAGGAGGAGGGAAACGCTATCCCCCAGGACTTCGCTGAGCGTCCCGCCGGCGGCGAGCGTCAGAACGTAGCCGTGTGCGGGGTCCGCAACGATACCGATCAGAAGCTCGGTCGCAGCGCCCGTCACCATCGCTTCGACAAGAAAGGTCTCTGCCGGCATTGCGTGCGCTGCGGTAATGACGGCGTCCTCATCGGCAAGGTTGAGCGCCACTGCCCCCGCATCGGACTTGTGGGCAAAACCCTCGCCCTTCAGCACCACCGGAAAACCGATCCTTGCGGCCGCAGCCGCAGCGCACTCCGGGCACTCGGCCCGCTCGCGTATGGGCACGCTCAGACCATGGTCTGCGAGCGCAGTCTTCGCGTCCGCTTCGCGCAAAACGCGGCCGAGCCGAGCCGAAGGCGGAATGAGGATCGGCGGCCGCGTCCGTGGTGCCTCGGTCGCCGCGGTTGCGATAGCGGCAACCGCTTCCTCAAGCCCCATCAGCGGCACGATCCCGCGCTCCACAAGATCAAGCGCGACGACTTCGGGCATCAGCTCGGGCAGGGTCGCGGCGATGGCCATCTGCCGACCGGTGATGGCCGCCGCCCGCGCCACAGCCGCGATCACGGGCTCCCACGCGGCAGGGTCGCAGCGGTCTTCGCGGGGGAGGTCCAGGACGACAATGCCGAGCGCCACGTCGCTCGCCATCATGGCGCAGAACGTCGCCGCCATCTTGTCGGCGTCGCCCCAGATGGCGGTGTGGTAGTCGAGGGGGTTGCTGAGCGCGACCGCCGGGCCAAGCACAGCCCGCAGCGCGTCGGTTTGGTTCCGCGTGAGCGGGGGGAGGGCGAGTTTGTGGCCATGCACCGTGTCGGCCACCAGCCCAGCCTCACCGCCGGAGCACGACATGGACGCAACCCGCGCCGACGGCAGCCGCCCCGTCACGTGCAGCAGCTTCAGCGCCTCCAGAAACGCAGGGAGCGAGCTAGCCCGGCCGATCCCAAGCCGGGCAAACAGCGCGTCAGCGCCCCGGTCGCTCCCGACAATGGCCGCTGTGTGCGAAACGCTCGCCGCCCGCGACGCGTCCGAACGGCCAGACTTGATGGCGACAATCGGCTTTCCCAACGCCTGCGCCTCCACAGCCATTGCCTCAAAGGCGGCAAGATCGTCGATCCCCTCAATGTAGAGGCCCAGCGCCGTCACGCGCTCGTCGGCAAGAAGCGCCCGCGCCAGGTGCGACAGCCCAGTCTGCGCCTGATTGCCGACGGTCGCGACAAAGGCCACCGGCAGCCCACGCTTTTGCATCGTGATGTTGAGCGCGATGTTCGACGATTGCGCTATGATCGCGACGCCGCGGTCCAGCGGCCGCCCGCCATGCTGATCGGGCCAAAGCGCGACACCGTCGAGGTAGTTGAGAAAGCCGTAGCAGTTTGGCCCAAGGAGCGTGACGTCACCCGCGGCCTCCACAAGCGCCCTTTGCCGTCCAACGCCATCCGCATCGCCGCTCTCAGCAAACCCAGACGCGAAACAAACCGCGCCACCGGCGCCACGCACGGATAAAGCGCGGACCGCCCCAATGGTCGCGTCCCGATTGACACCGATAAAGGCCGCATCTGGTGCTGCAGGAAGGTCGGCAACGTCGCCGAAGGCGGGGAGACCGCCGACGCTCTCCCGCGTCGGATGGACAGGCCAAACGGGGCCGGCAAACCCAATCGAACGGCACGCCTTGATGACGTTCGCGCACCATTGGCCCCCGCCGACCACGGCGACGCTTTTTGGCCGCAGAAGCCGCGCGGTCCCGTCCATCAGGCGCCCAGTGGACGCAGGAGATTGCGGCTAATGATGTGGCGCTGGATCTCCGACGTGCCGTCCCAGATCCGCTCCACCCGCGCGTCCCGCCAGAAACGCTCGATGGGCAGATCGTCCATCAGGCCCATCCCGCCGAAAATCTGCAGTGCACCATCGGTCACGCGGGCAAGCATCTCGGAGGCATAAAGCTTTGCGCTCGCGATCTCCCGGTCCGCGGGCTTTTCTGCGTCCAGCCTCCACGCCGCAGACAGCGTCAGCCAATCCGCCGCGTCGATCTCGGTGATCATGTCCGCGATGGGAAAGCCGACGCCCTGGAACTTACCGATGGGCTGGCCAAATTGCCGGCGCTCGGCAGCATGCGCCAAAGCATAGTCAAAGCAACGCCTCGCCCGCCCAACGCAGGCGGCCGCCACCGACAACCGCGTTGCGGACAGCCACTCGTTCATGACGTCGAAGCCGTGGTCCACCTCGCCGAGCACCTGCGCCTGCGGCAACCGGCAGTCGTCAAAGTCGAGAATATAGTTCTTGTAGCCCCGGTGGCTGACGGAGCGATAACCCTCGCGCACCTCAAAGCCCGGCGTGCTGCGGTCGACAAGAAACGTCGTGATGCGCTTCTTTCGCCCTCTCGCCGTCTCGTCTTCGCCCGTCGCGACGAAAACAATGAAGAAGTCCGCGTGCTCCGCCCCCGAAATGAAGTGCTTCGAGCCGTTGATGACGAAGTCGTCGCCATCTGAAGCCGCAAAACACTTCATGCTGCGCACGTCTGAGCCTGCGTCCGGCTCGGTCATGGCAAGGGCATCCATCCGCTCGCCCCGCACCGCCGGAAACAGATAGCGCTCACGCTGTTCGCCGGTGCACGCCATCAAGATGTTCTGCGGCCGGCCAAAGAAATGCGTCAGCGCCATCGACCCGCGGCCAAGCTCCCGCTCGACCAGCGTGAAATCCATATGGCTGAGCCCGGCGCCGCCGACCTCCTCCGGAAAGTTTGCGGCGTAAAAACCCAGCTCCAGGCACTTGGCTTTGATCGCCTCGCCGATCTCGCGCGGGACGTGTCCGGTTCGCTCGACCTCAGCCTCATGCGGAAAAACCTCGTTCTCCACAAAGCCGCGCACTGTGGAGACGATCATCTCCTGTTCTTCGCTGAGGCCGAACTGCACGGCACGCCTCCACATTTGGCTGGCACAGAGCCTAGGCAGAGTTGACCGGCAAGATCATGCGCAATTAGACAAGAGCGATGCGGAACTGGCAGCGCAACACCCCGTCCTCGCCACAGGAGGTGGCGGTCCTGCTCTTCCCGCGCTTCTCCAACCTTTGCCTTGCCAACGCGGTCGAGCCCCTGCGCGCGGCCAACGACATGCTGATGCAAGATTTTTATCGCTGGACTTACGTCACCATCGACGGCGCACCGGTCACCTCGTCGAGCGGGCTGCCGGTGCTGCCGCATCAGCGGCTCTCCGATCACCCAGGCGGCACCTACCTCTTCGTCGCCTCAAGCTACGATGCGAAGGCCATGGCAACCCATGCCGGCGCCGCTGGCGTCCGCGCCGCGGCACGCCGTTTCCAATCCGTGATCGGCATGGACACCGGTGCGTGGATTATGGCGAGCGCCGGACTGCTAGAAGGCGGCCGCGCCACGATCCACCGGGACGAGCTGACGGCATTCGCCGAAGCCTTCCCCTCCGTCGAGGCTGTTTCGGACCGCTTCGTCCTCGACGGCTTTTACGGCACGTGCGGCGGCGCCATGGCAACGTTCGACCTGGTCATGGAGCTGATCCGGCAGACCCACGGCGAAGCGCTCCGGCTTCAGCTTGCCGCGTTCTTCCTGCACCAGGTCGCCGCGTCGCCGCCGGGTCCGATCAACACTGCACACTGTTCGCCAATGGTGGAGGCCGCCGTCGCGCTCATGTCGGACAACCTCGAAGAACGCCTCGGGATCGCTTCCGTAGCAGATAGGATCGGCACAAACCAACGCGCCCTAGGCCGCGCTTTTCAGGCCGAACTCGGCGCCGCACCGATGACTGTCTACAAGGCTCTCCGGCTCGCCGCGGCACGGCGATACGCGCAAGGCTCATCCTACTCGGTCGCAGAAATCGCGCTGCGATGCGGCTACCGAAACGCAGCCGCAATGACCCGCGCTTTCGTCAGCGAGTATGGCGTGCCGCCAAGCGCGCTACGGCGGCACGGCCGGTGATAGAGGCGTAGTCTAGCGCGCCGATCCAGACAAGCCGCGACCGCCCGCCACGATCCAGTTCTCGAACTCAACCCTCACCGCGTCGATGTTCTGCGCCCACCATTCAGCATTGATCTGCAGCGCGTTGGCGAGATGCTCTTCCGACGTCGGCAAATGCGCTTTCACGTCGTCGGAGACAAACGCCATCGAGGACTTTCGGCCGGGCCCATAGGAAATGTATTTCGTCTGATCGGCGAGCCGCTCGCTTCCTGTCGAAAACGCGATGAAATCCATCGCCTTCTTCAGGTTATAGCTGCCGGCCGGAATGCCCCAGGAATCGATGTCCCAAACCTGGCCATCCCACACCAGCGCGATCGGCTCACTCTCCTCCACGATCGGCCCGTACGTGCGCCCGTTCCAGACCGCTGTCATCACAACATCGTCCTCGCGCAGAAGCTCGACGGGCTCATCGCCGTCACTCCACCAGACGATGTTGTTGCGAATTCTGTTGAGCATGCGGAACGCGCGCGCCCTGCCATCCTCGGTGTCGAGCACGGCATAAACCTGTCCAGGCGCTACCCCGTCGGCCAGCAGCGCCCACTCCATCGCGACGCGGGGGTCGCGCCGAAGGCCACGCCCGCCTGGGAATTTGCGCGCGTCGAAGAAGTCCGCGAGCGTTGCCGGCGGCGTCCCGCCAACGGCCTCGGTGTCGTACGCGATGACGGTGGCCCACACGGCCTGACCAACGCCGCAGTCGGTGAGGGCGCCCTCAATGAAGTCTTGCGCCGCCGGTGTTCCATCAGCCCCCGCGGGCAAGGTGCTGTGGTCGATCTTTGTCAAAAGCCCTTCGGCGCAGCCGCGCAAAAGGTCGGACTGCTCAAAGTCCACCACGTCCCAGGTGACGTTCGCCGAGCGCACCTGGGCGCGGATCTGATCGAGCCCGCCAGTATAGGTTTCCATCTCGACCCACTCACCAATCGCGTCGCGATACGGATTGATGAAGGCCAGCATCTGGCTGCGCGTATAGCTGCCACCCCACGACACAACCACCAAATCCTTGATGGATGATGGCGAGGAGGCCGGCGACGACGGTGCGGTGGTCGCGGCAGTTACGGCTGTTGCGGTTGTCGCCTCATCCTGCGCCAAAGCTCCGGACCCCGCAGCGCCGGCGCCGAGGAGCCCAAGCGCGAGCGTCCCAGCGCGCGTGATCGTCATGGTCCTTGCAAACTGCATTGCTCATCTTCCCGAAGTGTTTCTGGTTTTTTGGCCGGCCGCACTGCGGCCAGCCAGACAACGCGCGGCCACTTACGCGCGCAGTTCGCCCGCCATCGACGTGCCGTCAGGGGCAACGGCCTTCGGGTCGGGAGGCGCCGCCACTGCACTCGGATCCTCCCGCAACGACTTCAAGATCCCGTACGCCATGAACATCATGATCAACGAGATCGGCAAAGCTGCCGCGATGGAGGCGGTCTGCAGCGCCCGCAAGCCGCCCGCAAGCAACAGCACTGCGGCCACAAAACCCTCGCCGAGCCCCCAGATGATGCGGAAGCGCTGCGGGGGCGCATCGTCGCCCATGGACAGCATCGTCGTGATCACCAGCGTGCCGGAGTCGGACGAGGTGATGAACCAGGTCGCCAGCAAGAACGTCGCTAGCGCAGACATGCCCCATTGCAGCGCTGAAATCGTGGTCAGCTGCTCGATGGTCCCATACAGCGCCTGCGGTAGGTTCCAGGCCCGCACGAGGTCGACGATACCGGCTGTGCCAACACCGTCAGCCGCATTCAGCTCCATGTAGATCGCGTTGCCGCCGAACATGCACAGCCAGAAGAAGGCGATCGCCGTCGGCACGAACAGGACGCCCACCATGAACTCACGAATGGTGCGGCCACGGCTGATACGGGCGATGAACATGCCTACGAATGGCGCCCAAGACACCCACCAGCCCCAATAAAAGATCGTCCAGCCGCCCTGCCAGGCAATGTTCTCAGCCGTGTTCGCCGTCCAGAAGCCCATAGGGATCACATGCCAGAGATAGTCACCGATGGATGTGATGAAGTACCCGAGAAGCCATTTTGTCGGCCCGGCAAACAGGAAGAAGGCAAGGAGAAGAACCGACAGCCAGATGTTCCACTCCGAAATGATCCGGATCCCGTTGCCGACGCCGGAGACCGCGGAGAATGTGGCGATTACCGAGATAATCGCGATCAATATGATCTGCGTCGTGATGCCAGGATCGATGCCGAAGAGGACATTGAGGCCCACCGCCATCTGCGTCACGCCAAGACCTAGCGAGGTCGCAACGCCAAACACCGTGCCGAACACCGCCAGCAGGTCCACGCCATGCCCCACCGGGCCATAGATTTTGTTGCCGATCACAGGATAAAGCGCTGAGCGCATCGTCAGCGGTAGCTTCTTGCGGAACGCAAAATAGGCGAGGCAGAGCCCCACCATCACGTAGATCGCCCAGCCGTGGAAGCCCCAGTGGAAGTAGGTGACCCGCATGGCGTGGACGGCGCGGTCCATGTTCATCGCCGTCGCGCCATCAAGATCGGCGTGCGGGTTGTTCGGATAACCAAACGCGCCCGAATTGTCGAAATAGAAGAGCGGTTCGGCCACCCCGAAGAACAGAATGCCGATCCCGACACCTGCTGAAAACAGCATCGAAAACCAAGAGAAGTTGCTGCACTCGGGCCGCGAGTCGTCCTCACCGAGCCGGATTGAGCCGTACTTGGAGACCATCAGCCCCAAGCAGACGAACAGCATCACG
>ERZ1740058.490-NODE-490-length-29888-cov-7.844836_pt1 | contig 29888 bp, 26 predicted proteins | sample MGYA00581745_ERZ1740058 | MGnify/ENA primary metagenome ERZ1740058 (study PRJEB43018, sample SAMN04849742) | marine metagenome | isolation source: floating plastic debris | place: Pacific Ocean | collected 2008-08-30 | study: EMG produced TPA metagenomics assembly... | reverse complement strand
GCGCGCAGGCGGTAGCCGACCTGGGCGCTGCCGGCGGGCACGCCCGCGTCGCTGATGGTCCGCGCCGGGACGGTGCCGATGCTGGTCCATTCGCCTTGGCCACCGATCTGCCTTTGCACTTCGTAGGTCGTGCCTTGCGCGACCGTGCCCTTCCACTTCACGTCGATGATGCCCTGCGGCCGCAGGCTCAATGTAATGTCCGTCGGCGGCACCGGATCGGCGCTCGGCGCGGGAGGCGCGGGCGGGTCGAATTGCGCGAGGTTGTACACGTTCTCGTCGTCGGTCGCGTCGGCGAAGGCCTTGATGGTCGCGATGAGGGCGGTGGCCAGGCCCCGCATGTCGGCGATGGCCTCGTTCTGCGTGCGCGTGCTGTCGCGGGCGATCTGGCGCTGCTGCAACGCGTTCTGATAACTCCCCCGGGCCGCGGAGATCAGCGTCCCCATCTGCGCGATTTGTTCACTCGAAAGCCCGATCGCCGCGGCGTTGTCGGTCCATGCCTGGATGCGGGTCTCGAGCCAGGTGATGGGGGCGTCCTTGGGGGTGTCTGGCAGCAGTGCCATGGTCGGTGTCCTTGCGGCCGCGCCGCGCTTCGATGGTCGCGCCGGCCACGCCCACGAGGGCGTGTTGCGTGGGGCCCATCCCCGCCGGTGCCGCAGGAAACATCGACGGCCGCACGACCCGGCTTGACCGCAAATCCAGAAGAACCGGAAGGAATGTTCGAAGCGTCCCGCCAACGTCCGATTCGACGCGCCGAAGATCGTTTTCGGCGCCCCGAGAGTGGTTTTCGAGGCCCCAAAGATAACTTTCGACGCCCCGAAGATCGTCTTCGAGGCCCCGAAGACGGCTGTCGAGGCCCCAAAGATGGTCTTGGCGGCCCCGATGATCGCGTCCGGCGCCGCAAGGACCCCGACCGCGGCCCCGATCGTGGCTCTTTACGCCGCGAGCAGCCCGGGCCACGCCCCAAGCGCCACGTTCGCGGCCCCCGCACGAACCGCCCGATCGCCTTGCATCGCCGGGGCGTTTGCGGTAGTCTGATCAAACAAGGAGACCGCCATGCCCAAGTCCTTTACGGCCACGGCCGTGCCGGTTCGCATCCCGGTCCTGCTGGCCGCCGCCGGGCTGGCTCTGGCCCCGGCCGCCGCGTGGGGGCAGGGCGACCCGCTGAGCGAGCCGTTCCCGGCGGTGTTCGAGGCGAGCGACTTCGATGGAACGATCGGATTTACCATCGTCGGCGAGTCCACGCCCACAGGTTGCGGTTGGCACGCGTCCTCCGCGGGTGACGTCAACGGCGATGGCTTCGACGACATCGTGTTCAGCGCTCCATTCGAGGGCGGGGGCTCGGACGCCGAGCCCACCGCGTACGTGCTGTACGGCCGCCCTGCCTTCCCACCGAGCGTCCCCGCCGGCCTGCTGACGGGATTCGCGGGCTTCCGGATCGACGGTGTTAACAACGGTGCCGGAGGCGTGCCGGTTGCCGGCATTGGCGACATCAACGGCGACGGCATCGATGATCTGGCCGTCGGCGATCCGTACAACGGATCCGGGTACAGCTTCGGCCGCGTGTTCGTCGTGTTTGGCCGCGAGGGCGGGCTGCCGGGGGTTGTCGACCTCCAAGAACTGCGAGCGCCCCATGGATTCAGGACGTCGTCGGATGGCTGGACAGGCTGGGACGTGTCGGCGGCGGGCGACGTGAATGGCGATGGGATCGACGACATGCTCTTCGCCATGTCGGGCACGTTGGGTGGTGGAGCCGCGCTCGTGTTCGGGCGGCGGGACGGCTTCCCCGATGAGATCTCGCCGGGAATCGATCCGGGAACGACCCGGATGTTCGGTGACAACCCGTTCCAGGGTCGGGTCGTCTCACCCGCTGGCGATGCCAATGGCGATGGCATCGATGACATCCTCGTCGGCAACTTCGAGGATCGGCTGACCTGGCTTGTGTTCGGCCGTGAGGGCGCATGGCCGCTCGCCATGGAGCTCTCAAGTCTCACTGGCGGGGACGGCACGCGCTTCGTTGGTCCCGTGCCCGCGGAGTTCCACGATCCCGACGGCTCGCTGGCCGCCGCGGGCGATGTGGATGGCGACGGGATCGACGACATCCTCATTGGGAGCGGAAGCACGCGCGACGCCGCCCGGGCGTACGTCGTATACGGCCGGCGTGACGGCTTCGGGACCCAGGTCGTTCTGGCCGACCTCGACGAGACCACGGGCGTTCGGATCTTCAGTGACGCGCCGGATCGCATCGCCTCGGCGTTCGTCGCTGGCGACTTCGATATCAACGGCGATGGGTACAGCGACTTGGCAATCGGCTTCTCGCACGCGTCCCCGTCGCCGGGCCGCCGGAGCGGAGGCGAGACGCACGTGCTGCTCGGTACGCCCGAGGGATTGCCGGCGGTCATCGAGTACCCCGGGCCGATGGGGGTCAACTCCTTCCAAGTCAATGGACGCGGCGCGGGCGACCTCTCCAGCCGTCGAGTTCGCGCCCTGGGCGACGTGAACGGTGACGGCGCTCCCGATCTGCTAATCCCGGCTCCGCTCGAAGACATTGGCCCTGTTGGTCAGCAGGGCAGGCTGTATGTTCTGTTCGGCCGTCGCACGCCATGCCCTCCCGACCTCGACGGCGAGCTCACCATCTTCGACTTCCTCGAGTTCGGCAACCTCTTCGGCCTCATGGACCCCATCGCCGACTTCGACGGCGACGGTCGCCTTACGCTGTTCGACTTCCTCGCCTTCCAGAACGCGTTCGACGCCGGCTGCCCTTGAGAAGATTCCCAGATGGCAAAGGGCCAGATGGCAGATCCCGATCTGCTATCTGGCCATTTGCCATCTGGAACTCTCGAAGCCCTACACCGCCGCCAGCTCCAGCCCCATCGCCTTGGCCATCGCCACGCCCATCTCAGCGGGGCTCTTGCTCACGGTGATGCCCGCGGCTTCCATCGCGGCGATCTTGGCCGCGGCCGTGCCCTCACCGCCGCTGATGATGGCGCCGGCATGGCCCATGCGCTTGCCGGGGGGCGCGGTCTGGCCGGCAATGAAACCGGCGACGGGCTTGCTCACGTGCTCTCGCACGTAGCGGGCGGCGTCCTCCTCGTCGCTGCCGCCGATCTCGCCGATCATCAGGATGCCGTGCGTGTCGGGGTCGTTCTCGAAGAGACGAAGGCTATCGACGTGGCTCAGCCCGCGGACCGGGTCGCCGCCGATGCCGATGCACGTGCTCTGGGCCAAGCCGAGCTGGCTGCACTGCCACACCGCTTCATAGGTCAGCGTGCCAGAGCGGCTGACGATGCCCACGGCCTTGCCGGTGGTGCAGGCCGGGTCGCTGATGTGCGTGTGGATGTAGCCGGGCATGATGCCGATCTTGCAGCCCGCATTGGTGTAGGTGTCGCTAGGGCCGTCGCCCGATCCCGTCTTGGGGCCGGGCGTGATGATGCCCGGGCAGTTCGGGCCAATGAGCGTGAAGAGGTCCTGCGTCGGGTGGACATCCGCGCCGCGGGCGGCCAGGTTCATCGAGTCGAGCGTCGCCCGCACGCGGACCATGTCGTGCACCGGCACGCCCTCTGTGATGCAGCAGATCAGCCGCAGCCCCGCGTCGGCGGCCTCCAGGATCGCATCGCCCGCAAACGCCGGCGGCACGAAGATCATGGTCGCCGTCGCGCCGGTCGCGTCGGCGGCCTGCTTCACGGTGTCGAAGATCGGCAGCCCGTTGGCGTCCTTGGTGCCGCCCTTGCCGGGGGTCACCCCGCCGACGAGCTGGGTGCCGTAGTGCAGGCACCCCTTGGTGTGGACGGCTCCGAAGCTGCCGGTGATGCCCTGGCAGATGACCTTGGTGGTTGCGTCGACGAGTACGGCCATGGGCCACCTCTCTGGAGATTGGCGTTGGGGTTCGGGTCGTTCGAGGCCACAGGATAGGCCCCGGCGGTGTCGCGGCCGGTACGCTTGGCGATGCGATACCGAGTGCCCGCCGCCGTCTTGTTCACTCCAATTCTCCTGATCGCCGTCCTGCTGGGGACGGGCTGCGCAACGACGGGCCCCATGACCGACGCCGGCGTTGATGGTGGCCGGGCAGCCGACGCCGGCCCCGACTTCGACGCCTCGCGCCTCGAATCGCTGGCCCAGAGCGTGGGCTTCCAGTGGACCGGCGTCGCGGCGTCTGCCGACGGCCGCATCTTCGTGAGCCATCCTCGATGGGACGGGCCGTACAAGGGTGCCGTGTTCGAGATCGTCGACGGCCGGGCTCGTCGGTATCCCGACGGCCAGTGGAACCGCTGGCCCCCAGCGCCAACCGAGACACAGAACGAGCGTGACCAGGACCCGGCGTACCGCTTCGTGTGCGTCCAGAGCGTGCACATCGACGCGAAGAACCGCATGTGGGTGCTCGATCCAGCGTCGCCCGGCTTTGGCGGCGTTGTGCCCGGGGCTGCCAAGCTCGTTGAGATCGATCTGGAAACCGATCGGGTTGTTCGCGTGATCCGCTTCGATGAGTCGATCGCACCCGAAGCGAGCTACCTCAACGACGTTCGCCTCGACGTCGAGCGCAATGTCGCGTTCATCACCGACTCGGGGCTGGGCGCGATCATCGTCGTCGATCTGGAAACCAACCGATCCCGGCGCGTGCTCGCGAGCCACCGCAGCACGAAGGCCGAGGCTGACGCTGTCCCAGTCATCGGTGGCCGCGAGTGGCGATTCGGCCAGACGCCCGCCGGCGAAGTCCCCCAGATCCACAGCGACGGCATCGCGTACAACCCTGCCGACGATCATGTCTACTACCAGGCGCTTACCGCTCGCACGCTCTATCGCATCCCCGCGAGCGTGCTCGCCGACTTCGAGCAGCCCGAGTGGGCGATCCGGCTCGCCATTGAGGATCTCGGGCCGAGCGTCCTCACCGACGGCATGGACGCGGATGCCGACGGCAACGTCTATTTCACCGCGCTCGAGCGCGACGCGATCGTGTATCGCACGCCTGCAGGTGAGTACCGAACCCTGGTCACGAGCGAGAACCTCTCCTGGCCCGACAGCCTCGCCATCACGCCCGAGGGCGTCGTGTTCACCACCGCCCGCATCCACGAGACCAAGGGCTTCAGCTTCGACGGCCTGATGCCCAGCGAGCCCTACGGCCTGTGGCGTGCCCCGCTCCCGGGCGAATAGGCCGAATCCACGCAACCCGCGCCGGGTGTAGCCCATATACCAGACGGGCCGGTCAACCGGCGGGAAGGGCTATCGAATGCGCCGAAGTGAGTGGAAGTGGTGGTTGGTCGTCGGACTGGTGCCGGTGGCGGTGACGATGTGGAACGCTTCGGCGTTGGGTGCCGCGGTGGAGTGGATCCAGGACGCCGAGCCCCAAGCCGTCGACGAAGACGACGAGATGCTCCAGGAAATGATGATCCTGAGCATCGATCGAGAGTCGGCCGAGTACTACGCCGACCTCATGGGCTTCGACGATCTGCAACGCGAGATCGCGATGGAGCTCTACCGCGAGTACTACGGCCAGTATCGCGATAGGGCCTTCACGATGCGCGACGCGTACGGAAAGATCGAAGAGGCGATGGGTGGTGGCGAGGCCGATTGGGAGAAGATCGAGGCCATGATGGCCGACATGATGCGCGTCGCGGTTGGCTTCTTCGAGAGCGTGCTCGAGCTCGGCGACCAATACATAGAAGACCTCGGCGCGCTCGCCGCCGATGACGCACAGCAGGGCCTCCACGCCCGCGTGGTCCGAACCCGGACGCGTGAGCTCGCCGTCTCCATGAGCACCATGAACGGCTCGGAACAGGGCACTATCGATCTCATCGATGTCGCCCGTCGGCTCGAGTCTCCCATGTTCCCCGCAGAAACTGGTGATCCAGCGGCCGCCGCGCTGCTGGCCTACGAGGCCGAGATCGACGCCATCTGCGGGCCGTACGTCACGCGCGCGATCGAGGCGTTCAAGGCGATGGCGGAGGCGATGAGCGACCCCGGAGACCAGAGCTCGGAAGTCCAGGCAAAGCTCGAAGCCGAGCTGATGTCGATGATGGAGCGGTTCGATGCGTTGAACGAGCGGTACATCCGACGCGTTCATGCCGCACTGCCCACCGAACGCCAGGCAGAGTGGGATCTGGCGATCAATCGCGCCCGCTGGCCCGAGGTGTACCAGCCCAGCGGCGTGCATCGAGCATACGACGAGGTCTTGGAGCTCGAGGATCTCACCGCCGATCAGCGCGAAGCCATCGACGCCACGATGGCCCTCTACATCCGCGAAGCCCAGACCGCCAACGCGGCATGGGTCGAGGCGAAGCTGGAATTCGTCGAGACCCGCCGGGCGCTGAACGAAAACTCTGACATGGATGCCTGGGAGAAATATCAGGCGGCCCAAGAAGTGGTCAGCGAAGCAGCCAGCGAGAGATCCGATCTGGACACTCGCTTTATCGAACGCCTCCGCACCCCGTTGACGCCCGACCAGGTAGCCAAGCTCACCGAAACCGCGGGCGGTGTCGATGTCGACGAGGTGCTCCGACAGATGGGCGGGGGCTAAGCCATGCGAATCTCGCTTGTGGGGCTCGTGATCGCCTGCCTTTGCCCATGTGCGGCTGGGGCACAGCAGGCCGCAATCGAAGCGGCAATCGACGCCGATGATGTGCGGTATTACGCCGAGTTGCTTGGGCTCGACGAAGAACAGCGTCAAGCCGCGATCGAGTACGTTGTCGAGTATCACGAGGCGATGCAGCAAGCGGAGCGCGAGGTGCGCGAGCGGGTGGCCGCCTTTGCGCCAGAGCCCGGCGAAGGACTCTCTCCAGGCCAACTTGCCACATTCTATGAGGGCATCGCGCGTTCCTTGGAGGATCCGGACGTCTTCATGAAGCCCGAGCGGATCGAGCGGAGACTGCTCGCCGATGTGATCGCGCTAGCAGAGGCACCAGCCCAGCGCGAGGCCGTGCAGCGTGTCGAGCGTGCGTGGCGACGGCATCGGGTGTCCGCCATGGAAGACCTGCATGGAAGTGCTGCCGATCTGGTCGAGATGGCACGCGAACTTGAATTCGGAGACTTCGGCGCCATCGGCGAGATCCTCCTGGAGTATGAAGCCGCAATCGATCCGGTGCGGTCAGATCAGCTCTTCCCCCTGTCTCCGCAAGACATGCTCGATCCCGGGCAGCTGGAGTGGATACACGAACTCGCCCTCAAGGCCAAGAAGATCAACATCGAGTTCGCGGGGCGTATCCAGCAGGAACTGCCGGCCTCGAGTCAGGTCCACTGGGACCGAGCCGTCCGTGAGGCCTTCTGGCCTGAGCCGTACGCGCGTAGTCGGCCGCAGCGGTTCATTGGCGTGCTACGGCGGAGCGAAGGGCTCACCGACGCGAATCGCGAGCAATTGGACGCGATCGTCGCGCGGTACGAGGAGCAAGCCGCACCGATCAACCGCGACTGGGCCGCCGCGCTCGACGCCGCCCTCCATGCCTGGGCCGCGCATGAGTGGGACGGACTTGCAGAGATTGTCGAGACGATCAACGAGAGTCGTGAGGCCCGCCGAGTGCTGGACCGAGAGTTCCAACGCGAATTGTCCGAGTTCAACCGCGACATCCAGTCTCGCCAATGAAAAACCGCCGAAGATCTCGGCGGTTCAACAAGGCTCGATTCTCCGTGGGTCCTAAGCGATCGCCTTCTTCGCCATCCGCTCGGCGCTGGGCACCTTGATGTCCCAGGCCAGCCCCAGCTTCTGCATGCCCTTGATGAGCAGGTAGCTGCTGTCGAACTGCCACCACTTCAGGCCGTGGCGCGCGCTCGTGGGGAACGCGTGGTGGTTGTTGTGCCAGCCCTCGCCCAGGGCGAGCACGCCGACGATCGCGTTGTTGCGGCTCTCGTCGCGGCTCTCGAACGGGCGGCTGCCCCAGATGTGGCACACGCTGTTCACGCTCCAGGTGATGTGGTGCACCACGGCGATGCGGATCAGCCCGCCCCACACGAAGCCCATCAACGCGCCCCACCACGACATCGTGATCAGGCCGCCGATCACGCCCGGCAGCAGCAGGCTAAGCGCCATCCACACCAGGAACGTCCGGCTCAGCATGCTGACCAGCGGATCGGCCTCAAGATCGGGCACGTAGCGATGCAGGTCGCGCCGCTTGCCGAAGACAAGCCAGCCCATGTGGCTCATGAAGAAGCCCTTGACCAGGCCCTTGAAGCCCGACCCGTGGCTGTGCGGCGAGTGGGGGTCCTGGTCGTTGTCGGAGTGCTGGTGGTGGCACCGGTGGTTGGCCACCCAGGTGAGGATCGGCCCCTCGCTGGCCATCGAGCCCAGCACCCCAAAGATCGTGGTCATGATCTTGCCGGTGCGGAAGGACTTATGCGTGAACAGCCGGTGGTAGCCGACGGTGATGCCAAAGCCCGTGAGGATGTAGAACCCGAACATGAGGCCGAGCTCGGTCCAGCCAACACCCCGGCCCCAGGCGTAGACCACCGCCCACACCAGCGCGCACAGCGGCACCAGGATGAAGATCAGGTTGACCACCCTCTGGCCGAGGGGGAGCGGCTCGAACTCCGCCGCCGCCTCGGCCTTGGCGCGAGGGATGGGCGTGTCCTCGGCGTCCGGTCGAACGACCGCCGCGGTCGGTGCAGGTAGTGTTGTCATGGGTTCCTTTTCGTCGGGCGAAGCGCCCGGAGGTCTTTAGCGTCGGCCCCAGCCGCCTCCGCCACCACCGCCGCCGCCACCGCCACGGCCGCCGCCGTAGCCGCCACCGCCGCCACCCCGGCCACCGCCGAAGCCGCCACGGCCACCGCCGCCCTCACGGGGCTTGGCCTCGTTGACCGTCAGCGGGCGACCGCCGAAGTCCTTGCCGTTGAGCTCTTCCAGAGCGCTGCGCGCGGCGGCGTCATCGCTCATCTCGACGAAGCCGAAGCCGCGCGGGCGGCCGGTTTCGCGATCCATGATCAGCGACACGCTGGCGACCTCGCCATACTCGCCAAACAGTTCTTGCAACGCACCCTCGGAGGTGTCGTACGGGAGGTTTCCAACATAGATCTTCACGATTCGGACTCCTGCCCTGAGAGAATGCATCCGAGAGAGACCTTCAGGGCAAGTCGCATCGGAAGACGGCGTCGAGCAGTACCCCCAGGTCGGGCCCGTCGCGTCCGTGTTGAAGAGTAGCGGAAGGGCCTAGGGCGATCCAGCCGCATCGGGGGCCGCCTCAGATCCTCGCCATACACTTTCGGGAGCCCCGAATACGTTTGGCGGCATGGGAAAACCCTGGGCCGCGTTCTTGGGGCCCGAGCACGCGGAGGCACCAATGCGAGCCATCGTCACGGGGCAGATCGGCCTCGACAAGAAGCAGTACCTCAAAGAAGTGGCCGCGTTTGCGGGCCAGCAAGGCGAGTCCGTCGAGCTGCTCAACGTCGGCGACATGATGTACGCCGAGGCGCCCGACGTGCGCCCGGGCCGCATCCTCGACCTGCCGCTCAGCCGCCTGCACTCGCTGCGTCGAGCCGCGTTCAAGGACGTCATCGCCCAGGCCCACGACCACCCCAACGCCATCGTCAACACCCACGCGACGTTCCGCTGGCGGCACGGCCTTTTCAGCGCGTTCGACTTCGACCAGATCCAGAAGCTCAAGCCCGACCTCTTCATCTGCCTCGTGGACAACATCGAGACCGTGCACGAGCGCCTGCACCGCGAGCACGAGATCGACGCGACCATGAAGGACTGCATGGTTTGGCGAGAAGAGGAGCTGCTCGCTACCGAGCTCATGAGCCAGGCCGTCCCGGGCAGCGAGTTCTACATCGTCAGCCGCGGCCGCCACGCGAGCACCGTGCGTACGATGTTCCGCCTGGTGTGCCGCCCGGAGATGCGCCGCGTGTACCCCAGCTTCCCCATGAGCCACGTGGTCGACATGCCCGACGTGCTCGCCGAGATCGACGCGTTCCGGGCCAAGCTGGCCGAGCAGTTCATCACGTTCGACCCCGGCGACGTCGACGAGAAGCTGCTTCTCGAACGCGCCCTCGAGGCCGCCCGCCAGGGCCAGGAATTCTTCGATCACGCGCCCCACAGCTTCGGCGGCGGCAAGGCGAACGAGGAGCCGCTGCGTGTCCGCACGCGAGAGGTGCTGGATATCGCCGGCGACATCGACGGCCAGATCTACATGCGAGACTTCAAGCTCATCGACCAGAGCGACATGATCGTCAGCTACATCCCAGAACTCGCAGGAGGCATCCCAGGCCTCTCCAGCGGCGTCGAGCGAGAGCTCCAGCACGCTTGGGAGCACACCAAGGAGGTCTACGTCGTCTGGCGGCCCAAGAAGGCCCCGAGCCCCTTCATCACCGAAACCGCCACGCGCATCTTCTCGACCGTCGAGGAAGCGATCGCCCACTTCGAGGACGCGGGCATGTTCGCGCAGACGAACCTCTTTGGGCATTAACCCATGGCGCTGCCCGAACCGATGCCAAGCCGCTGGTCGCCCGTTCTCGTTGGCACGATGATCGTGAGGCTCATCGGTGCCGCGTGTTTCGTCATGGGCCTCTTCTGGCTCATCGACTGGGGCGTCTATCGCGTTGAGTTCGCCGTCGACCAAGACCTCGCGTACGCGGGTGCCTCGTTTCGATACCTCGCAGTCGGTGGCTTGCTCCTGATCTTCGAGCCGATGTTCGTGCGCTGGCTGCTCGGCGGCAGGCTGGGCTCGGGCTCGGTTCCAGTGTCCGCTCCCACGAAGGAGCTTCCCTTGGAGGAAGAGTGAGCATGCCCGCACCCAGCGCACAGCAGATCATCCTGCTCCGCCTGAAGGTGCGCGTCGTCCTGCGCGTGCTGGCGGTCGTCCTGCTGCTTGTTGCTCTGGGTTGGGCTTCGATGCGATACTCAGACTACAGCTACGCCCAGTCCTTGTTCGCCGCCGGCATGGGCCGACCCCTGGGGCCGCTCCATCACTCTTTCTTCGGCATCCCGATCTTGCTCGGAGGTATGTCCATCGCCTGCGTGCTCCTCGGCCAGTTCGCCCTGCCGTTACTTGTCCCCGTGCCCAAGCCCGCGTGCCCGCGCTGCGGCTACGACCTCGCGAACCCCACGAGCAACACCTGCCCCGAGTGCGGCATCCGCATCGCGGACCAGCCCGCCAATCATCCGTCGTGACCCAGCCCCAATCCCCCTACCAGCGCCTCGGCATGGACGGCTTCGACCGCCTCACCCGAGGCTTCTACGACGCCGTCCCGAACGACGACATCCTCGGCCCGATGTACCGCAACTACCTCGCGCAGATGCACGAGGTTGATCCCGCCGACGATGCCGCCCTGGCCCCGCACATGGAAGAGGCTCGGATCCGCCTTCGCGACTTCCTCGTCCAACGCTTCGGTGGGCCGACGACCTACAGCGACCAACGCGGCCACCCCCGCCTGCGCATGCGGCACATGCCGTTCCACATCGATCACGCCGCCGCCGAGCGGTGGCTCGAGGTGATGTTCGCCTCGCTGGACGACATGGGCCTCGAGCCCGACCTCTACCGAGAACTCCGCGTGTTCTTCACGCAGACGGCCCTTTTCATGGTCAACCAGTAGCGGCTATCCGCCGGACAATGGTGCGGCTATGTTTGTGCTCCCACTCGAAAACGGAGGCACACCCATGACGCTCGTCGCCATCGTCTACCACAGCGGCTTCGGCCACACCAAGAAGCAAGCCGAGGCCGTCGCCGAGGGCGTCCGCCAGGCCGGCGCCGAGGCCGCGTTGCACGCCGCCGAAGACTTCCCAGCACCAGAAAACAATCAATACAGCGGCCCATGGGACGTGCTCGCCAAGGCTGATGCGATCGTGTTCGGCTGCCCGACCTACATGGGCTCGGTCACCGCCAGCCTCAAGGTTTTCATGGAGAACAGCAGCGGCGTGTGGTTCCAGCAGGGCTGGAAAGACAAGCTCGCTGGCGGCTTTAGCAACAGCGGCAGCCTCGCGGGCGACAAGCTGAACACGCTGCAGGACCTGATGTGCTTCGCCGGCCAGCACAGCATGATCTGGGTCTCGCTGGGCATGATGCCCCCGGGCGATGAAGCCGGCCGCGCACCGGACAAGCCCAACCGCATGGGCGGATTCCTCGGTGCCTACGCCCAGTCGAACAACGTCTCTCCCGAGGAAGCGCCGCCCGCCGGCGACCTCGAGACCGCACGCTTCTACGGCTCGCGCATCGCATCGCTGGCCGAACGCATGTCCGCCAGCTGATTCGCCAGCGCCACAAATCCATCCAGGCCGATCTGCTCGGCGCGCTTGTCGGGCACCACGCCCTCCGGCGGAGGCTGCTCGCCGAGAAGATCCCGCAGCGGCGAGGCGATGCGTTTACGACGTTGCTTGAACAGTGCTTCGCACACGCGGCTGAGCTCGATCGGATCGGCCATCGGCTCGGCGCGCCGGCGCAACACGAGCATCGAGCTATCAACTTGAGGCCGCGGCCAGAAGCACGCGGGCGGCAGGTGTGCGATTTTCTCCACCTCGCAGACCGCCTGTGCGATCACCGAGATCGGCCCGTAATCTCGTGAGCCTTGCTGCGCAAGCAGCCGATCACCGAGCTCTTTCTGGATCGTCACGCCCATCACATCGCACCTTGCATGGTGCAGCAACAGCGTCGAGAGCAGCGGGGTGGCGCAGCCGTACGGTAGATTGGCGACCAGCTTAAACGGCTCGTCACCAAGCCACTCCAAAACTTCGGCATTGAGCGACCGCTTCGTTGCCAGGCAATCGCCATGAACCAGCGAGAAGCGGCCTTCTTTGCCCAAACGATCACGCAGCAGATCCGCCAACGAATCATCAAGCTCGCATGAGAGTACCTCGGCCCCCGTCTCGAGCATCGCCTCGGTCAGCGTTCCCGTTCCCGGCCCGATCTCAAGCACGCGATCCCCGGCCGAAACCTCGCACGCACGCACGAGTTTCAGGATCAGGTTCTGATCCGCGAGGAAGTTCTGCCCTAGCGAACGCTTCGGCCGCAGGCCGCGCTCACTCAAGAGCGCCTTGATCTCCGCGAGGGTCTGCACGTGCTACCACTCACCGCTCAATATGCGATCGATGGCCATCGCCACGCCGTGGTTCGGGCAGGTCTCCGAGATCCGATCGGCTGCCGCCTTCACGAAGTCGGGCGCTTCGCCCATCGCCACACCAAGCGCCGCACCCTCGAGCATGTGCAGGTCGTTCGCTTGGTCGCCAATCGCCGCGATGCGATCGTGCGAGACGCCGAGCCGATCCGCGAGCCGCTGGAGCGCGCTCCACTTGTCCGCGTTGACTGGGAACACCTCGAGCACGTGCGGCGGCTCGCTGCCCTCGGCGACGTACGTGCTCAGCGGGAACGCGTGCACCATCGCGACGCCCGCGAGCTCACGCGAGAGCAACTCGCTCAGCCGCGCGATCTCACCCGCATCGCCCGACGCCACGGCTCGCACGCTCGGATAGTCGTGCAGCGGCCCCTCTCGGCTGACACGGAACTCAACGCCCGCCGCCTTTCGGCTCTGCCGATCCATCCACAGCTCGAGCACGGGATGCATCTCGCCGTCCTCTTGCAACACGACGTAGTCGAACCCCGAGTGATCGCGGTCCTTCTGCACGAGCATCGCCAGGTCGTGCCCGCGGCTGAGCTCGGCGATGCGATCGATCAGCATCGCGTCCAGCTCCAGCCGATCCAGCGTCCGACGCTCCCGGCCGCAGGCGATCTGCGCCCCGCCCGAAACGACCACCGGATCGAGCTGCTCCATCGCATCGAGCACCGCATGGCACTCGGCCAGCACCCGGCCCGTGCAGATCGTCACGCCCACGCCCGCGTGCCTTGCCCGCTGGATGGCGTCCAGGTTCTCCTGCGAGACCGCGCCGTGCCGCCCGACGAGGGTTCCATCGAGGTCGATCGCGATCAGGTCGTACTTCGGTGCCATCGAAGCATCGTTGGCGCGACCGGCTACGCGCGCCCGAGCGAGTTTGCCGATGCTGGGGCGATGCCCGACGCCAATCGGACAAACTCGCTGTTCATTGCCATGCCCCAGGGCCTGGGCGTCAACGGCGTCGTCGTGTGGGGTGTCCGCCTCGCCAACGCCCTGGCCGATCGCGGCTGGCAAGTCGCCGTCGCCGCCCACGGCGAGCCCGCAGGCGATTCGCGAATCGACCATGGCCTGGATCCCCGGGTCAAGCTGATCGACCTCGGGCATCTGGCGCCGATCGACACGCCCGGCTCACCGCTCCACCCGGTCGTTACCGCCTATCGCGATGCACTCGACGATCTCGGCTGGTCCGCCCGGAGCCCAACGATCGTGCTGCCAACGCTCGAGGCCAACTGCTTCGCCACCGTCGCCGCGCTCGCCAGCACGCACGCCGACCGGATGCGCGTCATCGGGTGGCATCACAGCGACAACGCCTTCAACACCGCCCTGCTGTCGACCTACGAGCCCATGCTCACGGCCATGGTGGGGGTGAGCCGCCACATCACCGACGACCTCGCTTCAGCACTACCCTGGCGAGCGGACGACATCCATCACATCACCTGCGGCGTCAACGTCTTCCCGTCCCTACCCCAACGCCAGCCCGGCCCGATCCGCCTCCTCTACGCAGGCCGCCTCGAGCACGAACAGAAACGCATCGGCGTCCTACTTGAACTCGCTCGGTTGCTGCACGACCGCGGCATCGATCACGAGCTGCGTTTCGTTGGAGGCGGGCCGGCCGAAGTCGAGCTCGTCGATGCGATAAGAAGCCTGCCGCATGCGACTCGGATGCCACCGTCAAGCCAAGCCGAGATGCGCGATTACCTCGCCTGGGCCGATGCGCTGTTGCTCTCTTCACACTACGAAGGCCTCAGCCTCTCTATGCTCGAAGCCATGGCGGCAGGCGTCGTGCCGATCGTGACCCACGTCCGCTCAGGTGCCACCGAGGCCATCGAGAATGGAGAGCAAGGCCTGCTCATCGATCCCCAAGGCGACGACCGACAAGTCGCCGAGCGATACGCAGACGCCATCGCTGATCTCGACGACTCAGCCTTGCGAAGCATGGCCACCAAGGCCCACCGCCGCGCACTCGACCGCTACTCGATCCAGACCCACGCCAAGGCCTGCGGGACACTCTTCGAGCAATGCGTCGCAACCGATCCACGATGGTGGCCCCTCGCCCGCCCATGCACGTTCACGTCTTCAAGCGCGGCAAACAACTCCGGCAGCGTCCCTCCCGACGCCGCCGAACGCGCCGCCAAGGCCATCGCCAGCATCGAAGGCCCCATCGCCATCTACGGCGCCGGCCGCCACACCATGGCCATCGCCGAGGTGCTCGCGAAGGCCGATGTCGTGTGCGTGATCGATGACGATCCGAAGAATCAAGGCACGACGCTGTGGGGGTGGCCGGTGGTGGGGCTGGAAAGGTGTCCGAGCGGGGCGTTTGTACTCGTCTCTTCGTTCATTCACCGGCAGGAGATGGCCGAGCGGTGTCGAGACCAGCGACTGCAAGCCATTGTGTTGTACGAAGAGTGCTAACCACTGAGCCAGTCTTCGAACTGCTTGCGATCTAGCTGTTCTGCGTCGAGACGTTGGCTTTCGGTCGCGTTCGTTGGCAATAGAAATTGGTGCGGATACTCCGCGTATGCAATGACATCGCGATAATCCACTCGTGCCATGGTGATAAGCTGCTCAAGCTCGCCGAGGTCACCCTCGGCGAGCTTTATCGCACAGGTCTTGACGCGATCAGGCTCTGGGCCTTGGTACCTGGCCAACACGGCGATCGCCTCGTTTCCACGCGAGGGAAACTCGCGCGCGACCATGGTCTCGACGCTGTACTTTGGCGAACCAGTCACAACGCGGCGCCGAGCGTTCAATACACCCGATCTTCCTTCCCAATCCCCAGCGCCGGCCGCACGTCCACCTGCACTAGCGTCTCGCCCTGGATGCGCTTCGCGTCGTCTTCGTCGACGTAATCGCTGTGGCACGCGGCTTTGCCGGCATCCTCGCCGGGCGTGACGCCCTTCTTCACCTTGCTCGCCAGCTTGTGGATCTCCTCGGGCTTGAGATAGCCACGCTGCTCGAGGATCTTCTGCTGCTCGTCGGTGAGGGCGGCGCTCTTCACGGGCTTGCCGCGGTCGAAACCCTCGGCCTTGCCGCTGGCGAACTCTTGGATCTCCTTGCTGATGCGCACCGAGCACCAATCGTGCCCGCACATCGCGCAGAAGTCGGTGTCGACATCCAGGTCCTCGTCGTGGTACGCGCGGGCCGTATCGGTATCGAAGGCCAGCTCGAAATGCTTCTCCCAGTTGAGCGCAGCGCGGGCACGAGTCAGCTCATCGTCCCACACACGCGTCTTCGGAATGCCCAGCGCAACGTCGGCGGCATGCGCGGCGATCTTGTACGCCACGCACCCTTCCTTCACGTCGCCCTTCTTGGGAAGGCCCAGGTGCTCCTTGGGCGTCACGTAGCACAGCATACTCGCACCGTGGTACGCCGCGTTCGTCGCGCCGATACAACTCGTGATGTGGTCGTACCCGGGGAACACATCGGTCACCAGCGGCCCAAGCACATAGAACGGCGCGCCGTGGCACAGCCGTCGTTGCAGCTTCATGTTGTACTCGACCTGATCCAGCGGCACGTGCCCGGGCCCCTCGACCATCACCTGCACGCCATGCCGCCACGCGCGCTCGGTCAGCTCCCCAATGGTCTCCAGCTCGGCCAGCTGCGCATCATCGGTCGCGTCCGCCAAACCGCCGGGTCGCATGCCATCACCGATGCTGAACGTCACGTCGTGTCGACGCATCAATTGGCAGATGTCGTCCCACATCGTGTACATCAGGTTGTCGCGGTTCTTCTCGAGCATCCACTTCGCGAGGAGGCTGCCGCCGCGAGACACGATGCCGATGAGCCGGTTCTTGACGTACTTAAGGTCCTTCTTGCGCACGCCCGCGTGTATGGTGAAGTAGTCCACGCCCTGCCGCGCCTGGTGCTCGAGCGTCTCGAGCACGACCGCCTCGTCCAGATCGGTCAGCTTGCGCCCGATGATCATGCTGTAGATCGGCACCGTGCCAATCGGTACGGTCGAGTTGCGCAGGATCGCGTCGCGGCACTCGTCCAAGTCGCCGCCGGTGGACAGGTCCATCACCGTGTCCGCGCCCCACTTCTCGGCCCACTTGAGCTTCTCGACCTCTTCGTCGGTTCCGGAGGACACGGGGGACGCGCCCATGTTCGCGTTGATCTTCGTCTTCGTCGCGCGACCAATCGCCATCGGGGCGAGGTTGTACTTCAGGTGCGTCAAATTCGCAGGAATCACCAGTCGACCCGCGGCTACCTCGTCGCGCACCTGCTCGGGCGTGAGGTGCCCCTCGCGCTCGGCGACGCGGCGCATCTGCGCCGTCACCGTACCAAGCCGCGCGTGCTCCAGCTGCGTGATCGGCTCGAAGCCGTCGGGCGCCACGCATCGGATGTACACGCCAACGTCCGGCTTGTTGTGCCCGCCGCAACCGGCACCATGATCGGGCGCCGACTCGATCCGCCAGTCATCGGGCAGGAAGTCCCACGCCGTGAAGGGGCTGGTCTCGGGCATGCCCGGCGTGTCCGGCGAGCTGAACGTCAGCGGTCGGCCGATCTGCGGCTCGTTCGCGAAGCTGCCCGGCGTGGTCACGCCCGCGTCGCCCGGGTTCCCCGCCCCACGCGTCGGTACGGCGAACCGAGCGGTGGGGGTGTCCGCATGCGGATCGGCTGCAAGGCCGTACACGCGGGCATCGTCGCCGGTGGTCTTCTGGCTGCTGCTGGTATCGAACGTCGTCATCGCGCATTCCCTCCGCCGGCATGACCCGGATCAGGTGGTACGGGTGCGTCTCAGCCCCCAACTCGCCGTCCCATTCGGGCGGGCGGGGGCGCCCCGAGCGTTGAGTTCCATGCTAGGAGGTCAAGGGCCCGAATCGGCCCACGCGCGACTACGGCTTCAGGTGCTCGCACACCCACGACAGCACGCTGCCCGTGGGCCTCTGCTCGACGCCCATCTGCCGCAGCATGTTGATCGCCTGGGCCCGGTGGTGCACGCTGTGCGTGGTCACGTGCGCGATGATGTGCGCCCGGGTGTGGCGACGCGTAGTGCCATCGAAGGTCCGCTCGATCATTTCGCCCAGATCGAACCGGCTGGCGAGTTCCACCCATTCGTCGTGCAGCGCCGTCGCGGTACGTTCCATGCCCGGCACATCGAGCATGCCCTCATCGGGCAGCCAGGGCCGCGTTTCCCCGCCGCGATAGATGTCCGCCCAGATGCGAACCGCCCCGAGGTTGTGCATCAGGAGCTTGCGAAGCGTGCCCGGCCCCATCTCGAACGGCCGATCAAGCTGCTCATCAGTCAAAGGCCGGCACGCGGCAAGCAACTCCTCATCCGCCGACCGGCTGTGCGCCAGCAGGATGGCAGAGACGTCGCCGTTGAGATCACTGGGGTCGATGGCGGCCATCAGCGTGCGATCTCCACCGCCCGAGTCTCCCGCAGCACCGTCACGCGGATCTCACCGGGGAAGGTCATCTCATCGGCGACCTGGTTGGCGATCTGCGTCGCAACATAGTGCGCCTCGTCATCGCTCACGCTCTTGGCGTCCACCATCACGCGAACCTCGCGGCCCGCCTGCACGGCGTGCGCCTCGGTCACGCCCTTGTGCTTGAGCGCGATGTCTTGCAGATCGTTGAGCCGCTGGATGTACAGTTCCATCGACTCACGCCGCGCGCCAGGCCGGGCACCGCTTAGGGCGTCGGCGGCCATCACGATGGGCGTGTAGAAGGTCGTCGACGGGATGTCGCCGTGGTGCCCGCCGATCACGTTCAGCACGGGCTCCTTCTCCCCGTACCGCTTGGCAAAGTCCATGCCGATCTTGGGGTGCCCGCCCTCCATCTCGTGGTCCATGGCCTTGCCGATGTCGTGCAAGAAGCCGCAGCGCCGGGCGAGCTTGCCGTTGAGCCCGAGCTGGTCGGCGATGATCTGGCTGAACATCGCGACCTCGATGGAGTGCTTGAGCACGTTCTGCCCGTAGCTCGTGCGATAGAACAGCTTGCCCATCGCCTCGAGCACCTTGCCGTGCATGTTGCCGACCTTGACCTCCATCTGCGCGTCCTTGCCGTGCTTGCGGACACGCTCATCAAACTCGGCCCGGACCTTGTCGACGGTCTCCTCGATGCGGGTTGGGTGCATCCGCCCGTCGGCGATCAAACGCTCCAGGGCCTCCACGGCCACCGCCTGCCTCACCTTGTCGAAGCACGACACCGTGATGACGCCCGGCGTGTCGTCGACGATGATGTCCACGCCGGTGATCTTCTCGATCGTGCGGATGTTCCGGCCCTCGCGGCCGATGATCCGCCCCTTCATCTGGTCGTTGGGGATGGCCACCGATCGCACCAGGTGCTCGGTCGCGAAGTCGCCCGCGTACCGCTGGGCCGCGTTGAGCAGGATCTCGGTCGATCGCTCCTTCGCCTTGGACTCCGCGTCCTCGGTGATCTTGCGAGCGACTGAGGCGGCATCGTGGCGGGCCTCTTCTGAGACACGCTCGATGTAGGCTTCGCGGGCCTCCTGCTCGCTCATGCCCGAGACGTCGGCCAGAGCCTTCTTCTGCGTCTCGATGAGCGTGTCCAACTCGTGGATCCGCCCGTCGATCTTCACCTCGCGGTCGTGCAACTCCCGATCTCGTCGATCGGCCTGCTTCTCGCGGTCGCCCAGCCGGGCCTCGGTCTTGTCAACCGACGACTCCCGCTTGGAGAGCTCCTTGTCCTCTTGGCGGAGCCGCTTGCGTTCGGTGTCGAGCTCGTCCTCGACCTCCCGCATGCGTTGGAGCACCTGCTTTTCGGCATCTGCTTCGGCCTTGCTGTGGATGGCCTGCGCCTCGGACTTGGCCCGCTCCACGACCGACTCGCCCTCGCCCTTGGCCTGGGCGAGCGTCCGAGCGATCAGGCGGCCGTGCGCGAGGATGCCGACCACCACGCCGACGACCAGGGCGGCCGCGGCTATCAGTATGGTCATGACTTCTGGCATCGCGTCAGCCCTTCATGGCTTGCGTTAACCGCACGCCTGGGCTCCACGCGTCTCCCCAACGTCGCATCGCACACAATCGACCGCCAGCGAACCGGCGAGCCAGTGATGCTCCGGGTTGTCGGCCTCCGAAACTGCGGGAGGCCTTCATTCAACGGCTAGCCGAAGGCCGGCCGAGTGCGTCTGGGTTGTGCTTGAGGCGCGGAGCCAAGCGTCGACTGGGAAACCCCAGCCGAGCCACTATAGCCAAAAGATAGCAAAATGTTCACCATTCCCGGACGGGAAGTGAATGGGCCGTCTCAATTTAGGTAAGCTGGCTTAGCCCCGATCCGAACAGCGCCCGTTCCGCTCAGCCGGCCTGACGCCCACGTTGCATGCCCGTGATCTTGTCGACGTACCGCGTAATCTGCCGCACGATGAAATCCCGGTGCTCGGGGTGCAGCGAGAAATCGAACGCGAAGCCCAGGTGCAGGTTCTGCGAGCTGTCCAGATGCTGGTGGACACACCTCGCGCTCATCGCCAGCGGGCCGGGCATGTCGGCACCCAGGGCCAGCCGCAGCCAGTACCGACCGCTCGAGTCGAACCCCGGCCTCGACGCCGGCGGCACGATCAACCCCGCACCACCGCCGCCCACGTTCACGAGCTGCCCCTGGAACGCGCCCGCCACTTCTGGCATCAGCGAGATCGGCGCCTCCAGCCCTTGGGCGCTGGGCGACTCGCCCTGCTCGGCTTCCTCAAACGGAATCCGGCTCGCCACCTCAGCCGCGACGGCTGTCTCCGGATCAGTCAGCTGCCAGCCCTGGACCAGCGGTAGGTTGAATCCCGCCGTCGTTGCCCGGAAGAAGTTCCTCCGCTGGCACCGCTCCACCATGGTCGGCGCCGAGATGTGAAGCAGCCCACGCATGTCGCCCGCCGAGGGCTCGATCGACAAGGTGCGGAACATCCAGCGGTTCTGCCCGATGCTCATCGAGACCACCAGACGCAGCCCCGGCTCGAGCCGCATGGTCTGGCCGAGCGCCACTGGCTGCTCGAGCACAAGCCGCTCGTCGTCGATCGCCTGGAGACGCACACGCCAGACAAGGTTGGTCGCGCCGTTCGACGACGCCTCATCGACGTCCACGCTGACCTCTAGCGACCCGCCGCGATCGCGGATCTGCTGCAAGCACTCTCTCCACCGCTCGGTGCGGGAACGATTGGTATTCATCGTGGGTCTCCCGTCGGCGCCGCGCGCCCACAAGATCCCTATCGATTCGTTCGCGAGCCGACTTCAGCCATCGCCCGTCGCGGCAGGCGTCCGCGATCCCAGGTTCTGGCCCGCCTCGGTGACCGTGCGGCGGAGTTCCTGGGCCTCTGCTGCCGACAATGGCCGACCCCCGAAGCGCGCGGCGTACAGGCGAGCCACCACGTCCGAAAACACCCCAGCATCCGGCACGTCGCGCACATGCGCCAGCAGCGGCTTCCACCCCGGCTTGGGGTGCCCCGCCTTGTCCAGGACACGAAGTAAGTACTCTCCGACATCGCGCGTACCGCCCAGGATGCGCACCCGCGGCCCGCGCACCCCGCCGATGCCAAGCCTGCGGAAGAACGACTGGGCCACGAACATGATGATGAGCACGCCCACGAAGGCCATGACGCCCGCGAGCACGGCCTGAGCCGCACCCACCCAGCCCGACTGCCGTACGCGATTGAGGAAGCCGGCGATGGAGTTGAGCGCCGCGATCTGCGGCTCCGCGTCATCCTCTTCGCCGCCCAGCACGCGCCGCTGCGAGCCCCGGTCGAAGCTCACCACAGAGTCGACCCAGAAGAACTCCAGCGCATCAAACCAGCGGCGCGCCATCGACGCCAGGCTCGTATCGGGCGCGTGCACGCGATCGAAGTCCGCCGGCGGAGTCGGATCGTGCGTGCGCCACTGCCCAGGAGCATGCTCGACCTCCACCCACGCGTGCGCATTGCTCTCGCGTACGGTGTACTGCGTGCTCGCGTCGTTGTACTCCACCGCCACGTAGCCCGTGACGACACGGGCATTCACGCCCACGCTCCTGCACATCGCCGTCATCGCGGCGGCGAAGTACTCGCAATGCCCCTGCCGGCCATCTTCTGAGAGAAACCACTCGATTGGGTCTCCTTGCGCTCGCAGGATGTCCAGCGTGTAGTCGAACGTCAGCAGGTGGTCCTTGATCGCACGCGTGACCGCGTTGATCTCAGTCGGCGATCTCCGCACGCGATCGGCGTTGATGCCTTGCGCTTCGAGGAGTTTCACGGTCTCTTCGCGGACATACTCCGAAGGGAAGGACGGCAGCCGACCGGGATTGGCCGCCGTTCGCCAGTCGCGGGGCGGGCCCAGCGTTCCCGGGAGCCCCGAATACACGCGGTACGACTGCGTCTTCGCGTTGTCATCAAGCCTGAGCGTTCCGCCGCGGCGATCCAAAGTGAATTCCAGGGGTTCGCCGAACTCCCACTGGAACGGCTGCTGGACCGCAAACATCATCGAGCCGCGACTCGGCGGCTGGCGCAGAGCAATGTCTTGCACAATTACAGCGCGTGGCGTGTTCAGCGACAACACCAAGCGAAGGTTCTGATCGGTCTCGCGTGGCTGGAACGCCTCCGAACGCCGCCGCTGCCTAGTCCAGTTTCCATCCTCGTACGCATCGAGCACGGCTCCGCGCAAGTAGTACACGCGGCCGGCCCCGCCGAGATTGCCCCCGTCGGCGTCGGTCACGCGCAGGTCCAGCACCTTCTCCTGGCTCTCAGAGATCAGGCCTGCTCGACCGAGCTGCACCTGATCGGTAAAGCCCGTCACCGAACCACGCTCGGCCCCAAACTCCCCGAGGAAGCTCGGCGTCAGCCCACGCGGCACGAGCACGAACACCGCCGTGGCGATCAGGGAAGCGGCGATCGTCAGCCCGCCGGTCATGCGACGCAGACCCCGGCTCATGGCGTTGCCGGACCGGACACGCCTGCGCACGGCACCGATACGCTCCATGTACGCCTCAGCGCGTTCCTCGGTCGCCACGACCTGCTGCACGAGCGCCGCCCACACAAGAAGCGGGCAGAACATGAGCACCAGAACGCCGACGCTCAGCTTAAGGCTCGTGAGGATCGCGCCAAACACCAGGAACACGCTCAGCGCGAGCACCTCGGCCGCGTCGCGCGCCGTGCGGCGATCGAACAGCTTGATGACGAGCAGCGCCGCCAGCATCTCCGCGATGCGCTCGACATTGAACTGCCCATCGAGCGACGCCAGCCCGAGCCCCAGCCCGACGGCGACGAGCAGCACGGCATTGACGAGCAAGCGCGGCACGCTGGCCGCCCATGCCTGATGGGCCGCCCACCAGCACAGCCACGCGCTGGGCACGCCCAACGCCGCGACCGCAAGCGACTCGGCGGCAATGGCATAGATCACGATCGCCAGGAGCGATGTCCAGATTAGAGCCAGCCTCAACGATCCCTGCAGCGTCATCCGTGTCCTTGGCTCACGGGTTGTACGAGCCTGATACGCCCGAAGCGAGCGATCAACCTTCCATACCAGCCCCGGCCCGTTCCGGTTCGGCACGCAGCCGGGCGAGGTCCTCCCCCGTGAACGTGCGCACGCCAGCCGCGTTTGCTCGGCCCGTGAGCGTGAGCACGACGGCACCGAAGCGTGCCTCCGGCGGCCGCCCCTGGGGCGTCGTGGACTCCGCAAACCCGTACGCGCCCAGGGTTCGCAGCAGGCCCGCCCGACCAACCGGCGTTGTCATCGATCCGGTGGTAATGCCCGATTCCGGTGCCGCAAGCGACACGGCGATTGCCCGCCGGCCCGCCTCGGCAATGAGCGAAGCCGCGAGACTGAGCAGTTGTTCCACCCGCGCATCGTGCTCGGCTGCCACCGCCGGATCGAGCTCGAGATGCAGCACGAGCCGTCGCGGCGAACGCGCTGATCGCTGCGTGACAACCAGCGTGTCGCTCCGCGCGGACAGACGCCAGCTCACATCACGCACGCGATCGCCCGTGCGGTACTCGCGCACGCCGTAGAACTCCTCGCCCGCGCCGGGGCTGGCGATCGCCTCGGTGCCATCGTGCGTCGGCTCGAGGATCGTCTCGACAACATCGCTGCGCAGCCGATGCACACGCGGCGTCGCGAGCGCCGGCTGCAGCAGGTCGAATGTCACACTCTTGCGCGCTACGCCAAAGGGGAAGGTCGTGCTCACGCGGACACGGCCGAGCTCGAACGGCCCGCGCTGCTCGACCAGGCCGCTCGTCTCGCACCGGACCGTGCGCCGCGGCGACAAACGCCCGAGGCTCGCCATCGGCCGACCGACGAGCGCCCAGTCATCGCGCGACGTGCCCTTGGGCGGCAGTTCCTCGATCAGCAGCGCGTACGCGGGCATGAATCGGCTGCGATTCCGAACCCGGTACCGCAGCACAAACGGACGATGCGACGTCGCCTCCGGCACCGGCTCGCGCTCCAACGCGATGCCCATGAGCGACATGCCACTGACGAACCCCGAGGCCAGCAAGCCGCCGATCGCGAGGCCCAGAGCCCAAAATAGCAGATTGTTCTGGCTGTTGATAGCCCCCAAGAGGACGAACGCCGTCACGATGGCATACGCCACACCCGGAAGATGCAGGTGGTAGCGGCGGACCGGCCTGGCGCGGGCTTTCCTCAGCCGGACTGCTCCTCATCGCCATCGCCGGCCGAGCCATCATGATCGCGCGTGCCGTGCAGCTCGACCATTGTGATGTACAGGGATCTATAGAAGCTCCGCAGCGGCACGGTCTTGTCGACGCGCGCGTAGCCGTCTGCCTCGACAATGACTCGCACGGTCCCACGTGCCATGTTCTGGCCACTCGTGGGAACGCTGAAGCGACCCTCCTCGTCCGTCATCGTGTCGACGAGCGTGCGCCGGTTCCCGGTCAGGCTCACACGCACCCGCGCTTCGGGGATGCCAACCTGATCGAGCCGCGTGTCGTCACCGTCGATCACCGCGACAACGCCGATCGGCCCGGGAATCACCACGCCCTCCAGCCGCGGCTTCGCGCAACCGGTCATGAACAGCAAGCCGAGTGCGAGAGCGGCCAAGAGCAGCACGCGGGCAGGATTGATCATCATGGGGTCTCCTTCATGGAGGGGCGTGGTCGCGTCCGTGCGTTTGTGTGCGATTACGACTCGACCGGAGTCGGCTTCGCGTTCGGATTACCAGGGAGGTCCTTCAGGCTTGCCAGCCCGAACAGCTCCAGGAACTGCCCCGTCGTGCCATACAGCATCGGCCGACCGATCTCCTCGGCCCGACCCTTGATCACGATCAGCTTGCGATCAAGCAGCGATCGCAGCACCTCGCCGCAGGCCACACCGCGGATGGCCTCGATCTGGGCCCTCGTGATCGGCTGGCGGTAGGCGATGATCGAGAGCGTCTCGATGCTCGCCCGGCTGAGCTTCGTGCTCTGGCGGTTGCGATCGAACGCCGCGACCACGCTGCCGAACTCCGGGGCCACCATCAGGCGGTACCCGCCCGCCAGCCTCTCGGCACGAGCGGGACGCCCCGCGGCTTCGAGCTCGCCGTTCAATTGCTCGGCCAGAGCTTCAACGATGTCCTTGGGTTTGGGGTCCTTCCCTAACGCGTCTGCAAAGGCACCCGCGCCATCGGTGATCGACAACGCCTCCCACGCCGCCTCGGCCGGAACGGCCCGGCCCGCGGCGAGCAGGATGGCCTCGAAGGCGGCGGTGAGGGCTCCGGTGCCCGTTTCGCTCTTCTCGTTTGTCGCGGTGCCAGCAACACTCATAGGCGGATGCTAGGCGAATGGGGAATTGCGCTCGGTGCCCGCAGCCCGGGTTCTGTCTCGCTCCATGGCCGCTATCGTGCCCTCTCTATGGCCCTTTCCCATGAAGCACGATCCGTGCTCCCCAGCAACCAGCACCGCTTCGCCGGCCTCCCCGAGCTCGACGAGGCCACGCTCTACCGCCGTCGCGAGGGCGTGTTCCTCGTGCTTGCCGGGCTGTTCCTGGCCTCGCTGGCGATGCTCAACATCCTGGGCATCAGCCGCTTCATCAAGCTCGGCGAGGTCAGCGTGGGCTCGGGGCCCGATCCGCTCGTGCTGACGTTCGCGGTGGCGGTGGGGGTGCTGCCATACCCCATCACTTTCTTGTGTACGGACTTCATCAGCGAGCTGTACGGCCGCGCCCGCGCGAACGCCGTCGTGTGGATGGGGCTCGTCGTGAACCTCTGGGTGGTGGGGGTGCTCTGGTTCGGCGGCGTGCTGCCGGGCTTCGAGGCGCTCGACCCCGATACCGGCGAACTGGCCGTAGACGCCGCCGGCCGTGTGCCCGTCTTCTTCGAGATCCGCTCGCTCGCCTTTGCCGCCGTGCTGGCGTCGATGATCGCCTATCTCGTCGCCCAACTCGTCGACGTCCACGTCTTCCACTTTTGGAAGCGCCTCACCAACGGCAAGCACCTCTGGCTTCGCAATAACGGCAGCACGCTGATCAGCCAGCTGGTCGACACCGTGGCGGTGATCCTCATCACCTACTTCATCGCCAACGGGTTACCGGTCGATCCCGACAAGTCCATCGCGCCGCAATTGCTGCTTTTTGTCGCCACCGGCTACGCGTTCAAGCTCGCGGCCGCACTGGTGGACACCGTGCCGTTCTATATTGGTTCGAGGTGGCTGGCGCGATACCTGCGTCTGCCTCCGCCCGGGGCCGTGCCCCACCCGCCCGCGGGGGCGGCCGTCGAGGCGGGCGTCGGCTGAGTCCGACCGGCTCGCGAGAAGCCCACGGAGGAGATTCGAATGCGTGCACTCGCCGCTGCTGTTGTTGGCCCGCTCTTGGGGCTGTCCATCTGCCTGCAACCGGCCGCCGCGCTGGGCCAGGGCACGCTGGGCGCCTTCGATGTCTCCTCTGACCCCGACATGCCCTACGAGTACTTCGACGGGCTGCGCTTCGACCCCGCCGTACCCACGCCCGAGGGCATGCTCGGCCACCGCATCGGCGCCCGCTTCACGCGCCATCACGCCCGTGTCGAGTACGCCAAGGCGCTTGCCGCGGCGAGCGACCGCGTCCGCTTCACCGAGTACGGTCGCAGCCACCAGAGTCGCGCGCTGGTCACCATGACCATCTCGAGCCCGGAGAACCTCGAACGACTCGACGAGATCCTTGCGGCCAACCTCGAACTCGCCGACCCGGCCAACCTCAGCGACGCTCGCCGCCGAGAGATCGTAGAGAACAACCCCGCCATCGTGTGGTACAGCTTCGGCGTGCACGGCAACGAGGCGAGCTGTGGCGAGGTGCCGATCCAACTCGCCTACACGTTCGCCGCTGCGACGAACGACGAGGTCCAAGCCATCCTGGACAACTGCATCCTCGTCATCGACCCGCAACTCAACCCCGACGGCGCGATGCGGTACGTCTCGTGGTACGAGAATGCGGTAGGCCAGAACCCCGACGCGAACCCGATGGCCGTCGAGCACTTCGAGCCTTGGCCCAGCGGCCGCAGCAACCACTACATGTTCGACCTCAATCGCGACTGGGTTTGGGGCGTGCACCCCGAGAGCCGCAGCCGCGTCGCCGAGTACCGCAAGCACCTGCCGCACCTGCACCTGGACTACCACGAGCAGGGCTACACCAGCCCCTACTTCTTCGGCGAGGGCGACACGCCGTACAACCTGAACATCCCCCAAGAGACCAAGGACTGGGTCGCGCTCTACGGCCGCGAAAACGCGAAGGCCTTCGATAAGCAGGGCCTTGTGTACGCCACGCGTGAGCGTTTCGACTATCTCTACACCGGCTATGGCAAGGTGCTGCCGGTGTACCACGGCGCCGTTGGCCTCTTGCTCGAAAAGGGCGGCCACGGGCGCGCCGGCATGGCCATCGAGGTCAGCGACCAGTACCCGCTGACGCTCGCCGAGCGCATCCGCGACCACTTCGTCACCGCGATGAACTACGCCGAGGTGACCGCCGCCAACCGCCAGGGGCAGCTCGAACGCTTCGCCAAGTTCTGGGCCGATGGCCTCGCCGGCGAGGGCCCCGGTCCTAAGGCGTTCGCCTTCAGCGCCGACAACGACCCGGCCGTCCTCAAGAAGCTCTGGGACTTCTGCCTCATGCACGGCATCGAGGTACACCGCCTGACGAGAGAGGTTTCCACCGGCAACTTCGCGACCTATGACACCGGCGAGTCGGTCGAAGATCTGACACTGCCCGAGGGCACCTGGATCGTCGACACCCGCCAGCCCATGTCCAACCTCGTACGCGCCAAGTTCGAGCGCGTCACCGCGATCGAAGACCCCGACACCTACGACATCACCGCGTGGAGCCTGCCGCTCAGCTTCGGCGTGCACGGCTGGTGGTCCGACTCGTTCTTCGATGGCCCGACCGAGCGCGTTGAACGCTTCGCCGCGCCCACCGCGCGCCTGACCGGCAACGGCGGCGTGGCACTGCTTATCGATGCCAGCCAGCACAACTTCCCCGTGGCGGTCGGCCGTGCCTCGGCGCACGACCTGTTCTGCCGCGTGCTGGGCGACGACATCGAGGTCGACGGCAAGCGATTCCCGCAAGGCAGCCTGCTCATCCACCTCATCCGCAACCCCGATCGTGACCTCGAGCAGTTCGTGCGCGAGGTCCTGGCCGCCGGCGTGAGCGTGCATCGCGCGAGCGAGGGCTTTACTGCGGCGGGCCCACACCTGGGCAACAACGCCAACCCCATCATGCGGATGCCCAAGGTCCTGCTTGTCACCGGCAGCAGCACCAGCAGCCTGAGCGCCGGGCAGCACTGGCACATGCTCGACGTCAACTTCCCCTTCCCGCACACGCGCATCGACGCGGGCCGCCTTTCGAGCATGGACCTGGACGACTACAACGTCATCGTCATGCCGTCAATGGGCGGACTCTCATCGACCGTCGCCGAGCGCCTTCGCACCTGGGTCCGCAGCGGCCGCGCGATCGTGGCGAGCGATGGCGCTGCCGGCTGGGCCCTGGGTCAGGTCGTGCAAGCCAGCCGCGATGATGATGACGACGACGCCCCCGAGCCCAACACCATGACCTGGCAAGAGCGCGAGGCCGCCTCGGTCGCCAACCGCATCGCCGGCGCCATGGCGCTCACACGCCTCGACCTCTCGCACCCGCTCACCGCGGGCACCCGTGACGGCCACGATTCCATGGGCGTCATCGTCCGCGGCTTCAGCGAGCTGCCGATGCGTGAAAGCGCCTACGTCGTTGCCCGCTACGACCATGACCAGCCGATCATCTCGGGCCCGGTCAGCGACGAGAACAAGGAGCGCATGGCCGGCGAGCCGTTCATCATCCACCATCGCGTCGGCAGTGGGGCGGTCATCGTCTTTGCCGAGGATGTGACTATTCGCGGCTTCCACCACGCGGGCATGCGCATGCTCATGAACGCGATCGTCTACGGTCCGACGCTCTCAAGGTTCTGAGGCCTTGCGTCCGCAGCCTCGCGTTCGTGCGCGTTGATCGCCCGGTACACCGCGGTGGTCAACGCGCCTCGGTCGGCGTGCTGCGTGTTGCACATCACAACAACGCCATGGCGTTGCTCGGGGTAGATCACCAGCCTCGTGCGCGCCTTTTCTTGTGACCCGTTGTGCGCGATCCGCAGCTGACCCCGCGGCTCTGAGACGCCAAGGCCCAGCCCGTAGCCCGTTGGCTGTCCGGTGCCATCCGTTCGTGCCGTCCACATGTCTCGGCTGGTCTGCTCGTCGACCATCTCATGATTCATGATCGCCGCCGCGAAGCGCGCAAAGTCCCCGATGTTCGAGATGAACCCGCCGCCGCCCAGCTTCCAGCTGACATCGGTACTTGTGCTACGGAAGATGCGACCGGCAAAACGCCGATAGCCCACGGCCCGATTCGGAATGTCAATCCACTGGTAGTCGGGCTGGAGGGACGTGAGCCCGAGCGGCTCACAGATGCGTTCGCGCACTTGTTCGAAGAATCCCGCCCCGCACACCCGAAAGAAACCCACACAAGACAAAATAAAAC
>ERZ1740058.489-NODE-489-length-29914-cov-6.451924_pt1 | contig 29914 bp, 26 predicted proteins | sample MGYA00581745_ERZ1740058 | MGnify/ENA primary metagenome ERZ1740058 (study PRJEB43018, sample SAMN04849742) | marine metagenome | isolation source: floating plastic debris | place: Pacific Ocean | collected 2008-08-30 | study: EMG produced TPA metagenomics assembly... | reverse complement strand
CAGCGGCCTTCTGCTATCTATTAGATGCCGTTGTACCCATAGGCGAATAAATAATTTTCGTGTAACTTCTTCTGCATCGGCTGATTAGTGGGATTTTTAGGTACAGTAGGCAAGCACCCGAGCATGGAAATGATCGAAAATAACCCGGAACGCATCAGGTTTCCCCCTTACAAAACGTTTAACCAATGACTCGGTAATGGCTGTGCCTGGCATAAAAAATCAAAAACCAGTAATTCAATATTTATATATAAGGTTCATTTTACGAAATTGTTATCAGAAAGCAAAAAAATAGTAAAACAATTGTATGTAAAAGATATACTATCACACAATGATATTAATTTATGGCCAATTTTGCATTACCAAACATGTAGTCGGCTTGGTAGTGAACAAGTGAGTGTAGTCGGGCTGTTCTAACCAAAAGAAATCTAACAATATGAAAATAGGAGATAAAGTCCGTACGCTGCGGGGCAACGAAGAAGGCACCGTGGTTCGGTTTCTGGATAAGAATCTGGTAGAAGTAGAAATTGAAGACGGCTTTGGCATTCCGGTGCTTCGCAACGAACTGGTAGTGGTAGGGGAAGAGGAGAAAAATTACTTTGATCGGACTGAACAACAGGAGAGGGTACCGGCCCAGTCAATGGCGCAGGAAACACCTACCAAATCATCCCGACAGGGGATCTATTTAGCCCATGTGGCTATTAATGACCAAAAATTATCGTTGCACCTGGTGAACGCCACCGATTTTGAGCTTCCTTTTTCGGTGGGGGAGGAAGAGAAGGGAAATTACAAAGGAATCAATGCCGGATTGCTTTCGCCCCAGTCTACCGCCAAGTTAAAAGATGTACAGGTAGCTGACTTTGATCAGTGGCCAACGTTGGTTATTCAGCTTATTTTTCACCGGACGGGCTACTTTACGCTACGCGAACCCTTGCAACGCCAGATCAAGTTTAAAGCAAATACCTTTTTCAAGAGTAAAACCACCGCCCCGGTTTTACAGAAACCAGCCTTTGTCTACCGAGTAGACGAGCAAATGGGTAAGCCTCTCGATCCGGAGAAGCTAAAAGAGGGGATGTTTGCCAAACCGGAGCAGGCTTCCGAACCCTCCATCTTACGACTGGAGCGCCCACCTCGTAAAGTAGATTTGCACATTGAGAGGCTGACCAAAAATTACGACGACATGAGCAACCCCGAAATGCTGGAGCTCCAACTTCAAACCTTTGACGAGAAACTGGATCAGGCCATTGCCACGGGCATGGATGAGATTACCTTTATTCACGGGGTGGGAAGCGGAGTGCTGCGGGATGCTATTCACAAAAGACTCTCAAAACTCAAAAATATTAACTATTTCCAGGATACCATGCGTGATAATTTTGGGTACGGCGCTACGCTGGTTCGAATTAAATAGCCTACTTCGTCGTTAAGAGCAAGAGAAGAAACAGGTGTGTATATGCGAAGTATTGTATTTATCCTTAGTGGGCTGATGCTAAGTGGGTTGGCGATAGCTCAGTCAGCCCTGGAGACTACCCAGGTAATTACTTACTACGACTCGGCTCAGACTATCCCGAAAGCAAAATATTTTATTCTGGACAACGATAGTGCCCGGGCCCACGGCGACTACGTTCGTTACTTTCCCGACGGCAGTATATCGGCGCGGGGTGAGTTTAACGACGGGCAGATGATCGGGGTATTTCGGGAGTTTTATCCTAACGGTGCGGTTCAGCGTATCATTCCCTACGAGGAGGGCAAAAAAGAAGGAGAAGTAGTAGTGCTTACTCCCTTTGGTGATACCCTACAAACCGTGTATTTCAAGAATAATAAGATGGAGGGCGAACTGCGGGCGTATCACGAAGACGGTACACTCAAGAACAAAACCCAGTTCGTAAATGACAAACCCGACGGCCTGATAGAATCGTACCACCCTAACGGAAACTTGCGGGAGCAACTTACCTACGAACAGGGCAAACAGCAGGGACCAGTGCGACAGTTTTACCAGGATGGTACTATCCGCAACGAAGGAACCTACGTTAATTCCAGCCTGGAGGGTTTGTACACCGAATACTATCCGAATGGCGAAATAGCTGCCCAAACCACCTTCAAGGAAGGCCAACGCCACGGGGCTTCTAAATCTTATTCTGACACCGGACAACTACTGGACGAAGAGCAGTACGAACGAGGGTTTCTTGAGGGCAAAGCTCGCTACTACTATCCTGACGGTACCTTAAAGGCGGAACGTAGCTTCCGAGCCGGCAAGCCGGTAGGCGAACATCGGGAGTATTATCCGAATGGCAATCTACAGATTCTGACCAAGTACGAACCCGATATTACCTACATTGAAACGTACTACGAAAACCAAAAACTGCGTAGTAAGCAGCAACGGGTAGACGGTAAACCGGCGGGCACCTGGAAGGCATTTTATTCCAACGCTCAGCTTCAGGAGCAGCTAACGTACCGAGAAGGAAAACTCTCGGATACTACCTTCAATTATTACGAAAATGGTCAACTAGCCCGGACAGAAGTATTCAAGAACGGACGTAGAACCCAGACTAGTAAGGAATATTATCCCTCCGGAGCTATCAAAAGCAAAACTGATTATTACGCCGGAGTACGGCAGGGCGACTATCGTCTGTACCACGAAAACGGCGAACTCAAAGAAGAAGGAGAATACAATGGTGGCGATCCATCCGGCACCTGGAAATTTTACGATGAAAAGGGAGAACTGCTGAGGAAAGAGAAGAAGTACTAGTAGTAGTTTTTATGACTCGTAGGAACTTGACGGTTCGCCGCGCGATTAATCAAGTTCCTACTTGTGAAAATATATTAAGCTACCGTCTGAACAAGCGACATTAACCACTCCTCAGCCCGCCGTTTATCGGCGAAGTAGCCGGTAGCTGATTTTTGCGCTGTGCCATTGGTTTTGCGAGAGACAATTTTTCCGGCAATTTCATCGAAGATGTTGTTGGCTAGCACAAAAGCGGTTGAGCTTTCGAAAATCTGCCGTTCAAAACGAGGCTTCCAGTTTTCGTTCACCCACTCCCAGTCCTGGCAATCTACGCCCTTTAAGCTGGTTTGGTCAATCAGCCAGTGTGCAAGCTGATGCTCCTGGGCAATATCCAGCGATTTGTTCCAAGCCTCACGGTATTGTTCACCTTTGGCAAAGCCTCGCCAGGTTTGCACTAACGCTTGTAATTCGGTATTAACTTCAATGGTAACGTACTGGTTTTGATAGCAGATCATAGGTTTGCTCAGTAAAATGATGATGTCTGATTCTGAGCAAATAGCCTGACAGAAATACGCTAAAAATGGTAGTAATATCCGAAAAACTTAGGGAGGTAAGGATTCGTACGAATAGTATAAATTGGTGTTCAGGTGTTCAGGTGTTCAGGTGTTCAGGTACTTTGGTTACCCGACACTCAAACACTGTAAAACACTAACACTATAACACCCAAGAAACTACTCCTCACTCACTGTGATTTTCTCAACTTTATCTCCCTGTCGGATGTCGTCAATCACATCCAGTCCTTCCACTACTTTGCCGAATACGGTGTGGTTACGATCAAGGTGGGCAGTATTGTCGCGGCTGTGGCAGATGAAGAACTGGCTACCCCCGGTATTGCGCCCCGCATGAGCCATCGAAAGCACACCTCGGTCGTGGTACTGGTTGTCGCCGTCCAGTTCGCAATCAATGGTGTAGCCTGGTCCACCCGCACCGGTGCCATTGGGGCAACCACCCTGAATGACGAAGTTGGGAATTACCCGATGGAAGGTTAGTCCGTCGTAGAAGCCGTCTTTGGATAGTTTCACGAAGTTATCAACGGTATTGGGCGCGTCCTCTTCAAAGAACTCTACTTTCATGGTACCTTTCCCGGTAACAATCTCAGCGGTTTTCATAGGTCTGTCATTTTATTGGTTAATGATTGGCGAAATTATAAAAATTATGATAGTCCAGTAATTCTGTTTAGTAAAATCACTGGCGAATTTGGTTTATCCCGTTTTTCGTTAGAAATTAAGAGATGCTAATAAAATGCATTCCTCATCATCAATATTCGTAACTACCTAACACAAAAATCCTCTCATGTATATTATTGAATCTTCTAAAGTCTACGATGTTATCGTAGTAGGCTCCGGTGCGGGCGGTGGCATGGCCGCTAAGGTGTTGGCCGAGTCGGGGCTTTCGGTGGCCATTGTGGAAGCGGGGCCTTTCTTCGACCCCACCAACGCCGAGCAAATGACCCAGCTCAAGTGGCCGTATGAGTCACCTCGGCGGGGCGCCAGTACCACCCGGGCCTTCGGCGATTTTGATGCGGCCTACGGTGGCTGGGAAATTGAGGGTGAGCCCTACACCCGCAACGAAGGCACTGAATTTGATTGGTTCCGGTCTCATATGCTGGGCGGACGCACCAACCACTGGGGGCGTATTTCGCTGCGCTTTGGTCCTAAAGATTTTAAGCGGAAAAGTATTGATGGCCTGGGAGATAACTGGCCTATTGGCTACGATGATGTAAAGCCTTACTACGACAAAGTAGACAAGCTCATTGGCGTATTCGGTAGTAAAGAAAATCTGGATAACGAACCGGATGGTTACTTTTTACCCGTTCCCAAGCCTCGCTTGCACGAACTGTACTACATCAATGCCGCCCGAAAGGCCGGAGTTACCGTAATTCCTTCCCGACTGTCTATTCTCACCAAACGGATCAATAACGACCGAGGAGTTTGTTTTTATTGTAGTCAATGCTCTCGAGCCTGCTCGGCTAAAGCTGACTTTTCATCCAGTACTGCACTCGTATTCCCGGCTCAGAAAACCGGTAATGCCGATCTATTCGTCAACTCCATTGTACGGGAAGTTACTACCGATAATGAGGGAAGGGCTACCGGAGTATCCTACGTCAACAAAGGAGACCGACAGGAATACCAACTTAAAGGGAAAACAGTGATATTGGCTGCCTCAGCTTGTAGCTCGGCCCGAATCTTACTGAACTCTAAAAGTAGCCAGCATCCTAACGGATTAGGTAATGGCTCAGACATCGTTGGTAAGTATTTGCATGATTCCACCGGAAGCAGTCGGGCGGCCTTTGTGCCGGAGCTGATGAATCGCAAGGTAACCTATAACGAAGACGGAGTAGGAGGAATGCACGTGTATAGTCCCTGGTGGTTGGATAATAAGCAGCTTGATTTTCCGCGGGGCTACCATATTGAAGTATGGGGTGGAATGGGTATGCCTTCCTACGGTGCTGGTTTTGGGGTTACCGAAATGAATAAGTTTGTGGGTGAGCAAGTTGGTGGCTACGGTAATAAACTGCGTGATGATGTAAAGCGATTTTATGGTGCTATCATGGGTATCTCAGGTCGGGGCGAAAGCGTGGCTCAGGAAGATAACTACTGTGAGATTGATCCGAGCGTAGTGGACGAGTGGGGTATTCCTGTACTGAGGTTTAACTACAATTGGACGGACTATGAGCGACTTCAGGCCAAGCATATGCACGAAACCTTTGAGGAAATATTTGACGCTATGGGAGCTACAACATTAGGAGAAGTCCCTGGTAAAGAGCAAGATTACGGTTTAGCCGCACCGGGTCGGATTATCCACGAAGTAGGTACCACCCGCATGGGTAACGACCCTAGAACATCGGTTACCAACAAGAACCAGCAACTACACGAAGTAGATAATGTATTTGTGGTAGACGGTGGTCCTTTTGTCTCACAAGCGGATAAAAACCCTACTTGGACCATCATGGCACTTTCCTGGAAAACGTCAGACTATATTATTGATCAACTCAAAAAACAAAATATTTAAGATGGACAGAAGAGAATCCATGAAAACTATGCTGCTGGGTTCCTTAACCGGCGGCTTAGTAATGAGCGGTTGTTCTCCCGAAGAAGCTGCGGAGCAAACCGTAACCCCCGCCGAAACTGGTGGCTATGGTCGTACCGAAGCCGAGAAGCTTCGCGATAATATGCTGATGGAAGCTGAGTTTTTCACCGAAGAAGAGGTTGATATCATTGCTACACTCTGTGATCTAATTTTACCCGCTAGCGCTGATTTTGGTTCGGCTACCGATGCGGGCGTACACGAGTTTATTGCATTTATCGTCAAAGACATTCCGGACCATCAGGTTCCCTTACGGGGTGGTATGATGTGGCTCAACCACCGATCCATCAAGAGATTTGGTGATGTGTTTACCAAAGCTACCGTAGCCCAACAAAAGGAATTACTAGACGAAATTGCTTACCCTGACAAAGCCACGCCGGAGGTAGCTCAAGGAGTAAAGTTCTTTGACCGGATGCGTAACCTAACCCTCACTGGCTATTATACCTCAAAAATGGGCATCGATGATCTGGGCTACCAAGGCAACCGCCCCAACGTGTGGGATGGCGTGCCCGAAGATATTTTACAAGAGCACGGCTTATCTTACGACGAAGAATGGCTATCCAAATGCGTTAACCAGGAAAATCGCGACGTAATGGCCGAATGGGACGAAGACGGTAACCTGCTTACCTGATTAACTATTAGTCAATCCCTTAATCATAGCTAAAGCCTGGAATAGTGAATTCTAAGCTTTTTTGCTATTTAAGTTTCTGAAAATCAGTAAGCCCGTACGGTTTTGCCTTCCATGAAGTTGATGAAAGATTTATTTACCACCAGGTTACCGCCCAGCGTAGGATAGTTGCCAGTGAAGTACCAATCGCCCTGATGGTCAGGACAGGCTTTATGGAGGTTCTCTACGGTTTGGTATACTACGTCGTAGTCGCAAGTGAGGTCAGCCGGACGGGTGATTTCAGCGATCATGTCCGAGACCTGTTTGTAATCAAAAGGCTCATACAATCGCTTCACAAAGTTAGGAGCGCCCTTCTTCAGCCCTTCGGCTACGCAGAGGTCATACACTTCATCAATCAGGTTGTCTAGCCCACTACTCTTCAGTAGCTGAAGGACAGCCCGGAACGCGACAAACTCGTTCATCTTAGACATATCGATGCCGTAGCAATCGGGGAAGCGAATTTGGGGAGCAGATGAAACAATGACAATCTTCTTAGGATTGAGGCGGTTAAGCATCCGAAGAATACTCTTCTCCAGCGTGGTACCTCGTACAATAGAATCATCAATCACCACAATATTGTCTACATCTTTACGAATTACCTCGTAGGTGGTATCGTACACGTGGGCGACTAATTCGTTCCGGTGGTCATCATCAGTAATAAAAGTTCGTAGCTTGGCATCTTTTACCACCAATTTTTCTACGCGCGGGCGGAATGACAAAAGTTTGTTGAGGTATTTCTCATCTACTTTGCCCCCTTCCGATTGTTTACTGATGGTTTGAATCCGCTCATTACTTAGGTGATCTTCCAGTCCCTCTAGCATTCCCAAAAAGGCGGTTTCAGCACTATTAGGAATATAGGAGAAAACGGTGTTCTGCAAATCATAATCAATAGACTCCAGAACCTGCGGAATGAGTAGCTTACCCAGGTCTTTACGCTCACTGTAAATATTAGGGTCCGAGGCTCGAGAGAAGTAAATTCGCTCAAAGCTACACGAACGTTTTTCCAGCTTATCAATAAACTGCTTTTCACCGTAGTTACCCGCTTTGTCAATAATCAGGGCGTGGCCCGGCTGAATTTCTTTGATCTCACCGTAAGGCACGTTGAAAGCCGTTTTAATAGGCGGCTTTTCCGAAGCTACCACCACCACTTCGTCGTCAGCATAATAATAAGCAGGACGAATTCCAGCGGGGTCGCGGGCTACAAAAGAAGCACCGCTGCCAATAAGGCCCGCCATTGCATAACCGCCATCAAAGTCTTTACAGGAGCGTTGTAATACGCGCTGTAAGTTCAGATTATCCTCAATAATCTCGGTGATCTGCTGATTGGTGTGGGTAAACTTAAACTGATCGAACAAATCCTGGTTTTCCTGATCCAGAAAATGGCCGATTTTTTCCATCACGGTAATGGTATCGGCTTTTTCCTTCGGGTGCTGTCCCAGACTGACCAAAATATCGAACAGCTCGTCTACGTTGGTCATGTTGAAGTTACCGGCCATCACCAAGTTTCGGCTGCGCCAGTTATTTTGGCGTAGCATGGGGTGGCAGTACTCGATAGAATTTTGCCCGTGGGTGCCGTAACGTAAATGCCCGAGCCAAACCTCTCCGGTAAACGCCACATTCTCCTGCAGCCATTTGGCATCCAATAGGCGTTCGGTACCCCAGGCTTGCCGTACTTTTTTATATTTCTTATTAATCTTTTTAAATACGTCCGAGATAGGTCGGTCCGACACTGAGCGATAGCGGCTGATGTAGCGTGAGCCGGGAGGAGTATTGATCTTAATATTAGCCACGCCTACCCCGTCCTGCCCCCGGTTATGCTGCTTTTCCATCAGCAAATACAGCTTATTGACGGCGTAAAGTGGGGTTCCGTACTTGTCAATGTAGTATTGGAGAGGTTTGCGGAGACGGATCATCGCGATACCGCATTCGTGTTTGATAGATTCGCTCATAGAAGTATGGACTAATATTTACTACTAAAGTACACTGATTATTTTATTAATGATAGCCAGTAACCAATCTGCTTTAAAAAACAATACGAGTAACGGAATGATTAGTAAAATCGTCCCAATTTTTCCTAAAAATTGTGAAGAATAATTTGGCGTAGACGAAACAGGCGATTCGCTGGCTTCAGGGGCGTTTTTAAAGAATAGGTAGTATGGAATTTTTAGGTAGTAAAACAAAGGAATCACCGTATTGAACAGGCCTACTACTAACACCAACAGTAATTGGGGCTCCTGGGTTTGCTGATAGTGATCCCACAAAGAAGAAAATACCAATAGTTTGGCGGTGAACCCAGCGGTGGGTGGTAGTCCCGTGAGGGCCGCCATCACCAGTAACATAGCCACTCCCAACAGTGGTAAGCGCAAGCCCAACCCCCGGTAGTCGGGGATATTGCGGGAGCCGGTGTGTTCTTCAAATAGCTTGATTAGCCAGAAAGCAGCTAAATTCATCGTTAGGTAGACCGTGGCGTAGAAAAGTATACCGTAGATGCCCCAATTATTAGCTACCAGTATGCCCACTAGCATGAACCCGGAGTGGGCAATAGAAGAATAAGCTAGCATACGCTGCGCATTATTCTGATGCAGAGCGGCTACGTTTCCGGCAATCATCGTAATCATCGCAATAAACCCAATCAGCCACTCACCCGGAAACTCAGGAGTGGCGCTGAACAGTAGCGGGATAACTCTGACCAGCAAACCGATCCCAGCAATCTTAGGTACAATGGAGAAAAAAGCCGCTACCGGGGTAGGTGCGCCTTCGTAAATATCGGGTGCCCAGATATGAAAAGGAACCGCCGAAATCTTGAACAGAAAACCGCAGAGCGTAAGCCCGATGGCGATACTACTCAAGACAGGAGAGGCGGCGCTTAGTCCTTGCGTGAATGATGCATCAGTTAGCAGCAGGGTACCGGTGAGGCCATATAGCAAAGACATACCGTAAAGCATCAGTCCGGAAGCGGCGCTACCGTACAATACGTACTTCATACTGGCTTCAGCGCTCCTACGGTCAAAATTAAAATTAGCCAGTACGTACGAACTCAATGAAACTAATTCAATCGCCAGATAGATGGTTAGTAGATGCAATGTGCTCACCATCAGCGAGGCACCTAGTGTCACTCCTAGTAACATGATGTAGTATTCCCCAATCTGGTCTAGCCGTTCAAAACCCACTTGCTGAGAACCGCTTCGCGTACGCAGACTCATTAAACCAACGAAGAATAAAGCTAGACCAAATAGTACTTTAAGGTAGATCGCCAAACGATCCAATACTAACGTGTTAAGAAAGCGCGGTAACGTCTCATCTACTGATAGCAGGTTCCACTGCTGAACCAGAAAATAACCGCTTACCAGTACCGTTAGCAGAAGCATTCCTACGAAAAGCCAGCTTCGCTTTTTTCGCAGGATCAGATCAGTGAGTAGCACCACTATTAAGCCTACGGCCAATGTTACCTCCGGCCACAGCCAGGTAGCGCTGCGCAGTATTACGCGTAAGTCATTCGCTAAGGTGGCGGTAATATCCATGCGAAGTCAGCTTACCGATTAATCATTTGTTCTAGATACTGTACTCCCTGTTCGTTCATATACTCCGTCCAGTGCCGCACCGACTCACCAACCACATCTAGAAACAAGCTGGGCGCAATGCCAAATACAAAGGTAGCTACCGCCAAGGGAACCAGCATGATATACTCCCGCCACGAGAGATCGCGCAGTTTATCCGACCAGCTTGCTTCCCGTACGTAGTATTTTCCGAAGAACATGCGTTGCAATGTCCACAGGTAGTATCCAGCACTCAGGATTAGCCCCAAGGCAGCAAAAATTGCCATCCAGCGGGGTAGCAGATTGTTTACGGTAGCGGAGTTAAATGCTCCTAGTAACGTGCGTATCTCCGCTACAAACCCCGAAAAGCCCGGTAGCACCAACGAGGCAAAAAAGCCGATGCTGACCAGTACGGTAAAGTAGGGCATCTTTTGGGTCAGCCCCCCGTAGTGGGCGATCATGCGGTCGTGGGTACGATCGTAGATTACTCCCGCAATCAGAAACAATAAAGGGGAAATTAGTCCGTGACTAAACATCTGGTACAATCCGCCGCTCACGCCTTCGGAAGTAAGCGAGGCCAGCCCTAGCAGCACAAAGCCCATGTGCGATACCGAGGAATAGGCGATCATCTTCTTCAGATCGCGCATTGCCAGGGCATTGAAGGCACCGTACAGAATAGAAATCACTCCCAAAAAACCTACCCACCAGGCAAATTGCAGGGCTGCTTCGGGAAACATACTGTAAGCCGTACGGAAAATGCCGTAGCCCCCGATTTTCAGCAGCAACCCGGCTAGCACCACCGAAATGGCGGTAGGGGCTTCTACGTGGGCATCGGGCAACCAGGTGTGCAACGGCACCGATGGTAGTTTAATGACAAACCCAATCAATAAAGCCCAAAAGGCCAGCCAGCGGATTGGTAATTTACCCCACTTCGTGCCCTCCAGCGACAAAGTACTATCAGGCAAATAATTATGAATATCGGTCATGGCGACCATATCAAACGTTCGTACCAAATCCTGACTGGCAATGCGCCCTTCATATAGCTGGTCCTGCACGTAGGCAATCTCGGTGGCCGAGGGATGATTGCCCAGTAATCTCGCCATTTTACCCGTAGCAACCGGATCAATTACGCTGAGATAGAGACCGATCATGGCAATGAGAATGAAGATAGAACCGGCTAGGGTGTAGAGGAAAAATTTGATAGAAGCGTACTCCCGGCGCTTGCCTCCCCAGATGCCAATGAGGAAATACATCGGTAGCAGCATAAACTCAAAGAAGAGATAGAATAGAAAGAAATCTAGTGCGATAAAACAACCTACTACTGAGGAGCTTAGCAGTAAAAATAATAACGCGTAGCCTTTTACCTGTCGCTGGATCGTCCAGGACGAAATAGCGGCAATCAGCAAGATAAGAGTAGATAGTATTACTAACGGCAGACTTATACCGTCTACTGCCACAAAGTAGTCGATGGATAGGCGACCTAATTTACCCAGATTCAGGCTAATCCAGTCGAATCGCTCTACCAGTTGCAAATTATAGTAGGCCGAAGAAACCGTATTTTCGGATACCTTATTAGCATCAAACTGTACGTAGACGAAACCGGCGACCAGAAACTGTAAACCGGTTGCCACAATCATCCCAACCCTATGAACAAACGAACGAGAAGCCGGAATGAAAAGCAGAATCAGGGCTACCGCCAGAGGAATGAAAATTAGCAGGGAGAGTAGGTGTTCGGCCATGTTGGCGACAAATTTCTCATTTTACCGAAGAAATACGAATACTTCGTAGGTAAAAATACAAAGGGTGGTGAGAAAGCGTTAAGGCTTTGGTCTTTGTTTGGGTGGTGTTTCCTACATGTGAAAGGGAAGCAAATGCCATCGTTGAACAGCTTTTATGTACACACAACCTTTTATCCATTCGACTACTTATGAATTTAGCCCAATTGGCCTTACTTCTGACGATCGCCTTTAGCTTTTGGGGAAGTAATACTACTTATAGTCAAAACTCTTCTTTCGAACCTGATCCGAATTTACAGTTGTGGTACGATGAACCGGCTTCCGTCTGGACCGAGGCCTTGCCTATCGGAAATGGTTACATGGGAGGAATGATTTACGGGGACCCTAACCAGGAACATCTACAGTTAAACGAAACTACCCTTTATTCGGGCGATCCTGACCGCACTTACAATACCATTGACATCCGAGAAAAGTACCCCGAAGTGATGGATCTTCTCGAAGCAGAGCAATATGAGGAAGCTCAAACTCTGATACAGGATGACTGGCTAGGCCGAGCGCAACAGTGTTATCAACCGCTTGGCGATCTATGGATTGATTTTCAGCACGATGAGGAAGCTACGGATTACCGTCGGGAACTAGACCTATCCAATGCAATAGCTACTACTACTTATAAAGTTGGGAAGGTAGCCTACAGGCGGGAGTATTTTGCCAGCTACCCCGATCGTATCGTCGTAGTTTGCCTCAGTGCTGATCAGCCGGGGAGCATCAATTGTTCGTTCAATTTTTCCACACCTCACCAGCCTACCGCTAGGTATTTTTCAGAAGATCAACAATTAGTGATGCAGGGAAAAGCCCCGGGTTTTGCGCTCAGGCGCTCTTTTGAGCAGGTGAGTAAAGCGGGGGATCAGCATAAATACCCTGAAATATACGATAGGCAAGGCGAGCTAAAACCTAATGCTAAAACTGTATTGTACGACGATGAAGTATCGGGTTTAGGAATGACCTTTGATACCCGAATACAAGCTGTGAATACGGGGGGCAAAATTGAAATCGATGATAACAAACTTACGGTTCGAGATGCTGATGAGGTTACGGTTATACTCTCAGCAGCCACCAGTTACAACGGGTACGATAAAAGCCCGGCGCATGAAGGAGTAGACCCTACTCAGAAGGTAAAAGAATACATAGCTGCAGTGGAAGCTGTTAGTTATCAGGAATTGCAGCAGCGACATACGAAGGACTACCAAGATCTGTTCAATCGGGTTAGTTTACAGCTAGGAAATCCGTCGCGTCAGTCTAGAAAATCCACTGATGAGCGGCTCGATTTATTTTCTAATGGGAAAGATCCGTCGCTGGCGGCGTTGTATTTTCAGTACGGTCGTTACCTAATGATTGCCGGTTCGCGTCCTGGTGGGCAGCCTCTAAACTTGCAAGGTATATGGAACGATAAAGTAATACCTCCCTGGGCTTCGGGCTATACGATGAACATCAACGCCGAGATGAACTATTGGCCTGCCGAGCTAACAAATCTTTCCGAATGCCACGAGCCTTTTTTGACGGCTATAAAAGAACTGGCTCAGAATGGGGAAGTCACCGCTCGCAATATGTTCGGTAGCCAGGGCTGGTTAGCAAACCATAACATGACGATCTGGCGACAGTCTGAACCAGTAGATTTGTGTCCCTGCTCGTTTTGGCCGATGGCGGCAGGATGGCTCACTAGCCACTTCTGGGAGAGGTACTTATTCAGTGGAGACACTACTTTTTTGCGAGAAGAAGTGCTTCCCTTATTGGAAGGAGCGGTTCAATTTTATCAGGATTGGGTCGTACCCAACGCCGATGGATACTTGATTACTCCGGTGGGCCATTCGCCTGAGCAAAACTTCGTTTACGATGAAGATAAAAGGTCAACCTTAAGTCCCGGTCCTACTATGGACATAGCTATTATCCGCGAATCATACTCTCGCTACTTGGAAGCGTGTAAACTACTAAACATTGAAACAACTCTAGCCGATACAGTGCAGAGCCAGCTAGCCCGACTTTTACCATACCAAGTAGGAAAATACGGGCAATTGCAGGAGTGGCAGTACGATTTTGAAGACGGAGATCAAGAGCATCGGCACATTTCTCATCTGTACGGATTCCATCCAGGTAACCAGATTAACTTACAGTCTACTCCTGACTTAACATCGGCCGTAATGCGAACGATGTAAAGAAGGGGAGACATAGCCTCCGGATGGTCAATGGGCTGGAAAATAAATGTGTTGTCTCGCTTTCGGGACGGCGACCACGCCCTTCAACTCATTACTAACCTGTTAAGCTTGGTTAGAGAAGATGATACTCAGTACCGAGGCGGAGGAACCTATCCAAACCTGTTTGATGCTCATCCACCCTTTCAGATTGACGGAAATTTTGGAGCTACCGCCGGGGTGGCCGAAATGCTGGTGCAAAGCCACGATGGAGCCATTTACTTATTACCCGCCTTGCCTAAAGCTTGGGATTCAGGTAGTGTGAAAGGACTACGAGTAAGGGGTGGTTTTGAAGTGGATCTAGAATGGGCAAATGGCAAATTAACTCAGGCAGTGATCCACTCCGAACAAGGCGGCAACTGTCGGATACGAACCAATGAGAAGATAACAGTACAGTCAACTGCGTACGAAACGGCTGAAGGTGAAAACCCCAATCCCTTCTTCAGTTGGGTAAATGCTGGTACCCCCCTTATCAAAGACCCTGACGAGCTACCTAAATTGTCTTTACCCGAATCTTATACGATTGATTTCTCAACTCAATCAGGCACCCAATACACTATTTTACCTCAGTAAAGTAGGCTTGCGGGTAACTCTAAATTCATATCAGTAGAAAATTGATTTGGATTGGCTTTACCAATCGTAATAATCCATAATTTAAATTATTTTAGCTGTTTCAAAGCTGATTTATGGATAACGCTACCCAAAAATTTCTTTATGAACTAATTAGTCAGCAGTCGCCGGATGAGGCAATGGAGTGGCTAGATCAACAAATCAAAAAATACCAAAATCAGTCGAGCCAACGCGTTTTTAACCTGACTTTCAGCATGTTATCCCGGCATTTCAATAAAACTGCGTTAGTTCTGACTGAAGAAGCGGTAAAGAACGCTGAGCAAATTCGTAGCGGTTGGGATTTGAACCAATGGGATGTACGACAAGCTGCCCGTACCTATTGGCTATTGCAACTACCGGCTGATTCGTTTGAGGATTATCGTTCGGTACTAGATCGACTATTCGCTACTGCCGATGTAGATGAGCAAATAACGTTGTATGCTGCGCTTCCGATCTACGCCTTCCCCGAGCAGATGGTTTATCGTGCTTCGGAGGGCATTCGTACCAATATTACCGATGTGTTTGATGCGGTAGCACTGCGTAATCCGTACCCAGCCGAGTATATGTCGGACGGAGCCTGGAACCAGATGGTGCTGAAAGCCATTTTTATGATTCGTCCATTGTACCTGATTCAGCAGCTAGACCAACGGCGTAACTCCGAACAAGCCCGGATGCTGATTGACTTCGCCCACGAGCGTTGGGCTGCTGGTCGTCCGGTGACTCCCGAACTCTGGCGGGGCGTAGCTCCCTACCTCACCGAAGAACATCTTTCCGACATTAAGCACTTGCTAGAAAAAGGTAGTACTTTGGAAAAACAAGCTGCCGCACTAGCTATTAAAGAAAGTGAAAACGATACGCTAAAGAAACTGTTAACCGGTTACCTACTACCTGATGAGGAACTTGATTGGAAAACCATTGGAATAATGTGCAATGAGCAGTGAACCGGGCGCAATTAGCAATGAGTAGCAATCAGCAACCAACAATTAATAAATTAACAATCGAACAATTGAATCATGATGCTTATTGATCCCCACATTCACACTTCTTCCCGTACGACTGACGATTACGAAGCCATGCAACAAGCAGGCGTTGTTGCTGTTATTGAACCGTCTTTTTGGATGGGACAGCCTCGCACTCAGGTGGGCAGCTTCCAAGATTACTTTAGTAGCCTAATAGGTTGGGAACGCTTCCGGGCCAGCCAGTTCGGCATTAAGCATTATTGCACTATTGGACTAAATTCTCGTGAGGCCAACAATGAGGCGTTAGCTGATGAGGTGATGGAACTGCTGCCATTGTTTCTAGCTAAAGAAGGCGTAGTAGCCGTAGGTGAAATTGGTTATGACGACCAAACCCCGTTGGAAGATAAATACTTTCGGGAGCAACTAGAGCTAGCCCGAGAAATGGATATGCCGGTGATGGTACATACTCCGCACCGCGATAAGAAAGCCGGAACCTCCCGTAGTATGGACGTTTGCGAAGAACACGGCTTAGCTCCCTCTATGGTTGTGATAGACCATAACAACGAAGAAACTGTCAAGGAGGTACTAGACCGGGGCTTCTGGGCTGCTTTCTCTATCTACCCTCATACTAAAATGAGTCCCGAGCGCATGACGGCTATTGTGCAGCAGTATGGTCCGGAGCGCATTATAGTGAACAGTGCCGCCGATTGGGGTATCAGTGATGTACTCTCGGTACCCAAAACTGCTGCATTAATGAAAGAAAAGGGAGTGCCCGAAGAGCATATCCACCTTACCTGTTACCAAAATGCCCTGGATGCCTACGGCCAAAGCGGACAAATGAGCGAAGCCGACTTACAAACCCCCGAACTGGTTGATCAACGTAAAAAATTCGCTGGTAACTCCATCCTTCGCGGCGGCCAGACCCCGAGGGTGGATGAGAGTGGTTCCTAGTTAAGCCAACACCTTTATCTCTTTTGTTGCACTCAATTTATTACAAAATGAAAAAAAGGGGCTTAGTATTGCTTATAGCTTCTCTTTATTCTTGTACTGACGATACTAATGCAATTATGCTTCAAAGAGAATGGAAAATAGTTAATACTACCCCTTTAGTAAGGGGTGGTGTGTACATAATTAGTTCAGATACACTAGATTTTAGGAGTGTATCAAATGCAAAGGGGCAGGGTAAAATGTATTTACAGCAAATTGATGAGCGAAACTTTATCAAGTTTCACAGTAATGAATCATATTTCGAGATTCTGAAGCTAACAAGTGAAAAATTAGACGTTAAGCTTTGCGTAGTCAATTCAGAAACTAGAAAAGAACAGATAATAACCCTGATTGAATGTGAGGCAATCAAGGAATAGAAGAATTTAACATTATCAGTATAAATTTCGTATCATTGTATATATGAGTAAGAATACCGATACAATAACGCTTCATAGCAAAGGTGGACGTTTGTATGTAAAACCAACGGATATTCTGGCTACCCAGCAAGCGAAGGATACGCTGAAGCAATTCAAACAGTCATCCATCTATAAAGCTATTAAGCAGCGTAATCGTAAACCTTACAGCGCGGCATAAGTAGCTATGCCCTTTAATCTACTCCTATTTCCGCTGGTAGGTGGTTATTATTTACTCATCACCTCTCGTTTTACCAAGTATATTCATCAGAGGATAGATCGCCAACGGCTTATTTTTAATGCGGTACTTGCTGGAATTTTTCTCCTTGTTTTGGCTACAATAGGGGTTAGAATCCTAAAAACCAGTTTTCCCGAATGGTCGGAGAGCATGAGAGATTGGTTTCCCTTACAAATCCCCTACACTGGTACAGCTATTCTCTCGTTTGTGCTCGGTATTTTAATCGCTCATATTTCCAATCTTTTTATTAACGATACTAAGGCTCTAAGTCGCTCTATCCGTTTTATCGGTAATGAATTGGAACAATTGGTACGAAGTGCTTTTCTGAATACAGCCCTCATTTCTTTCACTATGAAGAGCGGAAAAGTGTACGTGGGCTGGCCGTTGTCTTTACCTCGCCCTTCGCGCGGCTCTTATTTGTCCGTGTTGCCTTTAATTAGTGGTTACCGTGATGAAACCCAAGATATTATATTTACGACTGAATACTGGGACTTGTATCAAAAAAGGCAGCAGGAAGGTGAGGGCGATATTTACGCCGGATTTCTATTAGTGTTATCAGTAGACGAAATCACACACGCGAGCTTGTTTGATTTTGATATATACGAACGTTTTAACCAAACCTTAGACCGGAATTCTGGTGCTTGATCAATAGCAGAAAAATATGCCCCTTTCCCAAAAACTACGAGCCTACTTACAACTGATGCGCCCGGCTAATATCGTGACGGCAATTGCCGATATTTTGGCGGGAGCAGCAGCTTCCGGGGCTATTCTGCTAATAATCAGTGGTGAAACTACTGGAGGGAACGAATCTTATCTGATTAACCTACTTTGGCTAGTGGCCGCTACCCTCGGATTGTACGGTGGGGGAGTGGTGTTTAACGATGTGTTTGATGCCAAGCTAGATCAGGAGGAACGCCCGGAGCGGCCTATCTCGTGCGGAGACGTTTCGGTGACGGAAGGTGCGGTCCTAGGAGGAGTACTGCTAGCCGGTGGAATTCTATCAACTATGCTTGTATCCGTGGAAAGCAGTATTATTGCCGTAGCAGTGGCCGCTTGTGCGCTGCTGTACGATGCTTGGGGTAAACATCAACTTATTTTTGGCCCAATCAATATGGGTTTGTGTAGAGGAGGAAATCTACTGCTTGGTATTAGTCTTGTTCCGGCAGCAATCACCGACTATTGGTATTTGAGTTTAATTCCTATCGTTTACATTGCCGCCATCACGATGGTGAGCCGGGGTGAGGTACACGGAGAGAATCGCTCGGCCTTATGGGGTGGAGCCGGATTGTACGCTATCGTCATTCTGGCGTTGGCTACCCTGGCCATTCGGGAGCAAAGAGGCTGGGTAGCTTATGTAATTCTGGCGCTTTTCGCCTCTCAGATTTATCCACCGCTGATTAAAGCCATCCGGCATACTCAACCGCAGTTGATTGGTAAAGCCGTGAAAGCTGGGGTGATCTCGCTCATCATTCTTAATGCCGTTTTTGCCAGTATTTTTGCCTCCGGGCTATTCGGGTTGCTGGTTCTCTTACTGCTACCGTTATCCATCGGGCTAGCTCGCTACTTTGCCGTCACCTGACGAAAAACCTTTCTTTTGAACAAATTGTCGTGTGTTGATTGTTAAAAGGTTCAACTGCTAATTGCCTTTTGCGATTGGTTAATCGCTATGTTTAGAAGACGATTTTCACATTTCTTATTTTACATCTCATTGCTAATTGTTCACTGCACATCGTAAATTAATGAAGTCGCTATCCCAATCCTTTTCTGTTGCTTTTCACTACCAGGTACATTTCACCCAGCGCTTATTTGACGTTGAAAACTCTTTGCTAAAAGAAGTTTTCCTGAAAGGTAATCCGGCTAAACTATTTTTTGTCGTAGACCAAGGAGTAGCCGAAGCCCATCCGCAACTACTAGCCGAAATAAGAAGCTACACTGATGCTCATTCCAACTCTCTGGCTTTGTTTGCTGACCCGCTGGTAGTACCTGGTGGTGAAGCGGCCAAGAATGATACTAAATATCTGCAACAAATTATTGAGGCGGTAGATCGCTATCGGATTGACCGACATTCGTACATCGTAGCCATTGGGGGTGGGGCCGTACTGGATATGGTAGGGCTCGCCGCAGCAGTAGCCCATCGCGGAGTGCGTCATATTCGTATTCCTACCACGGTTTTGTCGCAGAATGATTCGGGAGTGGGAGTGAAGAATGGCGTTAACTACTTCGGTAAGAAAAACTTTCTGGGCACTTTCGCTCCCCCCTACGCGGTCATTAACGATTCGGCTTTTTTATCCACGCTGGATGATCGGGACTGGCGAGCCGGTATTGCCGAGGCCATTAAAGTAGCCTTGATCAAAGATACCTCGTTCTGGGAGCGATTGGAGCAGGATGCCCCAGCACTTGTCAACCGTGATCAGGAAGCGATGAGCTATCTCATCCACCGCTGTGCCGATATTCATCTGCAGCATATTGCCGGAGGCGACCCCTTCGAGATGGGGTCATCGCGTCCGCTGGATTTTGGCCACTGGGTAGCTCACAAGCTAGAGCAACTTACTGATTATCAGCTACGTCATGGAGAAGCTGTTGCTATCGGCATTGCGCTAGATGTTACCTATTCCCACCTGAAAGGGATGCTTTCCGAAGCTGACCTGCACCGAATCATTAAACTGTTGCTCCAGATAGGATTTGATATTTACACTCCCGAGCTAGCTGAACCGGATTTACTAAGAGGGTTAGACGAATTTCAGGAGCATCTGGGAGGACAGTTGACCATTATGCTACTGGAAGAAATTGGCAGAGGGGTGGAAGTACACGAAATGGATAAAAGCCTGATCCAACAGGCAATTGGCCAGCTAGCAGAACAACAGACGGCAAAAGTTTCGGGCTAGTTTTCTGTTAGATACTGTAAGAATAAATAGCACTCGGCGACTAACTCGGAAAGCGATACTTAGATAGCCTTTAACAAAACATGATCGGTTCGAGTAAAAAGCGTGACCAAGCCATCTTACAGAGCTATCAGCTGGTCAAGAAGGATGGTTTTGATTTGGACCGAATATCATCTTACTTCTTATCCAAGAATTCAGATGACCATCTTCAGGTAATTTCCGATAGCACTTGGGTTAATCTAGATTTTGACGAGGTGTTTATGTACGTAGACCGAACTTGCTCAAAAGTTGGTGAGCAGTACTTGTACAAGACACTCCGAACCATACCTAAAAATGAAGATCGCTCTGCCAACCTTGAAAAAATCATATCCTTTTTAGATGCGAACACTCTTACAAAAGAGGCAGTAGTGCTGGCGCTAAGTCGGCTAAATAAGCCTTCTGCGTACTATTTGAAAAATCTATTTTTAGGAGCATATATTCTAAAGCCTAAATGGTTTTGGGTCGTTCCTATCCTATCTTTATTAGGCGTACTCACGCTGATATTAGCTTTCTATTTTCCAGTATTCTGGTTAGTTCTAGTCGTTATTTTAGCCATCAACTATCTGGTACACTACTGGAACAAGAATAACATGATGCAGTATTCCAATGCTGTTTCACAGTTGCTTACCCTTATTCAGGTAACCAATAAAATTCTTCATTCCGGTGTACCACTGGAAAATACGGACGAATTACAGGTGGCTATTAAAGTACTGGAAAGTATTGAGAGAAAAGCAGTCATCTTTAAAATGGAGGCATGGGCGCAAAGTCAGTTGGTAAGCGAGTTAGGTGCATTGGTACTCTTTTTTGTAGAAACAATAAAAGCTTTATTTCTGATAGAACCGCTTCTATTGTTCAACATACTAGAAAAACTGGCGCAAAAGAAGTCAGCTATCGAGACAGTCTATGGTGCGGTAGGCAAAGTCGATGTGGCTATTTCAATCAATTCCTTCCGAGAAGGACTCTCGTACTTTTGCGTACCCGTATTTGCTAGTGGACAAAAAAGTATCTGTGCCAAAAGCGTGTATCATCCATTGTTAACTGAACCGATAGCTAATACCATAGATATTTCTGATGGTAGATCAGTGTTGATTTCCGGATCAAACATGTCAGGAAAAACAACCTTCATTAGAACTGTGGGAATCAATACTATTTTAGCACAGACAATCAATACAGCTCTTGCTCATGAATTCACCTTGCCAAAAATCAGAGTATATTCGGCAATCAGGATAGCTGATGATCTGTTAGACGATAAGAGCTATTACTTAGAAGAAGTAATGAGCATGAATAAGTTACTCCGAGAGAGTAAAACCGACCATCAGAACTTGTTTTTACTGGACGAACTGTTCAAGGGAACTAATACTCTGGAGCGAGTTTCTATTGCTAAGGCAGTGTTGTCTTACCTGAATCAACACCAAAATTTGGTGTTTGCTTCCACACATGATTTAGAGCTTACCGAATATCTGGCCAATACATTTAACTTTTTTCACTTTTCCGAGATTATTGAAGATGATAGGCTTACGTTTGATTATTTACTGAAAGCAGGAAAGCTGACGAAGACGAATGCCATCCGCATATTAGAGCTTAATGAATATCCGGAAGAAGTGATTCAGGAAGCAAAGACGATATCAAAACAGATTAGTAAGTCAAAAGAAAAGTCCGATACCGAAAATGAGCCGATAAAATTTCCTGATAAACATCAGAATTGACAATTTAGCGCAGGAATAACACGCCATGAAATTATCCGACCAATATCACCTTACCTACTGTACTAATATTCACCCCGGCGAAAGCTGGGAGGAAGTAGACCAAAGTCTGAAAACCTACGTGCCAGTGATTAAGTCGGCCGTAGCTCCTGATCAATCCTTTGGGATTGGCTTACGACTGTCGCAGCAGGCGGGAGAAGAACTAGCCCGCCCGGCTGCTCTGGCCGCTTTTCAGGAGTGGCTATCGGAGAATAATTGCTACGTGTTCACCATCAACGGCTTTCCTTACGGCGGTTTTCACCGGCAGGTAGTAAAAGACCAAGTGCATCAGCCCGACTGGATTACGCTCGATCGGTTAGCGTATACCCAGCAACTGTTCTTGATTCTAGCGAAATTGCTTCCTTCGGATATGGACGGCGGTATTTCTACTTCCCCACTGTCATACAAGTATTGGCATGCGGATGAAAAAGCCAGGAGCGAAGTTTTTGAAAAGTCTACGGACCACTTAGTGCAAATAGCCATCTGGTTGTACCGGCTGCGGCAGGAAACTGGCAAGTTACTGCATCTGGATATTGAACCGGAGCCGGACGGAATGCTGGAAAATACTCAGGAAGTAATTGACTACTTCAACAACTGGCTGCTACCAAAGGGCATTCCCGTTCTTAAACAACAGTTAGGGCTAAGCCCTGATGAAGCCGAAGTGTGTATTAAAACTCATATTCAGCTTTGCTACGATGTGTGCCACTTTGCGGTGGTGTACGAAAAGCCGCAGGACACCTTTCGCCGCTGGCAGGAAGAAGGCATCCGCATTGGTAAAATTCAGATCAGTGCTGCGCTAAAAGCCGATTTGCCGTCTGAAGCGGCTGACCGTCAACCCGTAACAAAAGCTTTTGAGTCGTTGGTAGAATCCACTTACTTGCACCAGGTAGTAGCTATGCAGGCCGACGGTGAGTTGCTTCATTATCCCGATCTGCCGAAGGCTCTGGAACACATTAATGAACCCGAAGTAGTGGAATGGAGAACGCACTTTCATGTGCCCTTATTTGTACCCAGTTACGGAGTGCTGAACTCCACGCAGGATGCTATTCGGGAAGTGCTGAGTATTTTACAAGAAACCCCTATCACTCGTCACCTAGAGGTAGAAACCTACACCTGGGAAGTATTGCCTAAAGAAATCCAGGTAGGATTAGCTCAATCTATCGTTCGGGAACTGGAGTGGGTGCGCAATATTATCAATTAACAGAGGCTGTCCCGTGCGAAGTCCGGAGTTGAAAGACCGTAAACTAGGCAGTGAAGCGATTGAACCATTGAACAATTGAATCGTTGAAATTTAGATGCAAAAAACCGTAGTTCTTAATGTGGTAGCCCTTTCGGGGCGAGTGCTGGGTGAGCATACGCCGCTTCTAAAGCGTTGGAGTGAGCAAGGGAAAAAAGTAGCCATAAAACCCGTGCTTCCCGCGGTTACTTGTTCGGCTCAGTCTACCTACCTCACCGGTAAGTGGCCTACCGAACACGGTGTGGTGGGTAATGGCTGGTACTTTCGCGATGAATGCGAGATCAAGTTCTGGCGGCAATCGAATAAGCTAGTACAATCCACTAAAATTTGGGATGCTGCTCGGGAACAGGATACCAATTTCACCTGTGCCAACCTGTTCTGGTGGTACAATATGTACTCCTCGGTAGATTTTGCAGTAACCCCCCGTCCGCTCTATCCTGCCGACGGACGCAAGCTTCCTGATATCTACACCCAACCGATGGGTTTGCGCGATCGTTTGCAGCAGGAACTGGGTCAATTTCCCCTCTTTGAGTTTTGGGGACCCAATGCTAACATCAATTCTACCAAATGGATTGCCGAAGCAGCCAAGAAGGTAGATGCGTGGCATAACCCTACGCTTTCGCTCATCTATCTTCCTCATCTGGACTATAATCTGCAACGCTGTGGAATTGATTTTTCTCAAATTGGGTCTGATTTACAGGAAATTGATGCGGTTTGCGAAGACCTTATCACTTACTATGAAGCGCAGGGAGCAAAGGTTGTAGTACTATCCGAGTACGGAATTACTTCAGTGAGCCGACCGGTGCACATCAACCGGGTGTTGCGGGAGCAGGGCTACATCACGGTGAAAGATGAACTGGGGCTAGAGATGCTGGATGCCGGAGTTAGTCGAGCTTTTGCCGTAGCTGATCATCAACTGGCTCACGTCTACGTTCAGCAGGCCGAAGATATACCAAAGGTTCGGACTTTGTTAGAGTCAACTCCCGGCATTGCCCAGGTGCTGGATGAAAAAGGAAAAGACAAGTATCATTTAGATCACGCTCGGGCGGGCGAGCTAATCGCAGTAGCGGAAGAGGATGCCTGGTTTACGTATTATTACTGGCTGGATGATACTAAAGCCCCCGATTTTGCCCGCACCGTGGATATTCACCGCAAACCCGGTTACGATCCGGTAGAAATGTTCCTCGACCCGAAAATCAAGCTACCGATGGCGAAAGTTGGTCTAAAGCTACTGAAGAAGAAATTGGGCTTTCGCTACCTAATGGATGTAATTCCACTAGATGCAACGTTAGTGAAAGGCTCGCACGGTGGTATTCCTGCCTCTCAGGAAGACTGGCCAGTATTGATTACTAAGGAAACAAACTTACTATCTGATTCTGCTTTAGCTCCTACTGAAGTGCAGGCTATTTTGTTATCTCATCTAGAAGGTTCAGTTACCTGAACTGTTTGATTATCATCGCTTTACCGAGTAGGGTTAGCTTAATAAACAACCTTTTTTAGGATAAAAAGGGTACAATTTCTGCAAGGGCATCAGTAAACACTTGAATGCCTATGAAATTTGTTCTTCGTATTGCTCTAATCACAATACTGCTGCTAAATATTAGCTGCATAGACGATGGGACCGACTGTGGTTCTCTGGGTAATCAGTCTTTGGATATTGTGGGTATTAGCGGCACGAATGTAGCTATCGGAAATAGCTTTTCCGATTTTATCACCATTGGGTCAGGAATCACACTTACGTATTCTGAGTTTGGTATCCGGGCTATTCCTGAGGCAACTTACCAAAATCAGGCAGCCCTAGAAGGAGGTTTTCAGGCATATGCTTGCTCGCCAGCTCCGCCTCAACCTACCGAAGAGATTGCCGAAATTGCGGTTTTTAGTTCCGCCGACTACGTACAGGCATCCAGCAATAAAGTATTCACTGCCGGAGATACTCTTAATACCCTTTTCAAAATTTACGATACGTATAGTGGTCGCATTGTCGGCTTACCGGACTTTTTGGTAGAGGATGATTTGGTGGCGGCGGACGAGCCTTTTACCCTGCAATTAACCGTTACCCCACAGGAAAGTACCGAACACCAGTTTACGGTGCATTATCGATTGGAGAATGGGGAGTTCTACCAATTTACCACCGACCCAATAACGATCGTGCCCTAAACATCTGCCGGAGCATATGGGTGATAAGTCAGTTCATAATTTTTTTGACGAAATAGTATTTTTTGCGGCTAATAGCACAATTGAAGAAGTAGATGGTATGCACTCGTCCAAGGGTGACGCTGAGAAATTTTTAGCCTTGAGTTCTACCGTAACTATGCGGATATGGAAAGATGAACAGCCTACCCAGGATAAGCCATCGGTAACCCGCTCTTACGAAACGCTAGGTTACGTCATTAAGGGAAAAGCTGAGTTATACTCAGCAGGACAAACGGTAACCTTGCAATCCAGCGACTCTCACGTAGTTCCTAAAGAAACGGAACATACTTACAAGATTCTAGAGTCCTTCATTGCGGTGGGAGCCACTTCACCTCCTGTTCAGATGCACGGCTAAGGAGAATAATCAATTGTTTTTTTACAAGAACCGGGTATACCTATCCGTTTTTTTGTGCTCGTACCGTATATTTGCTGTTTATCTGTACTGAGAATTCCTTCACAGCCTACATAACCGGTATGAAAAATTACATGAAATTAGTTGGCTTAGCCATAATCTTTGGCGGAATGCTAGCCTGTCAATCCAATTCTGATATGTCGAACAATATTTCTGAAGCCCCAGATGCCCCTCAAAAAGATTCGGTGCTTTCTATTCACGGTGACACCCGGGTTGATCCCTACTTCTGGATGCGCCTTACCGACGAACAAAAGCAGGCCGAGAACCCAGATGAACAGACTCAGCAAGTGCTTCAGTATCTAGAGGATGAAAATGCCTACACCAAAACGGTGATGCAGGATACTGAGGAATTGCAGGAGCAGCTTTACGATGAAATTGTCGGACGAATCAGCCAGGATGATTCGTCGGTGCCCTACTTCAAAAACGATTACTGGTACTATACCCGCTACGAAGAGGGTAAGGAGTACCCCATTTACGCTCGTAAGCCAGGAAGCCTGGAGGCCGAAGAACAGATTCTACTTAATGTGAATGAGATGGCCGAAGGCTATGAGTACTACAGTGCCCGAGGTTTGCAGGTAAGTCCGGATAATAAAATCCTGGCGTTTGCCGAAGATACACTTAGCCGACGCATTTACACTATTCGCTTTAAGGATCTGGAAACTGGAGAAATGCTTTCGGACCAGATTCCCAATACGCAGGGTGACGGTGCTTGGTCGAGTAACAATCAGTACTACTTCTACACTACCAAAGACGAGGTGACGCTGCTATCTAATAAAATATGGCGGCACCGGTTGGGCGAAACGGTGGATAAAGACATGCTCAAGTACGAAGAAGAAGATCCTTCATTTTATATCGGGATAACCAAATCCAAGTCGGACGAATATATTATGATCTGGAACCAGAGTACCTTGGCGAACGATTTTCATCTACTAAAAGCTGACCAGCCCGAAGGTGATTTTCAGCGATTTACACCTCGCGAAGCCAAGCATCGTTATTCTTTAGAACACGTAGACGATAAGTTCTTGATCCGTACCGACTGGGAAGCTCCCAATTACCGGATTATGGAAGTGCCGATAGGAGCTACGGCTAAAGAAAACTGGCAGGAAGTGATCCCGCATCGCGAGGATGTTTTTATAGAAGAGATGGAGGTATTTCAACGCTATTTGGTACTAACTGAGAAGTCAAACGCGTTGCCAAAACTGAGAGTAATGGATCTTCAGGAAGATAAAGAGTACTATATTCAGTTTGACGAGCCCGCCTACGTATTATCATCTGCTACCAATCCCGAACTGGATTCCGAAGTGCTACGCTACGGTTACGCTTCCCTGACTACGCCTACTTCCATCTACGATTACAACATGCAAACACGAGAACAAGAGCTAAAAAAGCGGCAGGAAGTTGTTGGTGGACATAATCCGGAAGACTACGTAAGCGAGCGGATGTTTGCGTTGGCGCGGGACGGTAAGCAAGTGCCAATCTCGCTAGTGTACAAGAAGGGTGTTCGAGAAGGAGGACCGGCCCCACTGTTGCAGTATGCTTACGGTTCCTACGGCTTCTCATCCGATCCGGGATTTAATAGTGCTAATTTAAGCTTGCTGGACAGAGGTTTTATCTTTGCTATCGCTCACATTCGAGGAGGACAGGAAATGGGCCGGGAGTGGTACGAAGACGGTAAGATGTTCAACAAGAAAAATACTTTTACCGATTATATCGACTGCGCGGATCACCTCATCGCGGAAGGCTACACTTCTAACGAGCAACTGTACGGCCTGGGTGGTAGCGCGGGTGGTCTGCTGATGGGAGCTGTTGCTAACATGGCCCCGGATCGTTTTAATGGCTTGGTAGCCGCTGTACCTTTTGTTGACGTAGTTTCTACTATGCTGGACGAATCTATTCCGTTGACCACCAATGAGTTTGATGAGTGGGGTAATCCCAAGAATCTGGAATCTTATGAGTATATGCTCTCTTACTCACCCTACGACAATGTGGCGGAGCAGGACTATCCTAACATGTTGGTGACTACCGGATTGTTCGACTCGCAGGTACAGTACTGGGAACCGGCCAAGTGGGTAGCTAAACTGCGGGATAAAAAAACGGATAATAACCTATTGCTAATGGATACCAACATGGATGCTGGCCACGGTGGAGCTTCCGGTCGCTTCCGCCGCTTCAAAGAAACCGCGCTTCGTTACGCTTTTTTATTGAAGCTGGAAGATCAGGCGAGTATGGTTAACTAGAAATTTGCTTCTACTTCTGTTTAATAGCCAATTGCCCGCAGGCGGCGTCAATGTCTTTGCCCCGGCTGCGGCGCACGTTTACGGTTACTCCTTTATTTTCCAAGAATGCGGCAAACTGATCGAGCCGGTCGGCTTCAGTGTTGCGGAAGTCGGCTTCGCTAATGGGGTTGTACTCAATCAGGTTTACTTTGCTAGGTACATACTTCGTGAATTGCCAGAGTTCTTTGGCGTCTTCCAGTCTATCGTTGAAGTTATAGAAGACAATATACTCGAAAGTAATGCGGGTGCGGGTTTTTTGATAAAAGTATTGCAGAGCTTCTCTTAGCACTTCCAGATTATTGGTTTCGTTGATGGCCATAATCTGGTTACGCTTCTCATCATTAGCGGCGTGTAGCGATAGCGCCAGATTGAATTTCACCTGATCGTCGCCCAGCTTTTTGATCATCTTGGCAATACCCGCGGTAGACACCGTGATACGCTTAGGCGACATGTTCAGTCCATTAGGAGACGTGATGTGCTCGATAGATTGCAGTACATTGGCGTAGTTGAGCAGCGGTTCGCCCATGCCCATATACACAATATTGGAAAGCGGCATGCGGTAATTCTGCTCGGCTTGCTGATTGATCAACACCACCTGATCGTAGATTTCAGCTGCATCCAGGTTACGCTTGCGGTCCATATAGCCGGTAGCGCAGAACTTGCAGGCCAATGAACAACCCACCTGCGAGGATACACAGGCCGTCATCCGTGAATCCGTAGGAATCAGTACTCCTTCTACCAGATGCTGATCGTGTAGCCGGAACATGGATTTGATCGTCTGGTCGCGGCTGATTTGCTGGTCATGCACCTGTACCGCATTAATCGTAAAGTTGTTTTCTAGCAGCTCCCGGGTCTTCTTCGAAAGGTTTGTCATCTCGGCAAAGCTGGTGGCCGATTTCTTCCACAGCCATTCTTCTACCTGCTTCATCCGGAAAGGTTTTTCCCCGGCTTCAATTAAGAATGCTTGAAGCTTTTCGGGTTTGATTTTACGAATGTCTTTTTTAGAAGCAACTACTGATTCCATACGATATAATTACGATTGCACTCACCCAACAATCAAAGCCTACCGGAAAGTTTGTTGAGAGTAGCTATTCTCGGCTACTGATTTCCCTCTTTATTTGTATCGGGATAGATTATTTTCAGTGCTTCATCAATGACGTCAATGGTTTTTTGTTCTTGCTGAACTAATTCATTAATCGGAAATAATAGCGTATTAATGGTTTGATTCTCATTCTCTATTGGAAAGGATATGATCTCTGTAATAGCTTTAAAGGTTTCTTCCATAAAATACTCTTGAGTACTGTAGACATCTGTAAGTATCTCTACTATCTGATAATTGAATTCCGAAACAATTCCGGTAGCTAATGCGGCTTGCCAAGAAGTATTCACCGGGAAGACTGGGTAGACGGATATTTTTCCGTCCAATAGATGATGGAAGACCCTTTGATCAAGAAAATACTTGTATTCAGCCATATAAATCCGCAAAGAATCATTTTCGTCGCTAGCCGCCTGTTGAAGGTTCCGCAATGCGATTTTATGAATCTCTAAAGCTTTCGCAATATGTTCCCGATTACTCTTCATTTCCTGCACTATACGTTCCAGTGCAATTCGCTTTTGTTGTTCTGTCTTCTGGCTTTCAGCGTAGCGATTAATAAATAGCGCAAACAAAACACTGAATACAATTAGCGCACTTTCTACTAATAAGCGTTTAAGTCCTTTTATCTTAATTTTCATGAGAATACGGGTGTAGGGATTGCTATTCGTTACTGTTCAGGGCTGCCTTTGGTGTCAAAATCCAGCGGACGGATAGGAAACGGAATGGGGTAGTGTATTTAAAGTAAGGACGAATATTTTGAAGAAAAAGCAATGTGAGGGA
>ERZ1740058.488-NODE-488-length-29915-cov-6.590087_pt1 | contig 29915 bp, 27 predicted proteins | sample MGYA00581745_ERZ1740058 | MGnify/ENA primary metagenome ERZ1740058 (study PRJEB43018, sample SAMN04849742) | marine metagenome | isolation source: floating plastic debris | place: Pacific Ocean | collected 2008-08-30 | study: EMG produced TPA metagenomics assembly... | reverse complement strand
AGATGCAGTGGTTACCGCTAGCAATATCGTACAAAACGAAGCCTTATTTCGGCTAGGTTTATCACTTGATCTGATTGCGTTCATTACTGACGTCATTGTTTCGGTGCTGTTGTATCAAATGTTTAAGCCGTTTGGCAAAACTCTGGCAATGACATCCGCTGCCCTCCGACTGATTGCCCACCCGGCTATCGGTAGTCTGAACCTGCTCAACCATTATTTAGCCTACCATATCTTAGGTGATGCTGAGTTTCTTACAGTTTTTGATGAGGCCCAACGTCAATCATTCAGCTTACTCTTTATGGATGCTCATCGCAGCGGTTATCTTATTGCCGGAGGGTTCTTTGGCCTGCACTGCCTTCTGTTAGGGATATTGATTTACAAGTCTAACACCATTCCCAATATCTTCGGAGGGCTTTTGATTGGCTCAGCAGTAGGCTATCTCATCGAGACTTTTGGTGACTTTAGCCTGCCGGGCTACGAGGAAGTTACTGCTTTGCTGGTTGGTGTTGCCGCAGGGGTGGGAGAACTATCGTTCACATTTTACTTGCTAATTAGAGGTAGTAAGTTACATTAGGGTCAATAGGTAGCCTACCGCATCTGCCATAACTATACATCAACCTTGAAATACATAATCCGATGAACAAGCAACGAAATAGACAAATATTCAGAGTTATACTGCTGGTTGGAACAATAATCTCACTGTTCTTTGTACCCTGGCTATTGGTCAAGGCATGGATACTTCCGCTGCCGGATACAATTCAAGAACAGTTAGATGAGGCCATTGGTCATGGATTTGACGGAATGGTTGTTTATGTAGATCAAGCGGAAAACGCACCTCAGTATTTTGCTTCCGGTTGGCATAATAGAGAATCTGAGATACCGGCTAAACCTGATGCACTATTTAAGATTGCCAGCATTGGTAAGCTGTATGATGCGGTGGCGGTTACCAAATTGGTAAGTGATGGACGGCTTGCTCTGGATAAAACCATCGCTGATTATTTACCAGAACTTGTGGGGAGAATCGGAAATGCTGAGAAAATTACTTTACGGTTGATGATACAGCACAGAAGCGGAATTCCCAATTATTCGGACACTCCAAATTTTTGGGCAGAGCCAATAGGCTATGAAGAAAGTCTTGCATTAATTCTGGACAAACCTGCCAATTTTGAACCTGGTGAAGACTATGAATATTGTAATACGAATTATCTTCTCCTTGGTAAGATAATGAATGATGCACTGGGCTATGATAAATTTCAGTTTGTTCAGGAAAGAATTCTAACCCCACTAAACCTAAATAATACTTTCGCTTCAGTCAACGAAGTGAATATGGCGGATGTGATGAGTGGCTATCATGTAGGGTATCCCCATGACTTAAAGAAAAACGATTATGGCATGCATGCCACTGCCGAAGATGTAGGCACTTTCCTCAGAGCATTAAACGACGGATCATTGTTTGAAGCAGGAGAACAGGAAATATATGCTTCCATCTACGAATATGAACATGCCGGTTGGGTTCCGGGATACCAGAGTTTTGCCAAATACCACCAAGACCTTGATGCAGTGATCATTGAGTTCTACAGCACAACTGATCCTAAACTGTACAATTGGAACTTGTCAGAAATCATAAATAATAGAATTGTTAAAATTCTGAAAAGGCAATAAAACTGATAACAGTGTATAAGAAGCATTAAAACGCCCTTTATACTAACTTTGCAGCAAATAAAAGATAATCATGAATTTCGAACAGATTAAAGCACGAACCAGACCCTTGGTCAACAAAGTGTCTCCTGTATCGGAGGGGTCATTAGATCTGATGAGCGACTTGATTGTAGTTGAGGTTTATGAAAAAGGAGATGTGTTTATCGATAGAGGGAAAAAAAACAACAAGGAATACTTTGTTTACGAAGGCGTCTGCCGGAGCTTTTTGCTAAGCCCGGATGGTGAGGAAGTAACAATATCTTTTTTTCTTGAAGGCGGTGTGCTGTCTCCGAACAAAACGAGAACAGCTAACCAAATATCTCACCTCAACTTTCAAGCGCTTACAAAGGTAACCCTCGCCAGTTTCAACGCTGACAAGTTTGAGCAGCTGATGATAAACCACATTGACATACGCGAGTTTGGGAATATGGTTTTACAATATGAACTCCTTACAAAAGTTGAAAAAGAAATTGCCCTCGCCTCGTTGAACGGGAGAGAAAGGCTCATTCTTTTTAGAGAAAAATACCACTTTCTGGAAAATCTAATCTCACATGTTGACATTGCCTCCTATCTGGGAATTACAAATATTTCCCTAAGTAGGCTTCGTAGAGAGCTTAGGGAGTAAAATTTCATCCTTTAACAAATGTTAATGGATTCGAAACCCACATCATCAACCTTTGTAGTGAACTCAAAAACAAAGGAAGATGAAAAATCTATCAAGTATCCTAACGCAAGGATTTAACGCAAACAAAATTAACCCGCTTTGGTACCTCGCTATTGGGGTAGTTACCATGACCCTTACGCACATGACTTTTAGTATTGAAGTCATGGCCTGGGTTTCCAGTGTTCCATTTTTGATTTATCTAAGCCTCACACTAGGTTGGAAGTCGAGGCTAACCTTTATTCTCGCTTTCGTTTTGGCCTGGACCCTGGTTGTAACCAAGATTATTAGCGATCCAATTCCATTTGTGCTGGCCTTTCTCTACTCGATCCCAATTAGTTTGTTTCACCTGCCGGGATACTTGATCTGGAGCAAATTCAAAAATCAGAAATATGCGCTGTTTCTATTCCCTGCAATCATGGTCATTATGGAATGGATCCAATACACCTTTACACCTCTTGCCAGTTGGGAAGTGGCTGCATATACCATGCACGATAATGTATCACTTATTCAAACAGTATCCTTGTTTGGGTTGGCTGGATTGAGCTTTCTGGTTTATTGGGTTAATGTCTCAATTACAAACATCATCGTCAAAAGACAAGTTTCCATTTCAACATTTCAGCTCCCGCTAATTGTGCTGGTGCTTTTGATTGCTTTTGGCTCCATCCGCTACGACATGAGCAAAGCTAATGGCACTCACACGATAACTGTTGCCGCAGTTGGAACAGACTCTGAGGCCAGTGGTTTACCATTGCCTACAAAAGAAAGAACTGAACAGACTAAAACGACATTGTTTAAACGAACCAGAACTGCGGCCGAGGGTGGTGCTAAATTAATATCGTGGAACGAAGCCGCTATGTTTATAAAGCCTGAAGATGAGAACGAAAGGATTTACTCCATCAAGGATCTAGCTACTGAACTCAATATCACTTTGGTAGCTTCTTATGTGACACCCATTTCACAATCTCCCTTGAAGTATGAGAACAAGTACCAGTTTATCGATTCGTCAGGGAACATTACGCATACATACCTCAAGCATCAACCCGTACCAGGAGAACCAGCTGTGCAGGGAAAGTCGCCTTTAAAAGTTGCTGATGTAAAAGGAATAAAAGTCGGAGCCGCAATTTGCTATGATTATGATTTTCCGTATCTGGCAAAAGGGTATGGTAAATTAGGAGCAGATATGGTTATTCTTCCGTCAAGTGATTGGAGAGGCATTGACCCTGTTCATACAGAAATGGCAGCCTTTAGAGCAGTTGAGCATGGTCACTCGGTTCTTCGTTCAACGCGTTTTGGGCTCTCCGCAGCAATTACACCATACGGTGAAATGGTTTCACAAATGAGCAGTTTTGACAATAATGATAAAATCATGTATTCACAACTGCCTACCAAAGGGGTCACTACATTATACTCAGTTATTCAAGATAGTTTCATCTACCTGTGTATTGGATTCTTGCTGTTATTTATTGTGGTTATGGTTCGATCAAATAAGAGTAAATCAACTATTCAGCCATATTAGCTAATTGAATAAATATGTCGATTTATAAAAACCTGTAATTAATTGCAGGTTTTTATGTTTATCATATTTTCCATACTGTTTTTGAGATGAATGCTTTATATTACTTGCTACAACAACGCATAACAAAACATGCCCTCCCGCTGGTCGGTCACGTTTGTTATGCCACCGCTGTAATTAAAAGCAGTCAGTAATTTAAAGAAAACAAACAACCTGATGTCAATTGATGACAAAAACGAATCTCAATTCTTTCAAAGAATTATTGATATTGGCGCCAATAAGGAGTTTTCTGTAACTGAGAAACGGTATTTGCAGGTGATAAACATTGCCTCCATTCTAGGGGTTTTGTTTAATTCAATTTGGTTGTTGATTACATTATCTCTTTCAGAAGCAGCACTAGTTTACGGAAGCAATGGATTGATGGGGTTGATGTTTCTCATGGTGTTAGTGCTTAACAAGAAAGGTTGGCGGGTAGTAGCTTCAATATGGCTTGCTATTTCAGCATATATTTCTGTTCTCTTATTTCTTTATTTGTTGGGATATTCGTCAGGGGTTGCCACCATTTGTTTCTTAATAATCATCTTGCCCTACATGACTTTTCCCCGAAACGCAAGGGGGTTTGCCCATAGTTTCAGTTTATTGGCTTGCTTGACCTTAATCGTTACCGTTTTATTTCAATCGCAAATTAATGCTCACTATGAAGGGATGGATTCCTATTTATCACAAGTGGTCAATATCAGTATAACCGGGTTAATTTGTCTCACACTTATTTGGAGTTTGTCGGTGCTAATTGATAGATCAGAAGATTCATTAAAAGCTGAGCAGAAAAGATCAGATGACCTCCTGCATAATATTCTACCGGCAAACATAATAAGAGACTTGAAAGATAGTGGTAAGACAATTCCTAAAAGGCACAAGAATGTAACTATTCTATTTACCGACTTTGTAGGTTTTACGGAGCTAGTAGCATCAATCTCGGCCATCACTTTGGTTAATGAGCTTAATGACATTTTTGGGCGATTTGATGAAATTATGGAAGAAACGGAGGTTGAAAAGATTGAAACAATTGGTGATGCATACATGGCAGCATGTGGCCTTGAAGAAGAAATTACTAATCATGCTGTTAATTGTATCACAGCAGCCCAAAAGATGCTATCCTATCTTGAAGAGAGAAATAAGAGTCATGAAATATTATGGAGGATGAGAGTTGGGATACATTCAGGAACTATAGTAGCTGGAGTGGTAGGCAAAAAGAAGTTTGCATATGATCTTTTTGGAGACACGATAAATACAACTAGCAGGATAGAATCTGCTGGGGAAGCAGGTAGAATCAATATCTCCTCATCCACTTATGAACTAGTTAAGAACGACTTTACATGTCTTTCTCGCGGGAAAGTTTTTGCAAAGGGAAAAGGGGAATTAGAAATGTATTTTGTAAAATAAACTTATGATATAGAACACTTGACCTATCCACCATATTGGGTGAAAATCATTAACTTGATAAATATAGATCTGGGTTATGATTAAAACTTTTTCAAAATGGATACGGATGACTTGTTAGTAAATTACTTTTCTCAATACATTACACTCAGTAGTGAGGAAATTCAGCTCATAAAAAATGAAGACATTGTACAAGAGTATAAAAAAGATCATGTGCTTTTGAGAGAAGGGCAAGTAGCTCAAAGGTGCTTTCTAGTGCTGAAAGGATGTGTTAAGCGGTATTATTTGGAAGATGGGGAAGAAAAGATTATGGAGTTTTATACCGAAAATGATCCGATTGCTCCGGCAAGTTATGCTACTAAAGAACCTTCTGAGTATTATTTATCCTGCGTTGAGTCATGTTTAATTTCTACTGGCACTGAGGAAAGCACCCAACGATTCCTACAAGAATTTCCCAGGTTCGTACCCATGTTCGTGAAGATTGGCGATAGTTTAACCGCAAAGAAGCAGGTATCTATGGATGATTTTAAAAATCTTTCGCCCGAGGGCCGCTACCAAAAGCTACTGGAAACAAAACCCGACCTGGTAAACAGAGTACCTCAATACATGATTGCTAGTTATCTGGGTATTCAACCAGAATCATTGAGCAGAATACGAAAAAGAATCTGGACTGATAACAAGAACGCTAGTACTTCCGAAATCAAGTAATTGGTCATTTAGTCGAGTTGATTAGATAGCCCGGGCATCTCTTTACATTGCAAACGAAGTTAAGCAGTATTCTTCTAGTAGACCTTACCTCATCGGAGGTAGGCCGTAGGCAGTTAGCCGTCATTGATCGCCTACAGCCTACCGCTTACTAAAATGATTCAAGATAATGATAGAAAAACACTGGAAGTATAGTTTACAGAGCACTCAAAACTTCATCTACTTACTTTTCCTTTCTTAACCCAAGTCAATGAACGGCGTTTGGGCTGATGATATTTTTGTGTCAATAAATTTAGTTGAACAAAAATTAATCAATTATGAATGCTGTAAAAATTGCCGTAGGGTTTGCTGGCGGGATTACAATCCTATTAGTCGTCCTAGCCTTGAATGTTAAAAACCCTGAAACCGCCCTGTACGATAAGACTGTCGAAATGCTGATGAAGCAAGAGGGAGTGACTTCTGAACTAGAATTAGAGAAACGCTTTCCCGAATTAATTGACATCAAGTCTACGATGAGCCAGGTTACTGACCTAAACCAGACTATGCAGCGAGCAGCGCAAAATCCGGCCCCGATGATGACTGAAGGCGAATCCTGGCAAATGGAATATCATCGGCAGAGGATGCATCAACTTCGGCATGAAGTGAGAGCAGAACTTTCCCAACTCATAGTCACGTATGCCGAACGTCAACCTTAGTAAAAACACCTAAACATTTTAAATTTATAGCTATGTTAACCAACAAAATCAACCCCCAGATGCTGCTTTCTACCCTTTGGGTATTTATCTTATTTAACACGATTCTCAGGGATCTGCATGAGTTTCCCACTGAGGGATATATTGAGGAAATGATGTCCCTGAAATTATCCGATGGAATTATGCTCTTTTTTGGATTCATGGTGGAAATACCCATTTTAATGGTGCTTCTCTCCCGAATCTTAAATGATAAGGCCAATAAGTGGATGAACATTATTGCTGTAGTTATTTCTAGTCTCGGCATACTCTACACATTACCTTCAGCCGATCTGGATGACGTGTTTTTTGCGATTGTGAATGCGGCAGCACTGGTAGTGATTATTATTACTGCCTGGAGGTTGCCTCTTTTGCAAAGTACTTCAAACCCAAATAACGCGAGTGAAAAGCTGCAGGAGGAGTCTGCACTGCCATTATTTACCGATTAATGGCAGTATGGGTGAGTTGGGCAATTATGCAAGGATCTGAACACAACTGTCTACGTAGATATCCAAGAGAGGAAGGGTGGATATGGAACCCCCTTCCTCTGCTGACCCAATAACTCCCAGGTTTACCAGTCTGATAAGTCCAAGCTGGTAAGTTTGTCTACATGTTGGCTGATCTTTTCTATATCCCAATCCCACCAGCGAATTTGTAGTAGCTTCTCGATAGTAGCATCATCAAAGCGTTTTTTGATAATCTGAGCCGGGTTTCCTCCCACAACTGTATAGGGTTCTACGTCTTTGGTGATAGTGGCATTGGTAGCAATGATAGCCCCGTCGCCTACCTGTATTCCAGGCATGATGGTTGCGTTATGCCCAATCCATACGTCGTTACCAATCACGGTATCTTTTTTCACTGGGTAGCTCTTTCCGTCCATAGCGTGCTCCCAGCCCTGAAAAATGGCAAACGGATAAGTAGATATTGCCTGCGACAAGTGGTTAGCTCCGTTCATGATGAAAGTAGCCCCAGAGGCAATCATACAAAACCTGCCGATAATGAGTTTATCTCCCACAAAATCGAAGTGATACTTTACATTCTTCTCAAAGTTATGAACGTCCGCAAAATCATCGTAGTAGGTGTAGTCGCCCACCACGATATTGGGGTTCTGAATAATGTTCTTTAAAAAGCACAGACGTTCGTAGCCTTTGAGCGGGTAAGTTTGATCTTTATCGGGGTAGGCCATAGCACTTACTATTTTGCGCAAAGCTAAGAATAACTATTTTTTAGTCAGCAGAATTAAATGCAGAAAATCTATAGCATGCCCTGAAACAGTAATCTGGAACAGCCTACGCTGGCTGAGACTTGGTGCGGTTCGGTACCACTATCCAACGCCAGTAGATACTCGTTACAATGACAAATTCAGCAGCGATTAGCCAGAAACTGAGATCAGTAAAAAATGCAAAATGGTTTCCGCCTTCGGGAATGATAAACAGGGGTACAGTAATGAGCGCATCTAGCACAATGGCTACCATAATCATAACGACTCCTAACCTAAAGCCATTTGTTTTATAACCTGTACTGCCCTGAGTACGGTAATAAAAATAAGCACCCAAAGTGACTGCCGGAATGATGCCAAGTGGGAATACTACATTGACATACTGTTCGGAATTCTCAATAAAAGGGAGAAAGTAAGGTGCGCTATACACTAGAACGCCTAATATCCAGGTGATTACTCCGGAAATAATGGCTCGCTGGGTATTCATGTTATTAGATTTTTGGTGGTGAATAAAGAGAGAGGCTATCCAGTGAGTAGATAGCCTCCCGTGAAGATTAGATAGATACAACTACTTGCGGTTGCCATACTCCTGTGGCTGCTGTTTCCGCTGCGTACTGAGCGAAGCTTTTGGGTTTTCTTCCCAGCACCTTCTCAATATCATGGGTCACGTTATGGATGTCGGGATTACCCAGCACTTCGGTAAACAAATAATTAATCAGCCACACATAATCTTTCGGCAAATTATGCTCCTCCAGCATCTGAGAGTACTCGTTCTGCGAGATCGATGTGAACCGAATGGCTCGGCCTGTGGCCTGAGCAATCTCATCAATCACTTCTGGAAAGGTCAGCAGTTCGGGACCAGTCAATTCATAAATCTGACCATTATGTTGATCATGGGTTAGTGACTCTACCACCATGTCGGCAATATCGTCGGTATCTACGTAAGGAATTTTAGCTTCGGCTTGAGGCAGGGCTACATAACCCGCTAGAATAGGTTCCAGGAAGAAGTTCTCACTGAAGTTCTGGTTGAACCAACTAGCGCGCACAATGGTGTAATCCAAGCCTGAGTTTATTACGATTTGTTCGGATAGCTCGGCTTCTCGTTCGCCTTTGCCTGAGAGCAGTACCATTTTCTTGACTTTACTCTGCTTTGCCTGTCGTACTAATGCCTCAATAGCATCTCGGGCTCCGGGAACGGCCAGATCGGGCTGGAAAGTGACGTAAACTTTGTCCATACCTTCCAGTGCAGCCGGCCAGGTACTAGGGTTGTGCCAGTCGAAGGCAGGGCTAGCGCTGCGGGAGCCGATTCTAACATTTTGCCCCATTGCTTGTAATTGTTGGGCTACTTTGCGGCCAGTTTTTCCGGTTCCGCCGATTACTAAGATGTTGTCTGTTTTCATGGTAAATTATATTTAAAGGTGAATAATGAATATTGAATGCTTTGTTAAGTGTTACAGCTATTTCAGATAGATAAGTCCGGTGAGTAGCAGAGCAAAGGAGGTGAAAGAGGCAATGGTACGCTGAATATGCCAGCGGTTCCAGGGAGCTTCAAATTTAGTTCTTAACGCCTCGAGCTCAGTAGCTGAAAGAGATTCTAATACGGCTTTGTCGAGTACTTCATTGAGCGGTACGTTTCGGAAGACCGTTATCAATCCGATCCCCACAAAAAAGAGGATAGCAGCAACTAAGAATGACCAAAACGTACTAGGGTTAGCATTCCTGTGCAGAAAAGCATTGAGAAACAGTAGTAATACTGGCCCAAAAAAGACGATCAGAAAACTGCGATTAATAATGGCTCGATTCATAGCTTGAAAGGATTGTAAATAGCTCAGGTTATCGAGGCGACCAATGCCTGGAGTTACGGCATTAGACCAAGTGAAGCACAGCCCGGCGGTGAGACCCGTGAATAAGATGCCTAAGATTAGTACTGTTGTTTTCAGTGTTAGTTCCATTGTTATTGGGGTTTAGTGGAGGTGATCCAGGTTAACAGTATTTGATATTCTTCAGTAGTTAGTTTGATTTTCTTTCCCCTCGGCATTCTCTTCTTAATGAAGACCTGCCGATGAATTTTTGGGGCGAAGCCGTCCATATTCTCTCGGGTAAAAACCTTTCTCGGGTTTTGTCTCACGTGGCAGACATTGCACTTCGTTTCAAGTATCTCCAATGCAGTTTGATGAAGATCAGAAATGGGGGGTGAATAGTACCCAGCAGTGACTTCCGACTGAGTGAGAGATACAAAAAACGAAAATGCTCCGGTCAGTATTACCAGCTTGAAGTGGGAAGAATGATTTAGTGCTCGTCTCATAATTCAGTGAATTGAATTGATAATGAGACAAAGCTACAATCTGTTCTAGCGGACGATTTGTCCGAAAAGTATCAAGATTTGTTTGAAAAGGATTATCGTTTGACTTCGCTGGGTCGGACGCCAAATTTCTTGGCAAATGCGTTGGAGAAGGAACTCAAGCTATCGTAGCCCACGTGCCAAGCCGCCTCCTGAATCGTCAAGTCCTGATTCTGCAATAGGGTGTGCGCTTTAGTCAGGCGTTCGTTTTGTAGATACTTGAATACCGGCACTCCGAAGAGCTCTTTGAAATTCTTTTTAAGCTTAAAGCTATTCAAGCCGATTTGTTTAGATAGTTCGGTAAGAGAAGGGGGAGTTTCAAGATTAGCGGTAAGAATTTCTTTAGCCTGGTATAGTTTCTCTCTTTCATCATCTTTTATTCCCCTACTTGGTGATTCGACTTCGTTCAGACTGGATAGTTGACCAAAGAAGTGAGCCAAGAGTACTGTCATTTGGCTGCGAAAAAACAGCATCTTGGCCTTGCCCTGATACTGATTATCAATCACCTGGTCTACAATGGTTTGCATTTCCGGAGTCATGTAAAACAACGGGCCTTCCACGTAATGATCAGTAGGATTTACTAGTTGAGATAGTAGTTGGGAGAACAGCTCCCCCTCCTGATAAGGAAGATACTCCAAGTTTCTGAGGGCGGTGGCAATCACGATACAGCGAAGCGGTTTATCAGCTGATACATGGTGGATAAATTCTACCTGATCGTCGGCGTAAAAGGAAAGAACCATACTTTTAGTGTGACTAAAGCCTTTCTGCTTCTCTCCGTACCGCACCGATAAATCAACATTACCCGAACCGTAAAAGGCCACGGCGATGAGTGGTTCATCAAAAGCACAGGAATCAACGGAAGCCTCTTGCGCCGCTGATGTTTCCACCAGAATAGTGAAATCGTTGATATCAATGATGTCCCGAGTCATAAGGGTAGAACGAAGTCCAATGTATTCTCTAATTTACTTTACTTACGATTTTTTCGGAAGTATTGGTTGCTAAATATGAATAAAGGTTGTCCTTGAAGATAGGCAAAAGAGCTGCCTTATTAATTTGGGCAGCTCTAAAATCTAGCTAAGCAAACTGTTTGTTGGCTACTTCCTTAGGGTTAGTCCAGCGTACCGCAAAGGCCAAAGGGAGCTTCAGCAGAAACATAGTAAGTAGTAGTTCCAGTACAGTAGTAGTCTCAGGCAAGAAAATCTGCAGGGCAATAATGCCACCCACCGCCAGCAGTGAGCCGACAGTAGCCTGTTGGGCGGTATCTCTGATAGTGTTGACTGCGAGCGAGGCGGCAATTACGTAGCCAGAAACCATCGCAATTGTCATCCCGAATTCAGGAAACAGAATGCTCATAAACAGCGGTTGCAAAAAGTGCAGGCTGATAAACCACAATCTTCTTTTGTTACTTTGGGCGTAGTAATCGCTAGTGCCGTGGCTAAAGTTGGCAATGATGCCGCCCGCCAGATCATAGGTAAGAGCAATGAGTGTCCAGCGTTCCCACCCGGCGAAGTTGAATTCGCTGGTTTGGGTAAGTACTGCCAGGGTGGCGGCTAACGCTATTAAGTGGGTAAGAGCCAGGTCGAACCAGTTGCTGCGCTCACCGTGAATCTCGTGTAAAAAGCTGGGGATACTTATTGAGTTTTTCATCTTTGTTGGGTTTAGAAGTTAAACAATGAAACAAAGATGCGGAAACCTCTAGCCTGAATCGTTCCAATTTATAAAAGCGCACCTATTGTGAAATTCCAGACGTTTTGGCACGATCAGAAACATTTGATCTGCGCTTTTGCGCAACCGCGTATAATCCGGTAGGCTTAGCTTTTCCTTTAAGTGTAAACTCGCCAAGGGCCTGCACGGCGAACATATCTTTATCTACCAGGCTGGTATATATTTCGTTGGAGATAATAAGATCTTTTCGGTGCTCTTTACAAAGACCCTGAAGCCTGGCCGCGGTGTTTAGCACGTCGCCGGTGAAAACAATCTCGCGCTTTAGTGCTCCTACTTCGCCGGTGGTTACCTCGCCTACGTGCATCCCCGCTTTGAAATCCGGCACCGCTCCGTACTTGGTTATGAAATTATTTCGGCTTCGTTCCAAACTTTCTTTAATTCCCAGAAAGCAATTGATGCAATTGTTTTCCCGGAAACCCTGATCGGCTTTCCAGGTAATCACCACCTCGTCTCCTATGTACTGATATACTTCCCCTCGGCTACTAATGATCGCGTTCGACATCATATTATAGTATGCCCTCAGAAGTTCAAAGTACCGGACGTGTCCTAACTGCTCGGCAATGGCGGTGGAATCTTTCATATCCAGAAACATAAATATACGCTCTTCCACTGTGGGCGTATGATATTTTCCGGTCACTAAGTTGCGTAGTACGTTATAGCCCAGGTTCTCGCTCACCGCTGCATAGAACACACTCAACAAGAGGGAAAAAGCGAGTTGAACCAGGGTATTGAAGAAAGTAGCACTGCTAAAAAAGCGACTCATTTTCCGCCATATTTCGGGGTCATAAACTGGGGTACTGGCCTCGATGCTAGCGGCAATTGGATAGGCAACGGATATAACTAGCAGCGCCAGGAACAGATAAATGGTGAACTTGTAAACGACCTTCTTCGTCAGAGAAAAACGACTGAAGCGCTTTTCCAATACCACCATTTCAAAGGTTCCAACCATTAATCCAACGACAGTAACGGCTACGCTAGCGAATATGAATACCGGGAGGGTGAGCGTGATATCGGTATCAGGATTGATGTTTTGGCTACGGGTCAAGGTCAAATCGCTGATCAGAAACACCCACGACACCACGAGCCAAATGACTCCGAAGGGAATAATTCTGGCAATGTTTCTTTTGAGTTTGGGGCTGAGGGACATACTAGGGCTTGCTTAGTATCGATTCCCTAATTTAATAATTTCGCTCCATTCTCTATTTTTCTCTTCGGTGGGACTTCACCCAGGCTTTGGGCGTAGTGCCGGTAGATTGTTTAAAAAATCTATTAAACACCGATTTGGAATTAAAGCCACTTTCGTAGGCTAGTCCTAATAACGTAAGATGTTGGTTGGTAGGGTTTAACGCGTTAGCCTGAAATGCTTGAACGCGGTACTCGTTAACAAAGTCATTAAAGTTTTTCCCTATTTTGTCATTCAATAGCCAGGACAGCTTATTGGGGTGAAGGTTGATTCTATCTGCCAGCGTTCTTAATGTGAGTGTGGTATCTCGGTAAATATGATCTTCCTCCATTTGAGACACTAATGCCGTGGTATAGCTGGATATTTTACTTCTGCTTAGCACTTCTTTATGATCTTCGAGATCAGGTAAAGTCAGCATATTAGTAAGGGAATTATCAGGAAAGCTGTTATTAACTAATTCCTTAAAAAGGAGTTCGTCCCGGATAGGTGCTAGCAATGGGTCATGCTTAAACCATACTACCTGTCCTATTCTAGTATTGACCTTCAATTTAAGCCGCTCAAAGGCCGCTTCTTTTTGATTTGCGTACAGCGTTAAGTACACTTCCCATAGATAGAGCATTGGAGAAGAGAGTCGGTCAATCTGATCAATCGTATTCTTAATTTCATTGTTTTCGACAGGCTCGCCGTGAAACAAATTGTAAAGTTGTTTAGCACATCGAGGAAGTATCGGCCCCAAGTCATTATTTTCAATGAACGTATTGAGTGCTGCTTTCTTTCCCAGTAGAATAAGGCAAGCTATATTTAAATGATGGAGAAGTTCAAAGTTGGGGTCAAGGGTTAACCCTTTTTCTATGGTATCTAGTGCTGAAGGAAACGAACCTCGAAGATAATACAGTGTGGCCCGAGTATAATAAGCATTGGTTGACAGGGGGTTGACCTCCAGCCCTTTACTATTGAGTGCTAAAGCTGATGAGAAGTCTCCCACCGACCTATTTATTTCAGCCATAAAATCAATAGGTTCTGGATCTTGGGGATTAAGCCGATGGGCGATCTGTAAGTTTTCGTAAGCTTGTCGATAATCCCAGTAGCCCCAGAACTGGCAGGCTGCCTGGCAGAAGTACCGACTTACTGAGTTTTTTTCAAGTTGAGTACCCTTCAGTAAATAGTTGTTAGCCAACCGAAGGGCTTCCTCTCTATCCATGTACCCCCAAGCACCAAGAATGCTGTAGCACAGAGCTGTCGAAAAATAAGATTCCTCGTAGGTAGTGTCAAGTTCTATTCCTCTAACAAAATACGATATAGCCTTTTCTATTTCAGTCAGATTCCAGGTAAGAAGAAAGAACTTACCCTTAAGGAATAATTGGTACGCCTCGATATTGGAAGTTTGGGGAGAGATAAGATGATCCTCAATTTCTATGTGTCCGAAGTTCTCCCGTATCTGGTCGGCAATCAGTAAGCTGATCTCATCCTGTAGGGTAAAAATATCGGCCAGCTCCCGGTCGAAGTTCCGCGACCAAAGATGGAAACCGTCGCTGGCCTGAATAAGCTGAGCGGTAATCCGCACCCGATTATCGGCCTTCCGCACACTTCCTTCCAGAATGTTGGCTACTCCTAGCACTCGAGCAATCTCCCGGATATCCTGATCCTTTCCTTTAAACGCAAACGAAGAAGTACGGGCGGTTACTTTTAGGTTCGCTACTTTAGTGAGGGCATTGATAATCTCCTCGGTAATACCGTCGCTAAAGTACTCATTTTCCGGGTCGGCACTCAGATTGACAAAGGGTAGCACAGCAATAGACTTAGCATTGTAGGTAGTAGTGAGGGGGCTCGAGCTGAATTGATTTTCCATGTTGGTCTGATAGACTACCAATGATAGAGCTAATGTACACAAGATTTGCTAAAAAATTTTGATAGGCTTTCTATACTGTCTATTGCTAAGATGATTTAAAAGAAACTGTCATAAAAAACTGATATACAGAATATTATAACTTTATATCAGAACTTAAGGCGGAAGGTTGGGTAGCTTGTTAATCGGGGGTAGGCTAATTGACAACTAGGTGAGCGGAGAGGGCTGCTTAGTTTGGTCTGCCGGTGCGTGTAACCACTTATTAGATATAAACAACCAGCTACAGGAGTTTACCTACCACTTATGAATTATAGTTTTTTTTTGGACAGGAATAGAGCTAGCTTAGCAGAGTTACTCAGCATTAACTCAACCTAAATTTAACCACAATGAAAAATCGTAAGTTAAACCTCGATGAATTACAAGTAGAAAGTTTTGTAACCTCTTTTGATGCTTATCAGGATGGCACAGTAAAAGGAGGAGGTTATGATGTTAAACAGGACACCTCAATCCCGACCGAAGACACTGCAATCTTTACATCGACTGGTGTATCAACTCCTCAACTCACTCCTACTCGCCAATCAATTATGGAAGTAGATACAGGAGGGTGTCAACACACAGAGGTAACAAAAACAATCAATACTACACAAATACCAACAGATGCTAAGCATCTTTAGTGTATAATAACCACGTTCATTCAGCAAGACACATTTGTTCAACTAAACCATAACCAATCATGACCAAGCGCAAGTTAAACCTTGACGAACTGAAAGTAGAAAGTTTCGTAACCTCCTTTGATGCTCAAAACGATGGCACAGTGAAGGGCGGTGCTTTAGTCCCGAAGAAAGATATTACGACTACTATCCGTAATACAGACACTCCCATTTACACGTCCGGTAGTTTGCATACCCCTGATCTAACCGAAACTCGTTTTACTTTTATGGAGGCCGACACCGGGGGTTGCCAGCATACCGATCTTGGCTGCCCGAAACTACCCAAACTATAATTGGGTTGTTTCTTCCCAAGCAAAATGCCCGAGTACAGTAAACTAAGAATCCATTGGCTCCGGGTTATGAATAGGCTCCTGCTCCACAAGACGGGAGCTTTTTTACTTTTTCTTGGGAATGAGGTTCGCAAAATTATGGTGTAAAGTCCGGTCACTTATAAAGGCTACCACGAGGTGTTACTTCGGGAGTAAGCACCTACAGCCAGGTTACTTATCTCTAACTGGTATTTACTAACTCACAGTTAACTATTTGTTCAACCTAAACCACACAAACCATGAGCAAGCGTAAGTTAAACCTCGACGAACTGGAAGTAGAAAGCTTCGTCACCTCATTTGAATCTGATCATGACGCTACGGTAAAAGGCGGCGCTTTTGACCCTTCTTGGGTTGACGGTTGTCGATCTGCTATGATCTGGTGTGAGCCGATCAAGATCAAGACCATTAAAACCTTGACCGGTGGCACTTCAGCCGTAGATGCCTGTCCATCGGCACCGAGTGGATGTACCTTCGACACCACCGTAGTGCAGACCAAGACGGTAGTTGATCCGGTCAGAGGCTTCTAAGAGCAGTAGTCCGAGTACTCCCGCTCTTAGATGGGCGGGAGTTTTTAGCCTCAGTCTAACAAGCCCCGCCGCTCATAGATAATACTGCGAACTAACGTAACCATAAACCTTAGCCAAACCGTAAAGCATCCATTAACCTATACGCACGATCTCTTACCCTACCAACTTGATATCGACCCGATCTGATGCGTTGAATAACCCATCATGAAAAAGTTTCCCTTCTACCGCCAACTAGACGCGATGGACTGCGGCCCCACTTGCTTGCGCATGATCGCCAAGCACTACGGGAAAAGTTACGGCTCGCGTACCCTGCGCGAACGCAGTCATCTTACCCGGGAGGGGGTATCACTGCTATCCATTAGTGAGGCCGCCGAGAGCATTGGTCTGCGAACCCTGATGGCGAAAATTCCCTTTGAGAAGCTACGGCAAGATGCCCCGCTGCCCTTGATCGTTCACTGGCGGCAACGCCATTTTGTGGTGGTCTACGCCTTTCAAAAGAACAAAGTGAAGGTGGCCGATCCGGCCCACGGACTAGTGACCTTTACCACCGAAGAGTTTCTGGAGGGTTGGGTAGGTGAAGGGCGGGACGAACAGAACCGGGGCGTAGCGCTATTTTTGGAAACCACTCTGGCCTTCTACGAAGCCAGCGACGAGAAAGCCGACCGAACCCGCTTCTCGTTCATTCTTAACTATCTCAAGCCTTATCGCCGGTTCTTAGTGCAACTGATGTTGGGCATGCTAGTGGGTAGCTTGCTGCAACTGCTGTTCCCTTTCCTAACCCAGGCGGTAGTAGACATAGGTATTCAAAACCAGAACCTCAACTTCGTTCACCTCATTCTGATTGGCCAACTGGTGCTGTTTATCTCCCGCACAGCGGTAGACTTTATCCGAAGCTGGATACTGCTGCACATCGGCACCCGTTTAAACATTGCTATCCTCTCTGATTTTCTGATCAAGCTGATGAAGCTACCTATCGCCTTCTTCAATACCAAGATGATTGGTGACTTGCTACAGCGCATTGGCGACCACCGCCGGATTGAGACCTTCCTGACCTCATCGGTACTTTCGGTGGTTTTTTCGGCTATGAACCTGCTTATCTTCGGTCTGGTGCTGGCTTATTACGATATGCAGATTTTCTGGGTATTTGTGGTAGGTAGCGCACTATACACCGCCTGGATTCTACTCTTTATGAAGAAGCGGCGTACCCTAGACTATAAGCTGTTCGACCAGATGGCTGCCAACCAGAGCGGACTGATTCAACTCATTACCGGCATGCAGGAAATCAAACTGCACAACTGCGAGCGGCAAAAACGCTGGGAGTGGGAGCGCATTCAGGCTAAAATGTACCGAGTGAGTCTGAAAACGTTGGCGCTTAACCAGTACCAGCAGGCGGGGTCGGTATTTATCAACGAGGTCAAAAACATCTTTATCACCTTTCTGGCCGCCAAATCAGTGATCTCCGGGGATATTACGCTGGGTATGATGCTAGCGGTGCAGTATATCATTGGGCAGCTTAACGCGCCCATTGTAGAACTGATTGGTTTTATCCGCACGGCCCAGGATGCTCAGATCAGTCTGGAGCGATTAGGCGAGATTCATGCTAAAGAAGATGAGGAAGATCCACACTTGCATAAGCTCAGTGTTCTTCCCGAAAGTAAAACCCTAGCGCTCCAGCAGGTAAGCTTTCAGTACGAAGGGCCGCATTCACCTAAGGTGCTGAATCAGGTATCACTTACCATACCGGAAGGAAAAGTAACCGCTATTGTAGGGGCCAGCGGAAGCGGGAAAACCACCCTACTAAAACTACTGCTTCGTTTCTACGAACCCACCCAGGGTGCCATACAACTAGGGCAGCGGAGCCTAGCTAGTTACAGCAATCACTTCTGGAGGGAGCAGTGTGGTGCGGTGATGCAAGATGGGTTTATCTTCTCCGATACCATTGCCCGAAATATTGCCGTCAGCGATGAATACATTGATCACGATCGGCTACTTTACGCAGTAAAAGCAGCCAATATTCAGGATTATATTGAGTCGCTGGCCATGGGTTTCCACACTAAAATTGGGGATGAAGGTATCGGGTTGAGTCAGGGACAGAAGCAGCGTATTCTGATTGCCCGGGCGGTATACAAAAATCCCAAGTACCTCTTCTTCGATGAAGCTACCAACGCCCTAGACGCTAATAACGAACGGGTAATCATCGAGAACCTGGATCGCTTCTTTCAGGGGCGCACCGTAGTAGTGGTGGCCCACCGGCTTAGCACCGTAGCTAATGCCGACCAGATTATCGTGCTGGATCAGGGAAGAATTATTGAACAGGGCAACCACCAGGAACTAGCCGCCCAGCGGGGAGCCTACTACCAGTTAGTAAAAAATCAATTAGAACTCGGAGTATAATATGGAATTTTCGAATCAGGAATTATTAGCCGAAGCAGTGCGTATTGGCGACCAACTACTCGAGGAATCTCAGGTAGATCGTAACGGGCGATACTGGCTTACGGTCAATCAGGTAGGCACCGAAATTCATTGGGAGGCAGAAACCAGTTTATACAACGGAGTGAGTGGTATTGCGCTATTCTTACTAACCCTCTACCAACAGACGCAGGAAGAACGTTTTCGGAACGCCGCTTGGGAAGGGCTACAGTGGGTAGAACAACAAAAGCCCCGCGAGAATGATACGTTGGCCTTTCTTACCGGAAAATTATCCGTACCCTTTGCCTGGCTGCGGTCTTATCAAATTCTGGAAGATGACTACGCTCTGAGTCGGGCTAATAAACATGTTAGTCAGCTTTTGCCAGATCAGGTGCCCGACACCGTAGCCGAATACATCAACGGAATTTCGGGTACGGTAGTGGGGCTACTGCACCTGCACCACGCTACGCAAAACGAACAGATACTCCGCACCCTGGATCAGTACGTAGCTCAACTGCTGGCTACCGTTCACTGTCACCAAACCGGGTTATACTGGGATCGTTCCAGTCAGAATGTTCACGGACTCTGCGGCTTCTCGCACGGGGCGTCGGGAGTGGGCTACACTTTTCTGGAATTAGGACACTATTTTCAGAATCCGGCATTTTTCTGGCTGGCCGAGCAAGCTTTTAGCTACGAGCGGGCTTACTACAACTCGGAGGCTAAAAACTGGCCTGACTTTAGGATGAGCCTTCTCACCGAAGAAGACGAACAAACATTTCAGAAAGCCTACCAGCAGGGCAAGTTAGATTTTTTCACCCGTGGAACCGATATGAATGCCTGGTGCCACGGGGCCGCCGGTATCGGGCTTTCCCGCCTGCGGGCCTACGAGCAACTCGGAAAACTGGTCTACTTCGACGAGGCAGTGGCCGCTACCGAAAAAACCAAAATCACTGACCTAAACAGTCTGGTACCAGCTACCTGTACCCTGTGCCACGGACGGGGCGGCAATGCTGATCTCTTTCTGGAAGCCTTTCGGGTATTACGTGATTCTCGGTATCAACTGATGGCGCAGGGCGTGGCCCAGCGCGCACTTCATACCTGGCAGCAGAAGGGATTGTACCGATCGGGTACTCGCTACGAAGGGGAAGACCGTAGCCTATTCAACGGCATTGCCGGAATCGGCTACTTTTATCTTCGGGTGCTCTCACCTCGGCAAGTTCCTTCCGTTTTGGCACCTCAACTTACAGCTACTTACCCTAGCGTGCTTAACGCCGACGAATATCCGCATCTGGCCTTGTCGGCAGCCGAAGTACAAGAGCAGTTGTTAGAGAAACGTTTTCCCCGCACGGTTCATCTCATCCGAGATCTCAACCATGGGCAAGATTTAGTGAACGACGCATCACTAACCTCACTACCCTTGTACCGACGATCCTACTGGCAAGACTTCGCCTTACGGCAAGCCAACCAATTGCCCGTAAACTTCCGGGCGGGAGTGATTGACGTATGGCGTTTGGAAGACAGCCGGGCAGCCCTGGACGAGCAAATAAAGAGCGATGCACTACTGCTGTTTAAGCAGAGGCAAAAAGCAGTGGATGCCGAACGGTTACTATCGCTAGACAAACCGGCATTAATGCGAGAAGTACTACAGTTAGACCCGGATATTACCTTACAGACCACCTCCTGGAATTGGAGCCAGCATACTACTGAAAGCTGGGTGAATAACCTTCAGGAAGACGAAAGCGATCACACCGTATTGCTAATTCCTACTTCCCTGGGCATCCGGGAGCAATCGCTGAATGCTTTTGGGCAAACGATACTAGAGGCTTTCATAGACGAGAAGACAGTAGCGGAGGGAATGCAGATCGTAAAAAGTCAGGTTGCTGATCCGATTACCAGCCTCAGGGTTGAGGAACTGATGCTCAAGCAGATTCGGGCTGCTATCAACGTAGGGCTGTTGATTGATCCCACTAAACACCCGTTACAGGTTACAGTTGCTACTCAATATCACACTAATATTCAAGAAACCCGCTAACCTATGCCTCTATCTCCTCTTAACGGTACCGCCTCAGTGGCTCCGCCTGATACTCGTAGCGAAGACGTGCAGGAGATTCTGGGACATATTCCCGGCTGGACGCTCCGTTGGGGTATTACGTTTATTTTCGTTATCCTGGCCTTCGTACTACTCGGAAGCTGGCTGGTTCGCTATCCGGATACCATCACCGCCCAGATTGTATTAACCACCCATACGCCTCCGGCCCCCATTGTGGCTCGGGCCGGAGGCCGTTTGCACCTCAGCCAGCAGGATAAGCAACTGGTAGAAGAAGGAGAAGTACTAGGGTATTTGGAGAATCCTGCCCGACAGGAAGACATCATACAATTGAAGCAGCAATTAGCTGATTATAAACAGCAGCCTGATCGTTTTGCAGATTTCTCTACTGCCATGCAGTTGGGTGAGCTACAGTCAGCCTACCTGCGGTTTATTAGCACGCTGCGCGATGAACGATTGATGCGGCAGCAGGCGGCTTATGAGCAGCGCATTAGCGCTTTGCAGGAGCGTGTGCAGCAGTATCAGCAGTTGAGCCAGTCATTAGTGCAGCAGGCCGGTATACTCTCAAAAGAACTAGCCCTGGCTCAGAAACAGTACGACCGGGATCAGATGCTCTATGAACAACAAACCATTGCTGCCGCCGACTGGGAGCAGCGGCAGATTGCCTTCCTGAAAATACAACAAAGCTACGAGGCTGTGCAGGCCAACAAGCTGACCAACGCCATTCAGATTACCCAACTACAGGCTCAGATACTGGAGCAGCAACTGTCGCGAGACCAACAGCAGGCCGAAGCCCAGGCGGCTATCAGCGATGCCCAGCGGCAACTAGAAAGCGAATTAGCCTCTTGGGAGCAACGCTATCTGCTAAAAGCCCCACTGTCAGGACGGGTTACGCTAACCAACTACTGGAGCAACGCTCATTTTGTGCAGCTCGGGGAAGAGATCATGACGGTAGTGCCTCAGGCCGACGCGCTCTACGGTCAGGTTCGCATGCCGATTGCCGGTTCCGGAAAAGTAGAGACTGGGCAAACCGTTCGGATCAAATTTGATAATTATCCTTACGCCGAGTATGGAACGGTGCGGGGCGAAGTAGCCTCTATTTCGGCGGTGCCTCACCAGCAGTTGTACACCATAGCGGTGCGGCTGCCCGAAGGGCTAACCACCAGCTATCGGAAAGAGCTTCCGTTCCGGCAGGAAATGCAGGGTACGGCTGATATTGTCACGCGCGATTTACGATTACTAGAACGCATATTTTACCAGCTTCGTCAGCTTATTGACCAGGCAGCTTAAAACAACACTACTTATGAATACTACTTCGCATTCGTTATTTCCCCACGTACTGGTTCGCCTGGGCGGCAGCTCCTACAACGCTCTGGAAGCTTTGAAACAATCTGATCTGGAACAAACCCTCTCCGGCCTGATACGCTTTGAGCAAAAACGGGCTCGCCAGAAAGAAGCGTTATGTGACGAACTACTCGAGTTTATCCGTACGCTGGATGACGCTCAGGCCCAAAACCAGGTGCAAAATATGCGGCGCGATCTTTATAATGGCCGGAAAATTAAAGCCGGTAAACTGAAGAAAGCGCTACAGTGGATGTCCGAAGAGCTGCAAAGCGTGGTAATGCGCTATCTGAAGGGTGAGGAAAAAGGCAAGCAATTGCGCCAGCAGGCTTACCAGCGGTACGAAGAGCAAGTACCCCGGATGCGGGCTCAGCTTCAGGCACTCTCGCAGCAAGAAGCACTTCGGAAAGGGTTGGTTCTATCCAGCCAGGGCTTTCTGAAGAAACTACCCTCCTACCGCGAGGCTTCGCCGGGGGTATTAGCAAAAAAGCAACTGCGCACGGAGCAAAGTCTACTAAAGTATCTTACCCGAATCAAGGCGAAGAACTCTCCCTTTAGCACCTTTAACAATTTGAGCCTGGGTACCATTGTGCCCACTGCGGCTCCTATCCAGGTTAGCTCCGATAGCCAGTCTAAGGTGATAGGGCATACCCGGCTAAATAATCAGCTTTTCCGTTATCTGAAGGGGTTAATTACCAGCTATCCGGCTATCTATAAGCTCTTGCTACTCCGGGCTAATCCTACCATTACGAGTTCGGAAGATCAGTATCTCTACCTAACCAACCATTATAATATTGAAGCCTTTCAGCGCTTACCCCAGCAGCCGGTGGTGAAACTAATACTCGAGCTGTGCAAAGCTGAACCGGCGGGTATTGTTTTTCAGGATTTGGTCAACGAAATAACCGACTACGTAGAAGCTGATACCGAAGCGATTGAGCAGTACGTCCGTAAACTAACCGATTTTGGGTTTCTGGAGTTTGACTTTACCGTGTCGGGAATTGATCCTAACTGGGATGAGCAACTGGTAAGAGTACTGAAGGACCTACGGGAGAAGGACGTACCGCATACCGACGACCTTATTCATACCCTGCAGAACATTCGAGCCTGGGCCGAGCTATACTCGGAGGCGGATGTGGATGAGCGGCAAAAACTACTAACCCAGTCCTACGATGCTTTTCGGGCGGTATGTATGCGGCTGCACGAAGCAGCAGGCTTACCCGAAGAAGAGCGGCTCACCTACGAAGAACGGCTGGCGCGGTACCGACAAATGCAGCAGGAGCAGAAGCAACCAGAAGGCTACGAAGCAGTAGCAGTAGAATCGCCCCCGGCCCCACCCGAGAAGGTGGCGTTTCAGCACCATAAGGCTACGTTCTTCTACTTCAAGCCGGAACAGATGTTCTACGAGGATACCACCCGGCAGGTAGCGATCACGCTAGGTAATAAACCGCTGCAACAGTGGGTGGCAAAGGTAGAAAAGTTGTTACAAGCCCTGCCGCTGTTTCGGGGGCACGATGGTGAGCGCGCCACTATGAAACACTACTTTCTGGAGCACTACGCTAGCGACGCCGTAGTACCCCTCCTTCAGTTTTACGAACACTACTACCGGGATGTGAAGAAGGTGGAAGCCGAACAGAAGGCGAAAAAGCAGAGTGCTACTTCGGCAAACTCTGCGGATACCAGTGATTCGGAAAGCTCAGAAAAAGCCAGTGAAACAATCTCTGTTCCTGAACTGGAAGAAAAGCGGGCTCAGGTGCAGCAGTGGAACCAGGCTTTGGCCGAGCAGCTAAAAACCAGAAGTAATATTTCGTCGGACCTGGTCAACATCACTTACGAAGATATTGAGGGAGTAAACACCTCACTGGCACTCGAACCTTTACCGATAGAGTCTAATTCGTACGGAGGGTTTGTCCAGTTCTACCAGGAAGAGAGCCCCGAACAAGGACCGGTGCTGAAAGGAGTGATCAATGCCCTATTTCCGGGCTACGGGCGGATGATGAGCCGCTTCCTGCATATCCTGCCCTATCAGGTAACCGAAGATATCCGCGACTGGAACCAACAACTGGAAGATAAAAACAGCCTGTTGATTGAAGACTGCGATGCTTCCTACTTTAATGCCAACCTGCACCCGCCCTTGCTACCGCAGGAGGTACGGATGCCTGGGGGACACAACAGCCTGCCTGCTTCTCAGCAAATTCCGATTACTGACTTTGTGGTGCGTTACAGTGCGGAAGAAGAAAACTTGCAGCTCGTTCATCAGCCCTCGGGTAAGCGAGCCTACGTAATGGATTTAGGCTTCCAGGGCTCACAGGGAAGGTCGCCGCTGTTTCAGTTGTTAGAAAAATTTACCAAAGCGGAGTACCGCTACACCAACCCTATTCAGCAGGTGGTCAATCAGTTAAGCTCTCAGGCTACGGAAGAGGAAAATACTATTCGGGTTTACCCGAGAATTAATTATGAGGGTCAGATCACGCTACAGCGTAAAACCTGGGTAGTTCACTACGATTATATTCCCCGGCGAGAGCCGCAGGAGTCGGATGCTGCTTATTACTACCGGATAAACCTCTGGCGGAAGGAGCAGCAAATGCCCGAAGATATATTTATTACCCTGAACCCTAACCGGGGAGGCGATACAACTTCGGAGCCAAAGAAAACCAAGCTAAGCCGCGATGATTATAAGCCGCAATACATCAGCTTTGCTAACCCCCTACTGGTGGGGCTGTTAGAGAAACTACTGTTGAAAGAACCGAATGCAGTCGTAATCACCGAGATGCTTCCCGCCGGCAATGATATGCTAACGATAGACCAACAGAAATACGTTAGCGAATACGTAGTGCAGTGGTACACTTAGAGCAGGGAGCAAGGGAAATACGAGATATGAAATATGCAATGAGAAAGTGGGAAGTAGATCTCAATGACCTCTGTGACTAAGGATAAGAGAATAATGACCGCGCGACGACAGCAAGTGACAAAGGACAAATACTAGATTATGCCTAACAACCAAAAAACCTGGCTGGCTGCAAATTTATACTACGCCGAGACATGGGAGAAAATCATAACCGAAGCAGTGCTCCCTTTTGCCAATCAGATGCTGGCGGAGCAACTGGCCGATCAATTCTTCTTTATTCGCTACTGGGAAAACGGACCGCATATCCGCTTGCGTTTTCACGGTGAATCTTCTACGTTGGAGCGGGTGGTGAAGTACAAGCTGTTAAGCCATTTCCGAAGCTACTTTCAGCAACATCCTTTGCAACGCCCTGAGCCGGCCTGGCTGGCTCAGCTTCCAGAAGATCAAGCCTGGTATCCTAACAATTCCGTACAGTTTATTCCTTATGAGCCGGAGGTAGACCGCTACGGCGGAGCGCGAGGAATTACCATTGCTGAACAATTGTTTTTTTCCTCGTCTCAGGTGATACTGGATGCCATTGCTCAGAGTCCGGAATGGAATTACCAGCGGGCTTTGGGGGTGGGTGTGCAACTGCATCTGTCCATGCTCTACCAACTAGGGCTGTCCCGAGAGGAAGCAGGAGAATTTTTTCAATTGGTATTCCGGCACTGGTTACCCCGGGCATACTATCACCCTGGTGAAAAAGTAGGTGCGGAAGCTCTCCAACAGCGTCAGGATGAAGTTCTGAAGGCGTTTGCTCAGTCATACGACCGGCAGAAACTGCAAATAATAAATATAATCAGCACACTTTGGGAGGGATTGGAGCAGGGAGTAGCGTTTAACCAGCCCTGGTTCCAGCAGTGGATAAACGATATGCGGCAGATCAACAAGCAAATAGATCAGGCTCAGCGAGAACAACGATTGGTGCCTCCTTCTCATCATGCCTTAGATTCTTCGCTATCTGTTTCGGATGATCAGCAGGTACTATGGACCATCTACGAAAGCTACGTACACATGACCAATAACCGCCTGGGCATTCTCAATCGCGACGAAGGATATCTGGGCTACCTGCTGATAAGAGCTCTGCGAGAACTACAACTGCAACCTACTTAGCCAACCATAGTAGTTTCGCGTTGATTAAACCTTCAAAAATAACTTATTCCGGTAGAGGAAATACAAGAAGAGCCATACCAGCGCTAGAGCGCCTAACGACTGAAAAACTCCGTGCCAGGCTTCGGGAGCGGGAGCATACAATCCACCGAATAGCAGTTCCGCCGTTAGTCCGAAGTTGATGAAGCGATAGGTTAGATAGATGGTGAGCGAGTTCAGGCCAATTACCTGGAAGAAGAAAGCCCAACGCCGGAAATGAAGCATATCAATAATCCAGAAAAATAACCCCAGTGACAGAAAGGCCATACCTCCGGTCAGCAGAATGAAGGAACTTGTCCACAAATGCTTATTGATCGGAAAATGAAGGCCCCAGAGCAACCCTAATCCTAGGCAAACTACTCCGGCTAAAAGTAGCCATTGAAGTTTTTGTCCCTCATTGCGTTGGGAACGAAGAACTTCTCCGGCGGCTGCACCTAAAACAGTCAGGCAAAGTGCCGGTAATTGGGTTAATAGCCCGAGTTCATCGTAAGTGCCTTGAAGCATTCTGCCGGGCAGAAAGGTGCGGTCAAACCAACCCACCAGATTGCCTTCAAACGATAGGTCACCTGCGCCATAACAAGGTATGGGAATGAGGAAAAGTGCTGCGTAGTAGAGCACCAAAATACCGGCCACCCAGCCAATTCGGGCTTTATCCGAATAGTTTAGATAAAGCAAAGTGGTGACAAAGCCGGCAAAACCTATCCGGCCCAGTACGCTGCCCAGGCGGATTTGTGACGGTTCAAAAAAGGTAATGGGGGCATTTTTATACAGCAGACCAAGTACAATCAGTATCAGCATCCGGCGAAAAGCCTTACGGTACAGATCGGTTTTGCTCATCCCCAATGAAAGGCCTTTATTCAGCGAAAACGGTAGTGACACTCCAGCGATGAAAAGGAAGAGGGGGAAGATGAAGTCGTAGAAGGTAAAGCCGTTCCAGGCGGGGTGTTCCATCTGCCGGGCAATCGCATCTACCCAGGCTAACCCGGTTTTGCCCTCCAGCAATAGCAGAAAGGTACCAGCTCCGGAGATGAACAACATATCGAACCCTCGCAGCGCATCGATAGAAAGAATACGTTTAGGCTTTTTGTCTTCTTCAGATTTATCCTGATTACGAGTGGAAACGGAAGGCGGAAAAGTAGTTTCTTCCGTAGCGGGGGGAGTAAAGGAAGCCATAGCAGAAAGAGTAGGTTGGAGGTAGTCTCCTCCTAAAGGTAAGAAATCAGGAGCATATTTCCAGCTAGGCTATTTCATCAGGTGGTCAATCATACTCTCGAGCTTGCTCATACTGTGGATCTGAATCTTGTATTTCTTCTGATCTAGCCCTTTGGTATTAAACTTGGAAATAAAGATCTCTTCAAACCCTAACTTTTCGGCCTCGCTAATACGGCTTTCAATGCGATTCACCGCCCGAATCTCGCCCCCCAGTCCGACTTCAGCCGCGAAGCAGATTCGGCTGGAAATAGGAACATCCAGAAAGGAAGAAACCAGTGAGGCGCAGATGGCCAGATCAATGGCGGGGTCTTCTACCTTCAGGCCGCCGGCCATATTCAAAAACACATCCTGGGTACCCAACCGATAACCAACCCGTTTTTCCAGCACCGCCAGTAGCATGTTCAGCCGACGGGCATCGTAGCCGGTAGCACTACGTTGCGGAGTGCCGTAAGCCGCCGAACTCACCAATGATTGTATTTCAATGAGTAATGGGCGGTTGCCTTCCATGGTAGCTCCGATGGTGATACCGCTTAGTTCACCTTCTCGCTGGGAAATAAGAATCTCAGAAGGGTTACTGACCTGCCGCAAGCCAGTGTCCAGCATCTCGTAAATGCCCAGTTCGGAAGTAGAGCCGAAGCGGTTTTTGATCGTTCGTAAAATCCGGTAGGATAGGTGACGGTCGCCCTCAAACTGAAGAACGGTGTCTACCATATGCTCCAAGACCTTAGGCCCGGCAATGCTGCCTTCTTTGGTAATATGCCCGATCAGAAAAACCGGAGTGTTGCTCTCCTTAGCAAACTTCATCAACTCTCCGGTACACTCCCGCACCTGCGACACACTGCCCGCTACCGACTCAATATGAGCTGATTGCAGCGTTTGGATAGAGTCGATGATGACAATATCCGGTTGTAGCTGCTCAATTTGTTTAAAGATGGTCGCGAGTGAGGTCTCACACAGAATGTAGCAGGATGGTTGGTTTTTAGAAGCAGCTAGCCGCTCGGCTCGCATCTTAATCTGTTGGCTACTTTCTTCACCCGAAACGTAGAGCACTTTTTGCGGGAGCGACACGGCAATTTGTAGCATCAAAGTAGATTTTCCGATACCGGGTTCCCCACCAATCAGTACCAGCGAGCCGGGCATAATCCCACCGCCCAATACGCGGTTCAGTTCAGCGTCTTGAGTGCCGGTACGAAACTCCTGCTGAAACTCAATTTCCTGTAAAGGAAGCGGGCGGGTAGCCACTTTTTCTTTGGGCTTATTACTGCGCCAGGTGGGGGTTTGAGTTTCCTTTTGGATAACTTCTTCTACGTAGCTATTCCAGGCTCCACAGGACGGGCAGCGTCCCTGCCACTTGGGTGAGGTAGCTCCGCATTCCTGACAGACGTATACGGTTTTTGTTTTAGATTTAGCCATAGGTAAGTGTGATTAAGTAGGCTCTCAAATGCGTTGCAAACGCGCTTGAGTTTAAGACCTTTTCTTGATTGGAATCCATAATTCTTCTTCCGAAGATGGATCGTTGTTTTTGTACCGTTCACCCATCAGGGCGAAGTGAGGCCGATGATCTAATTCGTAGTCGGAATTGGGAATCCAGCTACCGTAAATATACTGATAGGCTTGAGGGGCTTCACTGGCTTTTCCCTGATAATGAAACACCGCGTAAAGTCCTTGGGGAATGACCAGTGTTTCCATTCCGTCCGGAACGCTTCCATCCGGAGCGGTGCCAAAACTACTGACTTGAACGGCAGCCCACTTCTCAAACTCCTGGGTTGGATTGAAATGCTGAAAAAAGTCGGGATTGTCGTATACCTCAATGGAATACAAACCTTGGCTGCTGGTATTTTCAATCGCTGCTCGCCGGGGCATAAAGTCCTGCCATAATTCTTGGGTTCGGTTATTAGCAAAGGACATTCTTACTTTTTTGCCAATTAAGTGAGTTTCGGCTAGCCTCTCGGTGCTTGGTTCTTCGGCTATTTTCATAGCTATCCCAGTAGCTTCTTCCACCAAGGACGGTTTAACCTATCCAATGTGTCTTGGGTTTGGTTGCGGGTAATCATGACCATTTCCCAGGCCGCATTAGCCCGTTTCATGGCGGCATCAGCATTTTTAGCTGCCGCTTCGGCCGTTTTCTCTGCTGAACTTGCCAATTTTTTAGTTTCTCTTAAGTCTTCAGCTAGTATTGCTAACATCTCCTCCATCGCCCGAAGTTCTAAGATAAAGCAAGTCAAAAGGCTATAATTTTTTCAAT